>Ga0114906_1001844_pt1 | contig 10886 bp, 9 predicted proteins | sample MalvirDeepMed_M9_FD_89687 | JGI IMG/M metagenome (GOLD analysis project Ga0114906, IMG submission 89687) | Marine viral communities from the Global Malaspina Expedition - Malaspina viral metaG DeepMed_M9 | ecosystem: Environmental > Aquatic > Marine > Oceanic | place: Mediterranean Sea... | reverse complement strand
CTGATAGACGAGTGAATCTTCGGCATCACACACGGTACAAGCCTTATCACCAGAAAATGCTGGCTCACCGTCCGTGATATAATTTTTTAAAATTCTAGCCACGCACCTCGCGAAACTGAACATATCACTATCCTTATCTTTCATCAGTTGCTCAACCAACAGTCTCGGGCAAGCTCCGTGGCGCAAAGACAAAGACAGCATCCTTGTAAACGCTGATTCATTTGGGTTATCAAACACTCTTACAATATCTCTTACTACAGTTGTATCATCATCCACGCCAAAAGTCAAGTCATATCTGTTCGTTTTTGTTTTAAAACTATGTTTGGTGAGGCGACCCTTGGTATGTCGTTTCGGAATCTCAATAAGGTTTGATAATCCGCCCAACACCTCATATGGTCTACTCTCAAAGCGACCCACAAGAACTGTCCACCTTTCTCCTTTGATCGTGGTGTGGTGAATGTCGCAGTCCAGAGTAGCAGGACGGTGCGGAGCGCCATTTTGTGGGAAGGTAGATGAATTGTCTTTGTCTGTAATGAGTACGCCAGTTCTACTACCGTCAACATAAACCGTAATTCCTTTTAACCCCTCTCGCCAACCGCGCATATATAGCTCGCCTACAACTTCCGGTTTGGTTTCTCTCGGAAGGTTGATGGTGGAACTAATCGCATGGTCAATATGTTGTTGGATTGTTGCCTGAATGTCAACTCTTCTGTTCCAATTAATTTGGTCGCTCTCTATAAAATACTTTGGAATGGATGCCAAACTATCAAAGTCGTTCCCAGTGATCTTGAAATACTCGCTTACGTTATGATGATACACGCTATATTCGACCCATCGGTCCCCTATATCATCCACGAAATCCGCTTCAATATTTTTATCGTTGTGGCTAAGCTTGCGCCGACGAACATAGGAATTGCGGAAAACCGGCTCAAGCCCTGAACTAGTTTGAGACAAGATAGACACACTGCCAGTTGGTGCATTTGTCAAAATAGAAATGTTGCGCCGCCCGTGAGATGCAATCAACCTTTGCAAAGGTTCGGGGAGTCGCTTGATAAAAGCGTTGTGTTTTTCCTTGCTCCAATCAAACACTGGAAAAGGTCCGCGCTCTTCAGCAAGACGCACGCTCTCTTCATAGGCACACTCTTTTAAGGTGCTATAAATTTTATCGATAATTTTAATACCCTTTGGGGAGTCATACCGAACTCGCATCCGAGCCACAGCATCAGCTAGTCCGTGTGTGCCCAAACCTGTGCGCCTACCATCCATGCACGCTTTTCGGAGTTTGGTCCACAATCTTTTTTCGTCTTTGGTGTCAGCAATTTTAATAATTTTCGAAAGCTGTTCTCCCTCAAGCTCTACCAAATCATCCGAGAGTCGTGTCGCCATAGAAATTATTTTTGTAAAATGTTCATAATCAAAATAAGCTTTAGGTGTGAAAGGATTTTTTACAAAGTTTTTTAAATTTATTGATATCAATCTGCAACTATCATTGGCAGATAAAGGAATCTCCGCGCAAGGGTTTGTGGAAATAGTTTCAAACCCGGCTTCTGCATAGCAATCGGCGGGTAAATTTTTCTTTATGTTGTCCCACATCAACAAGCCTGGTTCAGCAGTCGTTGTTGCACTAGCGACAATTGTTCGCCACAACTCGCGAGCCTGGATCAGCTTCGTGTGTTTTACTTCTTCGTCTGGTTTCGCGTCGACTGGATATCGCAACAGAAACTCTGAATCATTGTCCACAGCGTTCATAAAATCATCACTTAATCTAACAGATACATTCGCCCCAGTGACCTTCGTCAAATCGTGTTTCATTGTCACAAACTGTTCAATGTCAGGATGGCGTACATCCATTGTAATCATCAACGCGCCGCGCCTGCCGTTCTGTCCAACCATCCTACAGACATAAGAAAAGAAGTCCGCAAATGACCAAGCGCCCGTGGTGGTGCCAGCGGAATTATTCACGGGTGCATTTTCCGGCCTGAGTTGTGATATGTCTAAACCAACGCCGCAGCGACGTTTGAAAAGATTTGCCAAGTCTCTTCCTGCATCAATGATTGAGGACATATTATCTTTTGGGCTCTCCACGACAACGCAGTTTGATAAAGAAGCGTGCACATGTGTGTTGCCGCAGCCAAACATAACAGAGCCTTGCGGCACAATATATTTAAACCCATCAAATGATTCTCTGATTTGTTCATAAGAAAGGGCGCGTGTTCCGCCAAACTTTTTTTCCATTTTCGCAAATTCATTTGCCAGACGGTCATGCATCTGGTCCGGGGTTTTCTCTAATAATATTCCATTCTTGTCTCTTAATGCGTACTTGGTCATAAACACATTTAAAGCTAACTTGTCTCCGTTAAAATATTCTAGCGCTGTTGTTTTATCCACCTTCATTCCTCCTGAATTCTTTGTACTTTTTCTTCAACTGCTCTTGTTGTTCCGCTGCACTTTTAATCATTGCCTGCTCTACAGTTGTACCGTCAGATGGTAAAACTTTTATTTTTACAGCAGCAGTGTCCATAAATATAGGATAGATTATACCATCGGGACCATTCCTATTTTTAGCTATAAATATTCTACCACCATTTGTGCTTTTATCCTGAATGGTTCTCGACACAGAAAAAATAAAATCAGCGACGAAACATTTATTGAACGCTTCTGAAATTGATTCCATAGTAATCACCTCCGCGTTCAACCCCGAACGATTTGTTTGCGATGCAGTGAAACACGGACATTTCCCTTCTTGTGCAATCGCTCGGAGGTCTTCATATATAGTTTCAAGTTCATGCCTCTTCTCCTTTCTGACAACATTTGGACGTAACAAATCTGCATAATCCACAATAATTAAATCCGGCTTGATATCTCTCTGTGCCAATCGTTCTAGGTGCGCCCGAATAGTATTTGGTGATGCAGATTTTGTTGGGTATTCTTTGATGATTAGCTGTGCGTCAAGGTCTTTCACGGTTTCATATATACCCTCTTTGCATGAGTGAAGTTGAGACAAGGGTATGCCAGTTAGACAACTGTCATACCTGGATGCAATCACCGTTGGTGCCAACTCTAATGTATAGTGTACCACAGTTTTTCCAGCTTTTATAGCCTGGGTACCTAAGTGTACCAGCACCATAGACTTTCCGGCCCCTGTAGGGGCGATTACGACGCCTAGCTCACCCTTTCCGAGCCCACCTTTACATAAGTCATCGATGACTTGCCAACCTGTACTCGTTGGGTTGCGTACTTTTAATTTAAATCTCTCTTCGAAGTCTGCCTTATAATCATATCCAAAATCTGTGCTAGATCCAAGCTTGAGTGCTTCATTTATCACTGAACTAATTTCATCAAACGAGGACGACTCCAACAGGCCCACTGATTTAATCATAGCCTCTTTAAGTTTTTGTTTTCTACAAAAATCAAGCGCAGTGTCTTTAATGTATTCTTCGCCCCCGATTTCAATTTCAGATTTATAAATTCTAGCAAAGAAGTCTCGGGTTTGTTTTTGTGTCGCCAGGTTCTCGTCGTCAAGCTCTGCCCTTAAAATTGTAAGCATCGCTTGGCGTGAAGGATGGACGCCATATTTTTCTTTATAACTGAATATCTTCTGAACAAAAACTTGTAAGTATTTCAGCTCAAAAAAACCTATGGACAGCACCTCTCTGATTTGGTCAGCGAACACACGCTGGTCCATAATTAAATGTGCCAAGGATTCCTGAAAAGATTTTCCGAATTTAGAAAAATCGGTGGCGTTATTCATTAGTCTCTCTTTACTCTTTGCTGTCGGCAGCAATACGTTTCATTGTTTGATACAGGCTGGACCAATCAAAAACTCCGAAGCCGTCTTGGGTCATCATTTTAAGCACCTCTGTCTTGTTAAACTCCTGCGGAGCTTCCTCGATCGCGTATCTAATTTCTTCCTTGGACTGAGGAGAAAGGCTAGGAGTATATAACTGCATCAACCTATAGTTCTTCTCAATCACATCTCTGTTTTCGAGGATATTATTATGAACTTTTAATTTTTTCTCCGTCGCCTCACAACACTCAATCAACTCCTCGATACTACAACTTCGTTCTTCAGACAGGAACGGAAATCTCTTGGCAATAGTAGGCAAGCCTGCGCCTCCTACGCCACGAAGATTATCACTCTTGTCTCCTACAACAGCTCGCGCTAGCGCGAAGTTTAGCGGATGTATCCCGTGCTCCGATGTTATCCGATGTTTGTTCAACACAGCTTTTTGAGATGGCCTGAATAGTATTGTTTCATCATCGCAGAGTTGAAAAAAATCTTTGTCGCTTGAAACAATAACCTTTTGCCAGCCCTTGAGAGACGACATAGTAACCACGTAGGCAATTACATCATCTGCCTCAATAGCGGGAAGCATAGTCTGAGAGATAGGCATGCAGTTCAAATATTCAGCCAAGCGCGTCTGCTGCCAAATCTTATTTTCTAGTTCTTCGTTCTCTGTCAGGTTGCGAATCTCTCGGTTCAAACGAATGGGCTTCCTGCCCTCCTTATATCCCTTGTCAATGCTCTTTCTCTTCTGTGAACCGCCTGCGCCGTCCCACGCAATAACAATTTGGTCTGGTTTGGTTTCTCTGACTAGCTTTTGCAAAATCTTTAAGAAGCCCTTAAGACCTCCGATTGGTTGCCCGTTCGTAGATAAAGATGGGTCCACGATGTACGCCCTGAAATACATATTGAGCGCATCAATAATCAAAATCCTCGGCCTAGTCATAGTCTATGCTCCATAACTTCTATTATAACCGAAAAGCCTATCATATGTCAATAAAAAAATACGGTGTAGAACATATATTTATGAAGAAGCGGGCCGGTTCTTTTTCTTCTTGCGCTTCTCGCGCCTTTTCTTTCTCGGGTCTAATTTTAGTTTCGGTTTAATAATAATAACCTTACCGAAAGCATCTTTGTGTGGATTTATCAAAACCCAGTTATATGCTGGACTGTTCTGGCGATGCATACGATATGGGGCATAATAATAATTTCCATTTTGCCATGCATAATCTCCCAGGCACGCCTTGTAAGCTGTTTTGTGTTGTTCCCAGTGCCGATGTACCGTTTTTACCAAAGAGTGCGGTACCTTACCATAAAATACCCAGACACTCTTGCGTTTATCAAACTCGGCTGCAATCAGCAGAGGTTCAAAATTGCGAACAGACTTGGGTGAGGGCTGGTTGGCACGATAAAAATAAATTATCGGTGCGCCGTGTCGCCAGGCTACAAAATAATTCCCCCTCTTGGAAGGGCTCTTTCCAAAATAGAAAGAATCTGGTGACGGCTTGCAAGTTTTTGCGGATAGTTCTGCGCCTGGCAATGATAAACAAGCCACCAGTAAAAAAGAAAATAGCACACGTTTCATATTATGTCTCTCCGTCGGACTCTTCTTCGTCCATATCTTTATAAAATTCTGATGCATCGCCCTCACGTTTATGAAATTTCATAATTACTTCTTCGTCCATAATGGACAAGACGCGCTCACGAAACTGTTTACTCTGCATCTTTTCCATCCATCGTCCTGGTTGAAACTTTTCGACTGTCCCATCATCCATCTCCATGGAATACCAGGCTCCTGCGGAGGTCAAATACTTTGAGCCCTTTACCGCATCAAACCAACTCTCTTCGTCTTGTACTCCCACGTCAGCACCCCACAAGATCTTAAAGGCACATTGGCGACCTTGCGTTCCAAACCGGGACTTTTGAACCTTCACCTTCACCTCGGACCCAATGCGAAATCCGTTGTCGTCTAAGATAAACGACGCCTTCGCCTTGCGACCAGTGAGCCAAACTCTCAAGGAGTAGGCATAGTGCATCGCCTTGCCACCGGGCGTGAAATATGGGGTTGTAAGGGCTTCCGCGATATTGCTTGTGATGTTTGTTTTAAGTTGGTTCAAAACTAAAAGTGTTGACTTGCTATTGGCAATAGGTACGGTCAACTTTGACATTCCTTTCGAAAGAATTCGCGGCTTCACAGCCATAGACGATAATGGATTGAAATCACCTTCAACATCAGAAACCGACGGAGTTAATGCTAGTGAGTCCCAAATAAATAGCATCTGGTTTTCGTTTGTGCCCAATAAATCTTCAATGGTTTCAAGGACAAACTCTACTGAACGTGCCTGCACATACAATACACGATCAATATCACAGCCCGCTTTCTCTAAAAAGGACGGGTCAATGGCAGACTCGGAATCAAAATAAATAACGTCAATGTCCATCTTCTGAGCATTTGCTGCAATCTGCGCGGCCATATAAGACTTGCCTGTAGATTCCAGGCCAGCAATCTCTACCACCTTTCCCACGGGTATACCCGCAAGCTGTCCCCTGCATACAATTGAATCGAGCCAACGAGAGCCAGTAGGAATCCACTGCTTTACTTCTGTTGGATTCTCCGACGATAAATCGTGCGCGACGTTGATACCGGCTTTCTTATTAATAAGATTCCGCATGTCGGCTATGCTTAGTTTTCCTGCTTTTGTTTTCTTCGGTCTGGGCATATGAACCTCGTGAGTGATAAATGTTGAGGCACCTGATAACCCTGTGCCTCCCCGTGGGAGCTGACTATTGCATATTGCTATCTAACTTTTGGTTTGAACAAAATGATATAGCTTTTCAGCCACAACGAGAACATCTTCTGTCGCGTATGGATTGACAGCTTGACGCTGACCTTCCGGCTTCAGACACTCGTTGTCAAACTGTCGACTAATTCGACTTTCAAGAATGCCAATTGCCATTCCAAGCAACTCGCTGCGTAGCTCATAGCCACTCTTACTTTTATTTTCACTCATAATAAACCTCCTGTGTGTAAGTAAAAAAGTGAGGCACCTGCTATCCCTGTGCCTCCCCGTGGGTGAAGATTTTTAGCCCAGAAGCTCTTCAAACGCTTCCGACACGGAACTGGAATCACTACCAGACTGAGAATTATTATACTTCACAGTCTCGGTAGAGGCTTCCTCCGCGCCATCATCCCCAAGAAGATGTTCGTCGAGCATTGCTTTGACTTCGACTGAAGTCTTGCGGTCGAAGAGATCTTCGAAGTTGGGGATGCTCTCAAGAAGCTCGGCACACTCTTCGGATGTCTTGTCAGCACATACCGGAGAGGTTGAACGCTTGGGAGTGAGCTTGGTCAATGGGAATTGACCACCTGGCGGTTTGCCGTACTTCATAACGAGGTCGGTGCCAGTGTCGACATCGGTGATGTCGCCATACTCGGGATTGAGAACAAGGTTCAACAACGTTTCATACGCCATCTTTCCATAGCCCCAAACCCGCACGCCGTTTTGCTCTTCGCCACGCACAAAGACGGGAGAGAAAAAACGCTGACGTGAGAAGAGAGACTTAGCCATCTTCTTACTATCATCGTCGCCCTCGCGCCAAAGCTTGCTAGCGAATTCACACACGGAACACTCTTCTCCATAGTTCTTCTTCGGACAGAGGAACCCGGAGTTTTTTCCCACGTTATAGTGGAACCAGAAATCCTTAAAAGGATCTCCATCAGAAGTGGGAATCACACGAATCGTCTGCTCCCCCTCTTGCGGTCGCCAGAAGGCACTAGACCTTCCATCGCCACGGCTTTCGAGAGCCAACTTTTTAGCTCTCATTTTTTTCAAATCAATACCCATTGTTTTCTCCTTTCGGGTTAAAGTAAGCCTAGCCAATTTCCTAAGCTTCTAATACCTACTTTACCACAGTGGAGTAGGTAAGTCAAGCTTTTTTTTAAAAATAATTCTCCGGCCAATACAAAGTCTCGGAGTTCTTCATAAGCCTTGCGGTCAGCTATTATCATACCTGTACCATAGAGCTGTGAGCTGTGAGATAAATATAATCGTCCTCATATTTCGTTTCATATACCGCGTATGAAGTTTTTAAATGCTCATGAGCATCAGCGGCAACCTGCTCGTTGACCTTCTTCATTAGTGTACCGTCGGTTTGAAGTTTTGTTTCATTGATACCATAATAGTAACTCTTTTCGCGAGGGAAGTCAAGTCCAAAAAATAAATTTTCTTTACCGTCGTCAGGATTAACAAATCCAAAAGTAGAAATGCGAGCTACGTCCAAAGGATTTCCTTGTGCCCCGAACACCGCTTCGCTATGACGAAATACAGTAATCATATGCAGAGTAGAGGTAAGTGCTTCAAATACGCGCTCGTGATAAAGTTTAATCGGCACATCGCCCAAGGTCGCAGCAACCAGAGGGACATCAACTAAATAAATTCTCTCAAAAACTGCTGACCTCGCATATTCCTGAAGCACTCCTCGCACGGTTCGTTCATTCAGGCTCTCACTATCAGATAAGAACTGAAGCTCGGGTCTGATATATAGCACAGTAATCTTACAATACTTAAGTTGTTCCAAAATTCTCAACGAAGATGCTGCCACTGATTCAGAACCATCGACAACAAATAAAACGTCGCCATCTATCTTCTTGAAAAAAGTTTTTAAAGATGGACACTTCTTTTCATAACTTTCAGGTGTTTTCCTCTTTGTCACGCTGAACACATTGCCAGACTGCGACTTGCGGGAAGCAACCTTAATTTTATAAACATCGTACTGCGGGTATTTTGAAAATTGATCTGCAACGCCGCAACCTGCCTTTCCTAGTCCAACAACCGTTTTCATATTATTCTTCCACGCTTTCCAAAATAATTCTAGAGGTGAAGCCGCCGCGCTCTGCGAGCTTCTTCGACATAGCTATGTCCAAATCCTCTATTGAATAATCCATAACATCTAACACCGCTCCTAACACCTCAAAAATGTCTGCCAGTTCTTCCAAGCATGGCTCTTCCAAAAATTCATTTACTTCTTCAAGTAGCTTTTCATTTAGCTTCTCTCGGTACTCTTTTTCTGAGGCTTTGTGCGCTGAAAATTCTTTTCCTTGCTCACCTATAATGAGTAGAATCTTGTCTCTTACCAGTTTATTATATATCTTCACAATGTTAGTCTCTTCATTTCTCCGAAGTTTTCTCCTACTGAAATATTAACTCCAAATTTACCCAGGTCAGTATCCTCGAAAGCGTCCACCGCTTGTTTGAGTATGTCTTTGTCCTCTTCTGCAAAATCAATAACCAATGAATCGTGCAGGGTGAAGGCAACGTAAGACTTCCTACCTCTCAATATTTTACCAACATCTATAGTTCTTTTTAAGAACAAATCACTTGTTGTACTTTGAATAATATAATTTACTGCGTGGTGCCTGTCTGCCTTTATCTCTCTGCCAAAATATGTTTCGACGCGCTCTCCATCCCAATGCTTCGCTAAGATTTTCTCACGATTATATGCGTGATTCGGGAGGTGGTCCTTGGACTCTGGATTATATAGCCAAGCAAAGATTCTTTTTTTAGCTTCCTCTCTCGTCACTGACCCTCGATAGATATTTTTAATGTTCCACTCGTGAATATCTCCGGCAGGTTGTTCCTTGCCGGACAAGGCCAACAGTGTTCTAAGCTCTGCCGCATTAAAATCTAATTCTACAAAGTAATCATTGTTGGGCTCAATGGCCTGACGAAATATTTTACTCAAGGTCAAGATGGGAAAACTGTCCCTCTTTGTTGTCAATCGCCCTGTCTTTGTTTTGAAAGCGTCATAATCGATGACAGGCTTCGCGTGTTTCAATCTCTTATAGACTGCGCGAGCATGGGCGCTCACTAGATGTGGCTTGAGTGCGCTAAGGTTTAAATTTACTTGGTGAGAACGCATACTTGCCAAAAGCCATTCAAGCTCTAAAAGAAAATCATAGTTTTTCGGCCTTGAGTAGTTCGTCAAAACATATTCTGTGATTTGATTCTTAATCTCACAAAATTCTAAAAGTAATTTTTCTGGTATCAAAGTGAGAAAAGAATTATTATATAGATCTACCTTTGCCTCTCTGCAAGCCGCCATCTGCGCCCTCAAACCTGAACTTGCACGCTCCCACTCTAAGGATAGTTTTTCTGGGCATACTTCATCTAAAGATCTTCCTTCACAATACAAGTTTGCATATGTAATATTATCAGGGAGGAAGGAACAATACCCCCATGTTGCCCTAAGCCCTTCAGGGATGGCCTCACGATGGATTGCACCATCAACATAAATCCCAATAAACTTTTTGTTGTCCACTGATTGAAACAGCACTAACGAACCTTTATTCCACGTATGATACTATCAGTATAGCTTAATGCGCGGTCAAAGTCAAACAATTTATTCTGTTGAAGAATTTTTTTCAGGTTTTTGTTGAATTCAACAGGGTCACGAGGCGCATTCATTTCTCTCAGTCTAATATAATAATATGTTTTAAGCCAAAACGTTGGACCAAATTTATTATTTACAGTCACGAGGTCGGTTGCGCTACGATTAATCAATTTGCTTACAGTTTTAATTCCACCAGCCCCTTTCATCTTCGTCCTGAATATCTTAGCTTGAGGATATGCTAAAACATATGCATTATACATCTCAACGAGGTACCTCTTCAAAGTTTCAATATCCAACAGGTGAGAGTGATAATAATATTTTTCAAATAAATCATTCGCAGCCACGCCATATGGTTCCATATACTGTTTCATTATTGGACTGTTAATGTCAGCAACCAAGCGCCATGGCGCATTCTTATCAATGAGAAAGCCGAAGTTCATAGCCGATTGTTTATAAAAGGCGAAATTAGGATCTTTGGTCCAAGCCTTCTCCTTGACCGCATCCAAAGAATGATCGCCTTCAGCTATCTCAATGATAAGAGCGCTCGATAGCGGAGAAAAATATCTCGAAAGAATGTAGGCGCTTTTGGTAAAGGGAAGAAGTCCCTTGCTATCGTTCACAAGTTCCATAAACTCGTGCATAAACTCTGAGAAATTTTTAATTTTTGAATTACGTCGTTCTTTCTGAAACCAAAATGTGACAAGATGATTAT
>Ga0114906_1001842_pt1 | contig 10893 bp, 6 predicted proteins | sample MalvirDeepMed_M9_FD_89687 | JGI IMG/M metagenome (GOLD analysis project Ga0114906, IMG submission 89687) | Marine viral communities from the Global Malaspina Expedition - Malaspina viral metaG DeepMed_M9 | ecosystem: Environmental > Aquatic > Marine > Oceanic | place: Mediterranean Sea... | reverse complement strand
GTCTGAACCGGCAGTCCGCCGTGCCGCTCGCCAAGGCGCTCAAGAACATGAAGCGGATCGACGGCAAGGGACTGACGATCACCGGCAAGAAGGCGAAAGCAATCGCGGACTACTACACGTCGGGCGGTCGTCTGCCGAAGTGGTCGGGCTTGAAGACGATGTCCTACAACGTCACCGTCGCGCATCGGCACGAGGGTCGTCCTGTCGCCCTCTCGGTCCAGGATGTCCATATGGCGAGGCTCATGGGGCATGGTCGCATGAGCATCGACACGAAGACAGGCGGCATCGTGGATATGCCGTCGATCCCCGGCAGTGTCGGGTCGGCAAAAGCGTACCGGTACGCGAACTGGTTGACCCACCGCCTCGCGATCGACCTGGGTGTCCTGCCAGACATGGTCCAAGCTGGACTGTGGTTCGTCGCCAAAGAGACGATGTCTCCGCTGGCGGGCAAGCTCAGGGCGAGACCCCCCCACTTGGCGAGTCGCCCAGGAGTCGCCGAGGGGTCGGTTGAGGACGCACTGATCTATGGTCAGGCTGAGATCGATGCGTTCAAGGGAACAGTGCGTCCTGGGCCTTACGCCGCGTTCGTACCCAACACCCAGGTCTCCTGGATCGAGAATGCTCTCTCGGGGTGGCGGATCACTCCGACTGTGCGGCAGCAACTCCAGCAGACGATGGAACAGCACGCCCAACTGGGGACGGTCTCGACGCTGCCCGGCATAAAAACCGGAGCGACCAAAGGTCTGCCGAGAGAGACCGCAAAAACCAGGGCAGAAGCACAGCAAAGATTTTTCGACGAGGCGGTCGATAGTAACGGTAGGTTCCCCGTCCTGTGGGATATCCTGGGTATCCCGCACAGGGTCGAACAGGGCATGGGTTCCTGGGAACAAGTTGTCGAACCAGGATTGTCAATCATTGTTGAGGATGTCCAGATCGGTGGTATGCCGATCGCGGCGGAGATCGTCGCGGACACCCTGGGCTTTGCCCTTTGGCAGGATATGACCGTCATTGAGAGCGTCCAGCGCCCCACCCAGGCCGGGGAGAACAGCAATCCCACATTCGTCTACACCCTGCAAAAGGAACCGACCACCAAGGAACTGGAGAAACTGAGGCGATCCCTCCCTGCCCACTGGTTGTACGAGTTCACCAATCGTGGCAACGAGATCATCTTCATCTTCTTCCCCTCCCAGGAGCGATCGGATAAGTGGAACGTGTCTCGGCAAGACACCGTGTTCGATACAACCAAGCGGCACATTGAAAAGACTTTCGGTCAGACATATAATGTGTCGCAGGTTTTTACTGCATCACAACTCAGGGAAAGGAAGCAAACAGATGCCAACGGAACTTCAGAAGGCACTCTCGGAAGCCTTATCCAAACGTGGGTGTCAGGTTCCCCCCGACGACTCGCCGATCTGGCGACGCGGCTCGGTAGTGAAGTTGGGGCACCCCTCGTCCGAGCTTATTCGCCGACAGGCAGAAGGTTCTCTTTCCCACAGTTCGCCCGTCAGTCCATCGCCCTCGGACAACCAGGAGTAACACGTCAGATCCAGGAGGAGTTCGTCCGCAACTATCAGGCGGGACTCCGAAAAGGTCTGAGGATGTCGCCCTGGGGTGTCCCCTGGGAAGGCGGAGAGTCAGCGGTCAGCGGTCTCTACTCGACCCCCGGTGGTTGGAAGTCGACCCCCCTGCCACGGGGCGAGGGTCGCCCACCCCGCAACGAGGACGCGGACGACCTCGCGACGCAGTTGAACCTGACGGCCCAGTTGCCGCTCTTGGATCTACACGAGTTCTCATTGACGGAGATATTGGAGGGTCTCGAGCGATCCTTCCACATCAACACCGTCCTGGGCCGGATGGCATCGCCCTGGGGAGCAGGTATCGGTCGCACCTGGGACATTCCCACACCGGAGGGTTCCTGGGAGGCGTGGAAGGAAACCGCGTCTGCTCTCGTACACGCACTGCCTGATCGCACGGCGGTCGACAAGATGTCGGGTCGGCGGATCGATTCTCTCGGTCGTGCCAGGGCGCTGCTGATCAGGAACGAGCCTCTTCGCGCCACCGCTAGACAATACTTCGACCGCCTGTTGAAAATTCACGACTCGGTCTTTGGAGACACCGAGCCGGTGGGACGTCCGCCGGGCTTGCGGTCACGGGAACTGCGAAACCGCAACTTCTCAAACTTCGCCGAGATCGTTGCCGACGAATTTTACATGAACAATCCGACCGTCGATGACATCGTCGAAGAAACAGAGTGGAGAGAACTTGCCGAGATCCTGCACGACGACGAGGGTGGTCGGGAGAGAATCAACCAGCGGAAGCGGGAGCGAATGGAGCAAGCGGATCGTGCCGAGGCCGAACAGTTGCAAGCGGGCCTGGAGGAAGCGGAGGCGGCGGCGGAGACCCAGGTCGGACCCGAGGATCTAGAGGGCGAGGAGTGGAAGACCGGTCCACCGGCGGGATCGCTCTGGGACCAGTACGACGCTGACCCGAGCATCAAGGACAAACTCGTTTCGTTCCTGGAGGTCGCCCTCTACGAATACGACGTCCACCCCGAGCAGTTTGCCGAAGAGATCTTCTCGCAGCTTGAGGCGGAGGATGCTCTTCGGAACTTGATGGAATCGACCTTCCCGGCAGCGTACGGGGAGGCTGAGACATTTGCCGAGTACGACGCGAACCAGGATGAATTCAACGAACTCCTGATGCACGTTCTGCGCGAGATGGAGGGTCTCCTGGGTGGACGGTCTGAGTTTGAACCACCCAGGTCAGACACCGGGTTCCGCCGCATGGCGGTTCGGCAACTGGAAGACACGAGCGCCGCTTATTCCGACCGTCAGCAGATGCTGCAAGACCCGACACTATCCGCCGAGCGTCGAGCCGAGATCCAGGGTCTCGTTGATCAGCAGATCGCAGAGCAGGTGCGAAAGCTGAAGGACCAAGCGCGACGCCGAGAGGAAGAGGGTGAAGAGGGGTGGTACGGCACCACCCCTGGTGCGAGGGCGAACTGGACGGTGTACTCGTCGAAGCGCGACAAGTTCCAGCTAATCCAGTCGGCGAAGCAAACTGGCAACGATCCAGACGTGCTCTTCCACGTCACGACCACCGATCGTGCTGCGTCGATAATGAGCGAGGGGTTCCACATCGGTGTCACCCCCCCAAACTTCAACCTCGGCAGTTACAAGGAATCGCTGAAAGACCACGCCAAGGGCAAATTGTTTTTCACCGAAAAGACCGGCCTGTCCGCATGGCAGAGTTACATCGGAAGGTCAGGGGAACTGCTGCCGGGTCCACAAGATCTTGTCTTCATTGCCATCCCCAGGAAGCAGCTACCGGGTATGCGGTTAGACACCCTTGGCAGCGCCGATGCCACTTCCGGTGGTCTGTATTCTCCCTTCATCACAAGAAAAAATCCGAGCACCGAACAATGGCAACGTGCGGCGGAGTTGCACGAGGAAGACCCAGGAGTCGCTAGGCGGTACATCGAGGAAAAGATTGAGCAGATGGAGGAGGAGGACTGGGAAGAAGACACAGAAGCTGTTTTCCGCGACCCTTCCGAGTCCACGCCGCTGGAACCAATCAGGACGTCACTCTTCCGGCGAACGCGACCAGTGGGCTGGGTGCCATTCGCTTATTCGATTGAAACCAGCCTGCTGCCAACTCAGACGGTGACGAACGATCAGCAGGTCGTTGACTGGGAAAGCCGGGAGACGGTCGCTGCGACCGACGACCCGACCGAGCGTGAATATCGGATGGAGCGTGACAAGCCTCGTGGTCTTGCCGCGTTCGGCACCACTCCAGGCGAGCGGAGGGCGGCGCAACTGGCGACCCCATCGGTAGACGTCAGCGAGCGACTGCTCTCCCAGGATGTCACCGCCCAGATCTACGACGAGGAACGCAACGTCACCTTCGACGAGCAGGTGTTTCTTCCTGGTGCCGAGAGCAGGGTTTCACAGAACCCCAAGGGCGAGACCCAGAAACTGCTCGACCTGGGACTCATGGAAGAGGCTCCAGACAACCCCGAGGACGTCGTCGTCCACAACCTCCTGCACAACTACTGGTACAGGAAGGCAATGGACACGGGCGAACTCGAAGACCTGAAGATCTTCCGGCGCGTCGTCGAGGCTATGAGAGCGACGCGGTCCGCCTGGGGTGCGATGGGTCGACAGATGCATGATCCGACAGGTGGTCGGATGGCGGGCAACTACACTGCTCCCGCCAACCCGCTGATCAGGGGTTCCGTACTCCGCGAAGCGATGATCGAAGGCAGCGACCGCTGGCGAACCAGGATGAACCGTGCCCGCAGGGCGCTGCGGAAGGCGGGGCAGACGAAAGACAAAAACCTGGAGCGTCGGGCGAAGCGGCGAATCGAGAAACTGGAAACGAACTGGGAGAAGAAGTACGGGCAACTGACCCGGTTCCTGGAGCGGCAGGGTGTCGATATCGACAACCTCGACGTCCTGTCACGCGATGCAATCCTCTCCCAGAAGATCCTCAACAAGATCGCTGCGCACGGTTCTACCTGGACCGATGCCCGGTTCGAGTTCTACCGCAACGCTCTACTTTCGGGACTGACGACGACCGGAGCGGACGTGATATCCTCGTCCACGTTTGGAATCTGGAAGGTTGGATTTGGCAGGACGATCGAGGCGTTCGCCAACAGTCTCCGCCGCGCCACTCCTGGTCTGGAGATCAACACCGAGGAGGCGACCTGGGCAGAGTTCAAGGATGTCGCCCTGGGAATGAAGCACGGGATCGGTCGCGCCTTCAGCAATATGTGGACGGCGATGATCACCGAGAAACCCCAACTTCAACGGTTCATCGACCAGGACAACGTGACCGGGAAGTTCGACAACCTGAAGGTCGCGATCAAGAACCGTGTCCTCGGCAGGGCAGTCCGTGGAATGGGGTACACGCGACTGCTCATGGCGGATGAGTTCTTCCAGACCCTGGTCGTCTACATGGAGGTCGGTGCCCAGGCCCGCCGGATGGCGCTAGCTGCGGGAATCGAGAGCGGCACCCAGGAGATGTCCGATTACATCACCGCTGCTCAGAAGGATCAGCGACACGGTTCCTGGATGAAGGCGCTGGAAATCGCCCGGCAGATCACGTTCCAGTCCAAGGGCGGACCCGTTCGCCGGGGGATCAAGGCGGCGGGCAAGGCGGTCACCCAGGAGATGGGACTCGTCAGTGACCAGTGGTTGCGATTCGAGATGCCGTTCATGGGCACCCCGATCAACATCATTGCCGAGTCACTCAGTTACTCACCTGTCGGCATCTTCGGGTTGGCGGCGGACTGGGTTGCAAGATCTAAGACCGAGGAGGGCGTCCCGTATGCGACCGAGCGGATGGTTGTCCAACTGCTCAACTGGGCAGCAATCATGTTCATGGTTTACAACAACGACGACGATCACCCGATCATCACCGGGTCGATTGATCACCTGGGGATGAACGCGAACCGCACGGCACGTCGGACGATCCCCGCCAGGAGCGTTCGGGTTCCCTTCAGTACGGACGAAAACGGGGATGCCCTCTACCTCCCCTACGATCGCATTGAACCGGAAGGCCTCGGAATCTCCCTGATCACCGACATCTCAAACGCTGTTCGTCGCGGGGAGACACCGACCGAGAAGTGGTTGGGTGGCATCCAGTCGGTCCTGCCATCAATCGCCGACACGATCGCCAACAAGGCATACCTGAAGACTCTCGGTGAGTTGCAGAAGATGGCAACGCAACCTGGGGGTGGTGGTGAGCGGCTGCAACGGAACGTCGTCAAGCACTTCGCCCGGCGGACCGCGGGGTACGTCCCCAACATCCTCCGCCACGGGGTCAAGCACATTGGCGAGACCGAACCGGAGCGCCGCGTCTGGGGTCTGACCGACGAGGAGTATTACGAGAGACTCTTCAACCGGACGATCCAGGGGGCAGACCTGTTCCCCTACCTGAAACCCGACCACGAGAAGTTCGACGCATGGGGATACCCGGTAAAGAAGGAGGAGGAAATCCCATTCATGGGAACCTGGGTGACGAGGATGGCGATCCCAGGACGTGTACAGCGTGAGCGGTGGTTCGTCGGCGACACGATCATCAGGCACTGGAACGAGCACAATCCCAAGGACGACAAGAACTTCGCCTACCTGGAGAACACCTACACTGACCCGAAATCTGGCAAGAAGCGATCGATGAGCGATCCACAGATGGAGGAAGCTGAGTTCACCCTGGGGACGATCCAGCGCCACGTCATGGAACTGGCATCGGAGAACCTGACCGAGCAGGATCTGACCAACCCGAGCGAGGACGTGCTCAAGATCGTGACTCAGTCCAGGGCGACCGGTGCCACCCTGGGCCGAAAGCTTCTGATCGCCAAGTGGCACAAGGGTCTGAAGTCGATGCCCAATCTCGAGGATGCCGCCCGGCAGAGGTACGACGAACAGATTGTTTTTCATGGCAAGGTGCTCGCCCGCAAAGGACCACCACCGCGGTGGACCGCTGCGGCTAGGCAGAGGTACAAGACCCAGGAAGCTTGGGCCGAGGCGCTTGTCAACCATGCCAAGAACCTGGAGACATCCAGGACGTGGTTGCAATCGAGACGTATTTCCGTGCGGGCTATCGAGCGGGTTATCCCCAGGCGAGGCACCGTCCTTCGCCGCCGTCTGCGTGAGTATTCCAGGTCGATGCAATAACGGTTTGACACCTCACGGTAGACCGTTATAGTGACGTCCGCCGCATGGACTGCGGCACACCGGCAGGATGCCGGGGGCGTCACTTTAACCTGGGAGGGAGACCAATGCTCGTGTTGACGCGGAGGGACGGGCAGTCCTTGGTGCTTACCGACAAGCAGACCGGACTGACTACGACGGTGACCGTTATCAGGATCAACGGTAGCACCATCAAGCTTGGGATCGAAGCACCCGAGCAGATCACTGTTCTGAGGGATGAGTTGGTGGAGCGGGATGATGAACGAGACGGCGCAACTTCTTACGGACCTGTACCACACTTGCGTGGACCTCGCGGTCGACGATAGGCAAGAGGGTCTCCTGCGGGGGATGCTCACCGGGTATCACGAGCGGTGGTCGGAGCGGACCAGCACGATCAAGTTGCTGTCTACCGAGTCGGTCCTGACATCACCGCTGACGAACCTGTGCACCGGTAGGACCAGTCGGTCGTTCTCCCTGGCGGGGAAGGTCGACAAGATCGTCGAGATCGATGGGGCGATCACCATCGTCGATCACAAGACGACCTCGCAGAACATTATCGACCCGGCAGCGCCGTACTGGCGACAACTCCAGGTGGACAACCAGGGGCAGTTCTACTGGTGCCTTGCGCTCTCCAACGGCCTGGAGGTCAAGCACGTCATTTGGGACGTCGTGCAGAAGTCGACCGCCCGGCCTCGCAAGTTGAACAAGGCGGATCTGCTCGGACTCGAGGCGATCGGCAAGTACCACGACCGAGATGCCAGCGACGAAGCGATCAGTCATGCCGTGTCCCAGGGAACCGAGAATCCCGAACTGTTCGGCTGGCGGATAGCCGCCCAGGAGATGATGAGATACCAGCGGGTGACCCTTCCGCGGACGAACGAGGAACTCGTCGAGTTCAACGCCCAAACCTGGGACATTGCCCAGGACATCCTGGCGACGCGGCGGTCGAACCGGCATCACAAGAACCCGTCCGCCTGTCTGCTTTACAACTCACCCTGCGAGTACCTGGGTGTCTGCTCGGGTCACGACACGATCGAGTCATCCAACTGGATGGGCGTCGAATCGGTACACCCTGAACTCGGGGACGAGGTGCCGACCGAAGACTCGATCACAAACTCACGGTCGGCGTGTTTCCTGACCTGTCGACGCAAGCACCTCTACCGTTACGAACTCGGAAGACGAAGAGTGAAAGAGGAAACCAAGGAGGCTTTCCAGTTTGGTTCGGCGTGGCACCACCTGATGGATCAGTGGTGGACGCTCATTTGTGAAAGGGCATAACAATGCCTAGCGCAGAGAAGGGTCAGCGGTCATCGCGGTCGCCCGCCCAGGCGCGAGATTTCCTGAAAGAGATCTCGACCGCTATCACGAGTCGCCCGTCAGCGGGTGTCATTTACGGACCGGCAGGTGCGGGGAAGTCGTCGACGACTGCCCATGCACTGTCGCCGGTTGTCCAACCGTTTGCGGCGGAGAACACCTGGGGGCTGCTGAAGCAGTCAGGCGCCATCCCCAAGGATCTCGCAGTCCTGCCACCGGCAGATACCTGGGATGATCTGCTGGGTGCTCTCGATCAGTTGATCGAGGGGAAGCACGAGTACAAGACGTATGTGCTCGACACCCTGGCGTGCGCGGAGCGTCTGTGCCACGAGCACGTTTGCAACCGCGACTACGCGGGCGACTGGTCGGATCGTGGATTCATGGGTTTCCATCGCGGGTTCGATGGGGCGCTGGGCGACTGGAGGACGCTCATCGAGCGACTCGATGCACTGCGGGATGCTCGTGGAATGGGAATCATCCTGGTCGGTCACGCGACGGTGAAGTCGATGCGTGATCCCAGGCTCGCACCGTTCGACCGGTGGACCGTCGACCTGCACCCGAAGACCTGGGCGATCACGTCCAGGTGGTGCGACTACGTCTTCTTCGAGACGTTCCTCTTCGACACCACTGAGGATGGCAATCGGACTCGGGGTCACGGTGGTGACGAGCGAGTAATCTACTCAAATCTCGATGCGAGTTACGAGGCGAAGAACAGGTTCGGAATCGATGAGCCGATCCCGGCTGGAGACTCGGCGAAGGAAGCTTGGTCAAACATCGTCAGCGCGATCGGCGCGGCGAAGAACGGAGGTAAATAATGCCGGGCTACGACGAAGGTGTGCACTCGTGCACGATCGTGTCCCAGGGTTTTGGAACCACCAAGAACGGGACCGAGTACTTCGGTCTTATCGTGATGCCCGATGGCGGGCAGTACGAGCGTGAGGTTTCGCTCTGGGTCAACTCCGAGCCGAACATCGAGCGGACGACCAGTCGGCTCGTGTCCCTGGGTTGGGACGGCGAGGATTGGACGACGCTCAATCCTGCCGCCGAGGACGGTCACAGTTTCAAGGGGGTGACCGTCACCCTGGTGAACCGTCACAGTGAGAAGGGGTTCGACAACTTCGATTTCCCTGGTCCGCCGCCGACCGTCAGGGTTGGCAACAATGAGGACTTGGCGAAGAAACTGAACCGACTGACGAAGTCGGGGACGAAGTCCAAACCGGCACCGGCACCGGAACCGGAACCGGAACCCATCTCCGATGAGGAGGTTCCCTTCTAGGCGGTGGTGGCAACGGTGAGTGGCGACACCGGGGTTCAAGTCCCCGGCACCGTTCTCCTGGGTGTTTGAAGGCACCCTAGATCTGCGGTCAACTGGTCCCCGTCAGGTTGGCAACATATCCGCAGACAGCGGGGTGAGGGCGCTGCACCAGTCGGCACTGCCGAGGGGTTCGGGTTAAGCGGAAAGCGGCGTTGCCCAACAGACTGCGACCGAAGACCGAACTGGAAACCTCAGAGTGATGATCACTCTAGGAAGACAGGTGGTGGAGGGAGCGGCAGGGATCGGTTCGTACCGACTGGTATCGATCAGATCGTTAACCCACACCTACCCACACCTACCCGCACCTACCCGAGGGCGAGACTATGACCTGGAAAGCAATCACAGACTACCTGGAGCGGGGCGAACTGACCGTCCTTTCGGCGGACGGGTTTGAGGGGGCGGCGATCGGCGTCGCGAAGAACCCCGAGGTCGACGAGATGGTCCTGGTGTACTCGATCGAGAAGTGCCTGGAGATCCTCCAGGAGACCAACGAATGGACGCTCGATGAGGCAATGGAGTACTTCGACTTCAACACCCTGGGTGCCTATGCGGGAGAGGGCACCCCGATCTTCGTCCACCTGATTCACGACAACGGACATGGGGACAATGGCGAAGATTACTGCCCTTGAGATCTACCTCGCGTATCCCAGGAAGGTCGCCAGGATTGCTGCCCTGGCGGCGATCACCAGGGCGCTGGGGAGCACCGAACACCCGATCGATCCTGTCACGCTCCTGGAGCGGGTGGAGCACTACGCTCGCCACTGCAAGAGCAAGGAGAAGCAGTACATCCCGCACCCGGCGACTTGGTTCAATCGGGGAAGCTACTTCGACTTGGATGACGATCCTGATGCGTGGCCCATCGGCCCAGAGATCCCTGTAGGCGAGGCATGGGAAATGATCGTCGAGGCTATTCGGACGATCGGTCGTCACGGTCCTGGGGCTACCAGGAGTCCTGGTGACGTGCTCCCCAGTTTTGTCTACGATGCCGTCAAGCAGGTCGGCTGGAACAAGTTGTGCGACATGACCGATCGCAGTAGGAAAGATACCAAGGAGCAGTTCCGCATCGCTTACGAGCGATCAGGAGGTCAGGTTCATGGAAGAATTAGAGAGACGATTGACCGCTCTCGAAGGGAAGGTCAAGATGGAACTGGGCAACGACAACACGACGGGTAATGCGTGGCGGGTCATCGAGGGCAACGCGGAGCGGTTGAAGAAGATCGATGACGTCATATGGAAGGGCAACGGTAAGGACGCCTTGGTTACGCAGTTGGTCCGACTGCGAACGGAGATACGGACGATCGCCCTGGCACTCGGCATACTGATGCCGGTCGCCGTCAAGGTTATCGATGTCCTATGGTCTCACCACTCAGAACACTAGCGGTCCTGACATCATTGGTGTCCGCCCTGGTTGCTGGACCTGAGTCCGCCAGCGTCCAGGTGGGCGGGTGCTCGGGCACCGTCGTCCAGGTCACCGGTCGAACCGCCTGGATCATCTCAGCAGAACACTGTTCACGTCAGGTCGAGTCGCCGAGGGTCGAGTCCTCGCTGGGTTGGTCTTCGGTTGCAGTCCTC
>Ga0114906_1001841_pt1 | contig 10895 bp, 4 predicted proteins | sample MalvirDeepMed_M9_FD_89687 | JGI IMG/M metagenome (GOLD analysis project Ga0114906, IMG submission 89687) | Marine viral communities from the Global Malaspina Expedition - Malaspina viral metaG DeepMed_M9 | ecosystem: Environmental > Aquatic > Marine > Oceanic | place: Mediterranean Sea... | reverse complement strand
GATATTGAATGACCATACAAGGTTAATAGAAGAAATAAAGAATCTTAGACCAACAAAACTCAATGATATAGAAACAATAGTAAGTAATACCAAAGATCTTGTTGCTTCCGGTAACAATATCATAAGGTTTGGTATGCCTGCTCTTGATACTGCAGCTGGAGGTATGACAAGGAAAGAAATAACTGTGTTAGGTGGAAGACCCGGGCATGGCAAAACAACTCTTATTGTCAATATAGTTAGATCTCTTATAGAACAAGGCAATAAAGTAATAGTATTCAATAGGGAAATGTCAAATCCTGAAATGATGCGAAAGCTCATAGTAATGGAGAGCAAGACGCTATCATATACTAAAGTAAGAAAAGGTGATCTTAATGGAGACCAAGAAGTATTCGATAAGATATCAGATAAGATAAGTATAAAATATAAAGATCTATTGATGTTCGATGATGTAAAGACACTTGAAGAGGCAATGGTAGAGATATCAAGACATAAGCCTGATGTTATAATCGATGATTACATACAGCTTATTGCAATGCCTGATACAAAAGAAAGAAGGCATCAGATAGAAGAGATAGTACATGACTATAAATGGATATGCAAGAAAGAGAATTGCTCTGCTATATTGGTAAGTCAATTGAACAGAGAAATAGAAAAGCGCTATGAACCAAGACCAAGATTGTCAGATTACTCAGAAAGTGGTGTGATAGAACAAACTGCAGAATGTGCATTGTTTGTTTGGTATGGATATGTATTCAATGATGAAGAATATAGTCCATACAAATCTGAGATCATATCTGCTAAAGTAAGATACGGCAGAGTAATGACAGAAGAAGTAGGATTCAATGGTGATAGATGCAAGTTTTACAATAACGAGGAAGAAGCACGCCAAGACACTCCTCAAAGATAAGAGTATGGGCAGATGCAAGGCGTCCCTTAGCCGTACTGGTGGAGAAAGTAACTAACTGTATTTCTAGACTACGGTGATCGATTGCTGGGTGGGGTTACTTTTAGTATCTGCCCCCTCTCTTTAGAAAGGAAAATAAAATGGAAAAGAAAGCAAAAATGGCAAAAGATACATTAGGCATGGAGCCTGCTGTACATAGAAAAGAACTTGAAAACAGAATTGCTGAATTAGAAAAAGAAATGGATATACGAGTAAAAGAGATATCAGGAGGGTTCTCAAGTATAATAAAAAAGATTGATCAAATATGTACTAGAATGGGCATTCCTAAGTTGTAATAATGACCATGTGGGGGTAAATTCTAACATATTTTCTGGAAGGAGAATTCATGATCGTCATCGGTATAGATCCTGGTAAGAGCGGCGGTTTAGTTGTAATCAATAATAATAAGGTTTCTCTTCATAAATGCCCTTCATCTACACATGGAATGTCTGCAATATTAAGACAAGCTAAATCAAGTGCATGGATAGATGAGCAGAGTATACATATAGCAATAGAAAAGGTATGGGCATTTCCTACTGATGCAAGAAGTTCTGCATTTAAATTCGGTGTGAACTATGGAATGTGGCTTGGTATCATAGGTTCATTGAATCTTCCATTCATGGAGGTGCCTCCTCAAACATGGATGAAAGCATATGAAAAACTGCCAAAAGATAAGAAAGAAAGAAAGAAGGCTATAAAGGATATAGCAACAGATATGCTTCACGATATGTTCAACAACGAACAACGAATAACATATGCAGTAAGCGATGCTGCACTAATAGCACTTTGGTGCTTAGAAAGGAAGAAAAACTATGCAATTGATGAAAGGTAATGTAGACTTTAATATAATGTCAATACAAACTGAAACATCATCATTACATAGAATAAAAGCATTCCCAATTGAAATATATTATGAAAGAAATACCGACCCAGATGATAAAAGAATACAGTTTGGGATAGGACTATTTGGTATCAGAATTGGAATAGTATTTGATATTACAAATACTGGTTAAGAGATACATTGCCAGTGAATAAGCATGAGGTAGTAGACAACTCGCTGCTACCTTGTGCTTTATGTAACTACCATTCTTCTATTATTCTCTGCTCTATATATTTCTTCTTCTTCTCTTTGCTGTCTTCTTATCATATCAATAGCATCGAGTAGATTTCTTTTATCAAAATCATCATATGTACCACCAGGAGCTGGAGAAGGTATGGTCTTTAAAGCTTTGACAGCCTCACTTCTTGCTCTCTGTTTTAATGTTGGTATCTTAGTAGTTATCTTAGGCAGTTCTTTTATAGCTGCATAAGGTGGAGTAACACGAGTTTTCTTCTTTGTAGATTTCTTGCTAAGTTTAGAATGTTTACCCCATATTTTTTTATGTAATTCTTTTGTCCATGCTCTTGGATATGTACCAAGTTCATGCATTAACATATTACTTTCTCTACCACTCATCAATGCTGGTATTGTCTTATTAATTATCTTAGATGCTTCTACATTCAATGTTGACCATAATCTTTGTGTCTTCTGTTCATCTGTAAGTTTGTAAGCATCATTATACCCAACTATAAGATCAACAAAATCATTATCAGGCATCTGTACCAATTCATGAAGTGTTGCTAAGAATACAAGGTCACCTACAGCTGGACCTATATATCCTCTACCTTTTACATCCTCATCATCACCCATCAATACTTCATAAAGATTCTTTATCCTATCAATGGTATCATTCTCCATCAGCCTTGTAAAGTCTCTATTTCTTATACCAGACCATAGAGCTGTCACCATAGCAAGACCAGCAAATCTAACTGGTATCAATAGATCAGGATTGTCCCATTGTCTAGCAATAGCAGCATCTTTAGAATTCCTTAATATCTCTGATTGACTTTGTAAGAATGACGTAGGATAATGAAAGAACTGGAACATTACTTGACCAGCTGCACCTAATTTACCTGGAGTACCTCCTACGAATGGAGCTTTCTGATGAGCAGCATACTCAAATGCATATTTGTTCACCATATTAAGAGCATAAGCCTTAGATGCTTCCATAGGATCTTTCACGCCAGCTGATTCAAGCTCTTTATATTTAGTAAGCAATGATGACCTGAACATATGTCTACGCAGGAAATTCTCTGTAACCCTCTGAAATATAGCACCTTTACCAGCTGCATATGCTAGACCTGAATCAACTGATCTCCACAGTTTACCTTCTTTATAACTAAAACTGGGTTTACCATCTTTATCAACAACCATATCTATATCAGATGTTCTTACACCTTTAGTAGGTACAAGACCTTCAGTATATAATTCTTCAGCCATATCCTCGAACTTGAATCCTTGTTCTTGTTCTACAATTTTTATTTTTTCTACAAGTTCTTCATTAACTTTATTATGCCATGCATTCATATACTTTGCAAACTTCATATTACCTAAACCTTGTACGAACCACAAACCAGACATTGTATTCCTTGCAGCTGTACCAACACCAAATCCTATCTTAGATAAGAATTCATAACCTGTTAATAACCTTACTGTTCTATTCACCCACTGAGGTCTATCAATAAAACCTCTTTCAGCTAATGTATAAACATCTTGCAGGTATTTACTCATAGCATGAGCAGCTTCACCTTCTTTTGGCATATGTTTCATTGCTCTTTGATAATAATACTTCAAATGTTGGTTCTTATTGAATGCAATAGCATCAAGACCATATTTCTTTAGTACGGCCATAGGATTCTTTATCCATGTATCATATGCTAATTTCTTTCTATGCTGTGTAGATACAGGGCTTCTATGTATCTCATTACGCATTTTAGAGAACATCGACTCTAGCTTCTCTAAATGAGGCGTTGCTTCTGACTCAGACCAATTATCTTTCATATCTTTCATCTTACTATCTATTATTTCCATCTCTTTTTCTATTCCAACCATCGCCTCCATAAGATAATGTGGAAAATAATTACCATCCTTCATACCATCTCTTATTGCTTTTATCTGTTCATCAACTCGCTTATGATACCTATCAACTCTTTGACCTAATGGTGTTACTCTTTCTTTTGACCCTACAGTAGATGAGTTAAGGAATGCTAAATTGACAACACTTTTATGTCTTTTTAATCCTTTGACATATACATCACCCATCTCATTGAGCATTGATCTTGCTTGACGACCAGCTTCTATAATAGCTCTAGGATATAATGTACCAGCTCCTTCTTCCGAGCCTTGAGGTCTTCTTACTGCTCCATCAGAATCAGGAGATGTATTCATATACTGTACAAAATCAAATAGAACAGAACCACCTTCGGATTCCAATACTTTTAATATCTCAGCTCTGACATTATTAGCCTTCTTATCTAATTCTAATGTATCATTCTTATTCTTTTTAGCATGAGCTATATCATGTAATACCTCAAACAATTTATTCTCAAGCTTATCAAGCTGCTTCTCTGCTTTAATACCCATGAATGCTATATGCTGACCTTTTCTTCTTATAACCTCTTGTCTAAGTATCTTACTGATCTCACGATTCCTATGTACAAACTGAATATTCCTTACTCTTTCAAAATTTGTAACTGTATTTATCATATTATTGAACCAGTTAGTAACACGATGCTTTCCCATAACACCACGCTTCACAAACATATGTTTCTCAAGAAATGACAATGAAGGATCACGAAGACCTCTTGATTCTTTTACTATCTCACTTGTTATCCTTCTAAAATCTGCATCACTGAATGATTCAGCAGCCTCTATTGTCTTATATGTGCTTTTCCACACTAATTCTTTGAACATCAGGTCTCCAAAACCTGAGTCTGATCTTCCATATGCATCTGATAGAGATGACCCAGCTTCTACTATCTTACCATCTATATCTGTAACAGACCTACCATCAAATAGATTTCTAAGAACATTGAGCTTCTTCTCTGTCTCTTGTTCTTTCTTACTTATATCTATACAAGGATTCATTAACATTAGTAGCAAGCCTTCTTTGAATTAACAACATCTTCATGATTCCTTGTTCTACTGAAATACTCAGCATATGTCTCAATATTAGAGAAGTTCTCATAGTTTATGACCTTTGTAGCATCACCATCCATGTCCTTAGAATTAAATGCTCTACCACCATGTCTTCTTAAAGGTCTTCTGACTCTCTGTAGAACAGCTGGCATATATAGAAAGCCTGGCTTATCAAACACAAAGTCTAGCAATGGATCGCGATCAGCGTATAATGGTCCGTTAGCATACATATCACTTCTATACATAGCTTCTTCTGTTGGATGTATTATCTTATTAGCCATCAACCTATATACTCTACCATACTCACCAAATATAGAATCATACACATCTCTAGCCTCAGGATGATTTGATTTAGCTAAGTATCTTTCAACAGCTAACGTCAATCTTCTATTGATCTTGAATGACGGAAGTATGATAACCTTATTATTATCAGTACTGATTCTTGTCATATTGGTAGTTGCTCTTGGTTTTATTATGATAGATGCAATAGTGAACATAGCATCACCACTTCCATTTGAATTATCAAGTGACTCCCTAAAGAATTCAGATATCAATCTATCTTCATGAGCCTTAGCATCCATCCAATTCCTTTGAGCAAATGGAGATGCCTTTGACATCTTGAATGTCTCACTTGTGATATCAAAGAAATCTTTTCTTAATGCTCCTACTCTATCATAGAAATGATTAACAGTTCCAGGATCTATACCGTCTATATTATGAGCTAAAGCAGTCCCTGTGACCTTTAACATAGCAAATGCATCTTGCACATCTCTATTATTCATGATATCATATCGTATAGGATTCTTCAATACAACATATTCTGACCCACCTTGTAAGAATCTCTTACCAGGGATACCAGCTTGCATAACAGGAGCAGCTGTAACGAACTGATATTTTACTTTTGCACCTTTCTCATTTATCCTATAGATATACTGTGGACTAAGAGTAGCATTCTCATGCCAGTATCCACCTTTTCTGCCTTTAAGATTTATATCTGTAAAATGAAAATGATCTTTCATAGGTGTCTTTTGGTCTGTAGCTCTAACGCTATCAAGTATCTGAGCTTCTTTCTTCTCAAAATAATCTTTTGCTGATCCATATAAATTCAATTTATACTGAGCTTTTGCAACAGAATTAGATTTTATTCTAGAACCTCTATTCTCCCTAACAAATCTTCTCAAAGAAGATTCTCGCTGATTTAACACATGATATAAAAGAGAATAATTCTGTACTACATTAGGACTTATAGACTCCATGTCCTTAAAGAACATATCTCCATACTTACCAAATAATTTTGTACCGCCATACCCACTTATAGTGCCTTCAAAATCACTTGCATCAGGTAATGATTCACTACTTGCTAACATATGAGCAGCTTCAAATCTATCAAGTATATCATTAATAAACGCTGTATCCCTTGTTTTAAAAGCTGTAACACGACTTGCTTTATCATTCAGCTTAGTACCAAATCTATCAGCTATGATACCTCCAACACCTACAAGATGCATATTCATTTCACCTTCTTTATAGTCTGCAGGGTCAGTTCTAAGATCAAATATTGTCTTTCTTTGTAAATGAACAGCAGGATGCTTCTTACCTTTCCTATACATATCATCCAATAAAGCCTTTGCATCTCTATAACTTTTGCCTTTTGTATCATAGAACATATTCACAAGTTCGCCAACCAATTTCAATTTTCTCTTCTTATCTACAACTCTATACTTCCAAAGCAGATCATTGAATATCACAGGATTAGGATTAGAAAGGAAACTTTCGAGACCATTTTTTATATGCATTATCTGATTAAGATCAGGTGGTCTACGACCAGAGGCATCATTGACACCAGTTAATAATCTATTCTGAGTATTGACTATATCTATAGCAGATATTATACCATCTTCCATTATCTGTCTCTTCATATCTGTATACTTAGAAAGATCGAACATCCCACTCCATTTAGCATTATTGTCAATATCATTTTGCTTGAACTCCTCAAGCCTTGCATCTAATTTTTCAGAACCAGCAAACGGTCTTGCAAATAATACATATTTCATAACATCTTCGCGAGAAGCTCTCGATACAAAATTTGTTCTCTTTGTAGCATCAATAACAGTCTGTAATACATTCTTTAATCTTTGTTTATTAGGAATGAATTCATCACTTGACATTTTCATCATCTCACCATCTGCTATCTTGAATTCTAATCTCTCAAGAGAACCTAAAGCAGGAGCTAGATTCATTGTAGTAGCAAATATCCTCTGTGAATTTCTAAAACCATCATAGAGATCCTCTAATGAATCCTCAGATCTTCCCTTGCCAACTGTATCTAATCTTTTTCCAGTATTAAATATGTCTACACCTGACATATTATCAGGTGGATATATATTAGCATCTGGTGTCTTACCAAGACCTTGAGTTATACTATCTACTACTTTCCAAGGCATATCATGATGATTGAATACAGCATCAACATCAAAGTCAGCTTGATGTATAACAGCTAGATCATATGAATTGATACCTGTTACATTCCCCATCTCTGGCTTATAGAATCCTTCTATTTTATGAACAGCAACATCTCCACCTATATTTGGTATACGAAGACTCAATGAATGAATAAACAACTTCATCTTATCTCCATTCAACATTGTCTTCTGACCCATATTCTCAAGAGCTCTAAATAAATTATTATATGTTGGTCCAATACGGTCTGTTCTTGATTGAGCTTCTTTAATCAATGATTTTATATCTTCTTCTCTTCCTTTGCCAACCTTATTCCCATAATGAGGGTCATTAACAATAAGTTTATCACCTCTCATGCCAACCTGTATATCCCATCCATCTCCTTTTGGATCGGTCAACTCAATAATAAATTTTACATCATTCCAATTGTCAATGCGTATCTTACCATCTTCATGTGATAACTTCTTTCCTCCAAATAATAATTGCTTAGTCTTACCATTTACATTCTTACCATAGACAGGAACAGACCCTTCAGTATAAGGAATCAGTACAGAATATGAACCATGCTCTGTCTTCATCTTGCCCATCTCACCAAGTATCCTCTTAACGACCATCCTCTCAGCTCCCGGAGCAACTAGAATAGAATTAACATCAGTACCAACATGAGCAAGTCTTTCCATAGAACCAGCAGCTCCGTCATGGAATATATTTCCTTCATCTCTTGCTATATCTAACGTCTGTTTGAATACAGCATTCCTATATATATCCTTAGGGTCTCTTATAATAGCAAGGTCTCCTAATTTAGCATCTACCTCTTTAAAATAATTAATATAATCCTTTGTAAATGCTCCATATCCTATTTTATCTAGGAAGTTCAATGTTCCATAAGATACATTAGCCTGCTTTCTTTGGTTTGCCTTACCAAAATATATATCTTCTATTTTCATTTTTCCATGAGGAGCAGCTTCCATAGCATTTAAACCAGCATTAAAAGCCTCATAATAACTATTATAATCTTTCTCCTTTACGCCTAATTCGAATGAACCTTCACCAAATCTCTTAGAAGCGCTTTCAGTAGTAAGTATATCTATCTTAGCAAGGTCAAGTAACTCAGCAATATTCTTGTCATATATGAAATTTGTCTTTAATAATATATCAGAATTAGGAGACCATCCAACTGGCTTCACACCAGCAATATTATCGAATAAAGAGAATCCTTTTTGTAGATACGTTATATGAGCAGCTTCAGTACCTAACCATGTCTGAGCATTTATAGAACTGGAATCAAGGCTTTTGAATTCTGTATACTCACCATTGACATCGGTCTTATCAATAAGATCTATTTGGTCCTGCAGATCCTTATGCATCTTACTACCTTTTGCAAATCTTGATTTACGAGACTCAAGTTGTTTTCTTACAGTAGCCCTTGTATTGAACCCAGCAACAGATTCATCTTTGACACTCTTTGTTCTCCAGTGACCTCTACTTAAATAACTATTTATAGATGTTGATATAGGAGCCCACTCATTACCTGGAGCATCCCACCAAAATTTATTATTCTGCTGTTGTCTTGCTCCTATCTCATTGATAGTTCTTAAAAATCTTTCACTTCCTCTTGTCTTAGCGCCTACTGTTGACATTGTATTAAAATATTTTATCAGATCAACAGCTAGATCATTCAGCCTAACCCTATCATTTGCAGTAGATACAAGTTCTTTATATCCTTCAGGGCTAAGATGATACCAGTACATATTCTTTATGATCTCTTTAATAGGTGTTCTATTCACTATACTATCAACATCACGCCAATCCTTGAACATACTCTTAAAATTCTCAAGTGGTCTACCTGTTAATTCTGAAGCTATCCTATCATACCATTCATCAAACTTCCTCTTGAATCTTATTGCTCTTGGAGTACCATCAGCTATATTATCAGTTCTTACATATATCTGGTCCTTATAACTAACGGTTATCTTACCGCCTCTCCATCCACGATAACCCATACCATTACTTCTATCAAGTACATTATCAGGTTTCTCAAAAAAAGCATTCCTAGCACTTCTATCTTTCTTTATATCAGCATGATTCTCATAATACTGACCTTCATGAACAGCTCCATAAGCAACCTTGTATATATCTATAGATGAATTATCTCTATTGTCTCTTTCACCAAGCCATTCCCTTTGAAATTGAGCAAACCCTCCATCAGCTTCTATCTTATGTTCAATAAGCAATTCTATCTGACTACCTTTTACTAATGAACCATTCTCAGATAATGCTATTGTATCTACTTTCTCAGTTCCATATGCAGATGCTAATACTTCAGCAAATTCCTTATTGAATTTCATCTTTTCAGGAAGTGTCTTTGTAATATCCATATCATGCTTTGCATCAATTGCATCATGCACTTCTCTCAATATGGATTCAGCAGCTGATACTTCTTTTATACCATCCTTTAATTCAATAGCTTCATCAAGTTTAGTCTTAAAAGGTCTCCAATTCTCATTTGATAATTTATGATTATACTCACCATATCTTTTCTCTATGATCTGCCATGTCAACTTAGGCGCTTGATGATTATTATCACTCAATATCTCATGATCTCTTGCCATCTGTTGTTCCATCATATCGTACTGTTCTTTTGTCAGCGTTTTCTGCTCAAGCACGATCTTAAGATTCATCTCACTAATAAATTTATCTACATCCCTATCCCCTTTCTCTAAATTATACTTGTCATATATCTCAGCTAATGTAGACTCACCAGTTATATCTAATTCTTTCTTCCCTAATTTATCTACGAATGAAGCTATAAGTTCATTCTTAACTCTCTCAGCGCTACGAGCACCATCTAAAGTGTCCCTGCCCATGAATACGATCTTCTCTATAACATTTCTTAAGCTGCTTATACGCCTTACCTTATCATTTATAACACCAAGACCAGCTTTATACTGTTGGTCACCTACAATGAACTCAGTTCCTATCTTATATGCAGATATCCAATTCTCTAATGTGCTCTTTAAAACTGTAAGAGTATTATGTAATTGTGTATCCTTTAAACTATTCCATCCTTCTAAACGGAGTTCCTGAACAGGAGCCTTCTTACCAGAATCGACAGGCAGAAGATTATTAACTCTATCTAATAGATCTTTAGCCTCTTTTAGATCCATCCTTCTGAATGCCTTTGAATCATGATCATATAGATTGTCAAATATTGATTTTACCTTCTCAACTATCTGGGCCTGACCTTTAGATTTTTCTACAACCTTATTATAATCCATCAATATCTGTCTTTGACTCTCTCCAGTCAATGCAAATGCATTATCAATGAAACCACCTAGGTCACCAGCTGTATGACTATCAGGTCTTATCTGGTCCTCAAATGATATATACTTTCCTTCAAGCCTAGCAAGTGATGTCTTTATCTTCTCATACTTTTCTATCTTATCTACTATATCCTTCTCAGTATACCCTTCT
>Ga0114906_1001839_pt1 | contig 10903 bp, 23 predicted proteins | sample MalvirDeepMed_M9_FD_89687 | JGI IMG/M metagenome (GOLD analysis project Ga0114906, IMG submission 89687) | Marine viral communities from the Global Malaspina Expedition - Malaspina viral metaG DeepMed_M9 | ecosystem: Environmental > Aquatic > Marine > Oceanic | place: Mediterranean Sea... | reverse complement strand
TATGTGGGATATTTAGGAGAAGAGGCGATAGCGGCGTATTTAGGGGCCAATCTGATGAGTTGTGAGGATGGGGAAGAGAAGTACAGCCATGATTTAGTATTGCTGAGTGGGGAGAAGGCAGAGGTAAAGACGAAAAAGAGGCGTGTACCCCCGAGGGATTTTTATAAAGCGGCGGTAGCGGAGACGAGCAGGCATCAGCGGCCTGATGTCTATATATTCATGAGTTACGACGAGTTAAGGGATGAGATGTGGGTAGTAGGGCAGAAGGGGTATATGGAGTTTTATGCCAAGGCGAGGTATGTCCCAGAGGGAAGTGAGGATGCGAGTAATACATGGAGATCACCATCGGCCCATTACGCAATTGAGCATAGGGATTTGGACGAGGTTGTTGTTCGTCCCCACCAGATGGAGATGGGTGGCATCATCGCCTTGGCATGAAATTGATGGAGGCTGAATAATGGACTTTACACAAATAAAGCTCCCAATAGCAGTCATTGGCATCATCGTGGCCCAAGCGTTCGGAGTGATCTGGTATATGTCGGGACAAGATAGCGCAGTATCCGAGTTACAGAATACGGTGTCCGCTATGGAAGAGACGATAGAGGAGATGGGTGACAGCCTAGAGGATATAGTAAAAATCCAAGCCATTATCGACAATGAAATGAGAACAATAACCAGTGACCATTCCATGTTCGGAGATGCCCTCAAAGACCTTGGACAATCTGGCGCGTTGCCAAGCGGTGAACGCAGAGCATACGGAGGATACTGATGGGGCCTAATTACGAATACCGAGTGAAGATAACCAGAGTCGTGGATGGCGATACAGTAGATGCCGACATTGATCTTGGTTTCAACGAGTTTAAACGTGATCGTATCAGACTCATTGGCATTGATACTCCTGAGAGCCGCACACGGAACAAAAAGGAAAAGGCTCTTGGGCTTAAAGCAAAAGCTAGGCTCAAAGAACTCATAGCCGAAGCCCCTGTTATCGACGGAAAGCGTGGGAAGAAAGCCGTCTACCTCAAAACGACCAAGGATGGTAAGGGAAAGTTTGGACGCATCCTTGGCACTCTTCTCATCGGTGAACAGGATGTGTGCGAGATCCTGATAAATGAGGGACACGCTAGGCCGTACTTTGGTGGAGGTAAGAACGAACTTGGTTCTTGGACGAAGATGGTCGATGGTGTTTGGTACAGGTGGACAGCGCAAGGATATGTGGAGTATGAGACAAGCTGATGGCTGACGACGAAGAAATACAAGAAGAGCCACAGATAGAATACGTTGATACGGGCAAGGTAACCCTTACAGGAAAAGAACTAATCGTCCTTATCATCTTTGCTCCTGTGGTATTTGTCTGGTTATTCCTTGCGGCTCGGATCATTATTTCTGCTACCACCTCGTCGTCAACTTTGGATAATATTGAAGGATTGCTGACAGCCTTAGCGGTACTGACAATTCCCGTATCGGCTGGTCTGGGCAAATTATTCGAAGGTGGTTGGGGTGACTCAAACGGTGGAAAGAAAAAGAAGGGGGAGTGATGTTCGATAAACTGAAACTGATTATTAAAAGCCGTAAGGTTCGCGTTCCCAGTGTACCGGGTAGTGTCGGCGTACCAAGGGTAAAATCCCCGGGCTTCCGCTTCTCCCTTGGGCAGGGAAAGGTCAAGTTTGTTATTTTTGGATCAGTCATGCTATCTGGCCTTGTCGTAGCAGTAGGGCTGTATTTCGCAGTCATTGACGTTTCTGGATCAACATATGAGTACCCAAGGGCAGGAGCAGTCTATCCAGACCTAGGAATAAACGAACCACTCGGTCAGCAACTTGATCCATATGTCGGCGGCACACTTGATGGCGTAGAGAGCCAGACCTTAGAAGTGTCGCTGGCGGCAGGGGCAAGAATCACGGAGCTAACCTTCGACGATATGGAGTTGGGACGTACTGGGCTTACTGACTGTGTCGTGGTTCAGCGCGGTGCTGGCAATAGCACAGGATACCTGTGGGCTGACACCTTCTATGTCAAAGGTAGTACATCGGCCCCATCATTCGACATGGCAAACAGCTTTGCTCATACCCTTGCGGTAGCAGGGCAAACTGATGGACACACGAACTCAAGCACACTGGATAACACCGTTACTGATGTGACCATCCAATCAGAACGTGGTGCAGGGAGCTTTGAATCAGAGGGCGGTATCGTTGACCGCGTTATCATCACCTTGTTAGGTGACGCATATGTGAAAACGGTGTCGTTCAACGACGTTGATTGCTCCGTTGGTGGGTGGAATCTTGACTATATCAAGGCAGGGTTGTTCCAGCAGGATGCTACTACTAAGTGGGGTGACGGCGACGGCATTAACGCGGCAGACCATGTTATCCAAAGCACGGTAAAATATCGTACTAGTACCGACATTCTTGTTGACGTGCCAATATCGGTCAAGTAATTGTACTGAAATGGCAAATGCTGAGTTTGTGAAAAGCATAACACTAGTAGCAGGGAGTAGTGATCCAGAGTAATAGTATTATATGGGTCCAAATCGAAACGACGGGCTACGAGAAGGCTAGACGATATTAGATAGGGAACTATAGTGATGGAATCTTGCGTCGTTAGCTTGAGTGGGATACTAAAGAGTGTTTCTACGGAAATACACTACTATTTATCAATGGGTACAAATAAATTAGAAGCAGTGCGGATTTTTGAGGAGATCGGGTTAGGGGCGCACATTGCTGGGTATTCAACGACAGTTCTGTTCCTTACTTTGGCGGTATACGTCTGGGTTCGGACAAGGGCCAGAAAAGAAGGAGGGATCCGATGAAATGGTTAACGATGTTGCTATCAGTAGATTGGCGAGAGATGGCCACTTTAGGTGAACGTATCGTCGGCAACCTTGACACGGCTAAAGAACGCAAAGAAGCGATAGCATTTTGTATAGATAAATTTGTTGATGGTAAGGTAACCTGTGCAGAGTGGTCACAGATTGGCTCAAAGTTTGGGATCTTAAAAGGCCCAAACCAATAGCTTCATTAACAATGACGACTTAAATATTGGTCGAGTCGTGATCGACTAATATTCCTATGGTTTCCCCCTTTCATAGAACCCCTTGGTTGACGCCTGCCAAGGGGTTCTTTGTTTTGTATTTGGCCCTATCTAGTTTGTAAATCTTAATAAATCTCTTGATATTATCTCTTGACATCTATTAACAATACCATTATAGTTGTACATGTAGATACTAAAACAACGGAAATAGAGGGAAGAGATTAGAAAAAACCAACCAAGCGGACGGTAAGATAGATACCGAGCACAGGGTAAAACCCACCGCACAAGCCCACTGAGATCAGGTGGGGTACAAAAACTCAGAACTAGCAATTCTGGGGACAAAGATTACGATCGACAGATTAGGTGATACAGACCTAGCCACTGGTGCTGAACTCGAGGTTAACGATTGAACTCTAGACAGAACGGCACCATGCGAGCATCCAGATATAGATAAAACTGGGCTACCAACAACACGCTGAACGGGAATCGAGGAGACATCCTCCCCTAGCCTATTCAACCAAATCGGTGGAAAGCACCGAGTGGCTGTGGCGGTCTGATTCAGAGACGACCGCCACAACGGTCAACGGCAGGGACGGTATCCTAACAAGGGGCCGCTTCAACCTCACTCGCACCTCAAACGGCGACACGGTTAATACTTAACTATAGGCCCTAATCCTTCGGGATTAGGGCCTAAATGATAAGCATTAGCTTATACAAAAAACAAGCGGAGGACGAACATGGAACTAAAATTTACAAGCGAATGCCTAACCTGCGGAACGCATCACGACGGTGGCGGTATGATAGGGCTTACCTCAGATCGCAACAGTGGGAACGAGGTTGAACATAGTCACTGCAAGGTGCTCTACGACACTTGTTGCCGATATGATGCTCTACGAAATGCTGACATCCGTTCCAACGCTAACGGCAACGTACTGGACGAGTGCTGGGACGCACTTCAAGCATTTATAAAGATTGAAGAGGAAGCGTTTGTAAAAATCAAAACCATTACTCGCACTTCAAACGGAACCCCAACACATGAGGTTATCACCACTTACGGACACGATTGGATGAAATAATTTCGATACAACTAGGGGGGCTGACCACACGGTCAGCCTCCCAATGATGTACCGAAAGTACATACAAAACAGGAGGCACAGACATGACCATAGAGGAACACGGCAAATGGTTCCAGAGCCTACCACGGAAGATTCAAAAACAGGTCACAGAATCAGAAGACCTTATATGGGAGATCCAAGCAATTCAGTCCCAACGCATTTCAATCGGAGGTATCAAATAATGGATAAACAAATGAAGAAAGTATTCGCAAACTATTACGAGGAAATCAATATGGCTTACCTGACAGCCAAAGAACATGACTCGACAGTCGCCAATGAGTACGCATCTATCAGCAACATCCTAGATAAACTGGAATACCCCGTCAAAGATACAGACTACGAATCCACGATTGATGAGGCGATCCGCATCCACCGATCCTTGCTACGACGGATTACCCGAGCAAAGGAGATTACCCGAGCAAACGCAGAGATCCTTGAGTACAAATTCTTTCGGAAATTGCGATCCAGATAAGACCCAACTCCAGCCCATCAGGTTACGGCCTGATGGGCTAAATGATGGGCCTTACCATCAAATAAAAACAAGCGGAGGCAATGATATGGCAAGGGACAACAATTCTGGGATGAAATACAAAATCCTCGTCAAAAGGATAACAGACCTATATCCACCTTATGGTACATGGGAAGAATGGCTACGGACTGACAAGGAAGAATCCGCACAGCAAATGGTTCTTCACCTAATGCATGAAGGCCATGAGGCACAATGGGTTCTGATCGGTCAATCGGCGACACCAGAAGCCCAAGCCGACCTTGACGAAACGGAAGCGATTCACGAAGCGATGATGAAGCGCATTAGGGAGGAGATACTGGCCAAACTCATCTAAGGGACTCGCCGAGGGGAGGGATTGGCTCCTCCTAAAGAACGCCGAGTGTGGGGATTGGCTCCCACTCAAAAACAAGCGGAGGTAAGACATGGTAAAGAATCAGAAGTTCACGGTAACAGTGGAACAGATGCATAACGACATCTATCGCATCACCAAGATCGTCGGCCCCGGGGTTAGCTTTCAAAAGGGCAATGATCCAGCCCTTGCGAATAAACGGTTCCACGTTGGGGATGTAATATCCGAAGAACAGGGTAACTCATTCGGGCCATTGATAACGCTTCAAGTTATACAAGCCCCGAAAAGCTAAGACCCAACTACAGCCCATCAGGCCACCGCCTGATGGGCTGAATGATGGGCCTTAACCATCAAAAAATAACAGGAGGCACAGACATGGGACTACGGGTACATATCCTGAAAGACCAATATGGGGATACTTCAAATGGTGGAGCAAGCAGTCGGGTGGGTCGACTGACCATAACAAATGTAGACGGGCCGTTCAAACCAGACGCTACCGCACCAGCGGCGATTCTTAAACACGGTGTTATGGGAACCATCATAGTGGTGCTTGAAAATCCGTCTATGGATAAAGTCGTGGTTGGCCCGATGTTCGGTGGCAGTTTCATTACCACATCCGACAGTCGGTTCAGTGAGAAGTTGAGGGATATGGGACAGACTAACAGCCACGTTGCGATTCCGTTCCACGATCGGTACGACACGCCAGAGGTAGCAAGGATTCTTTCAATCTAAATAAAAACAGGAGGAACAGAATGTCTGGTAGATCTTTGGAACCATGTGCCATTTGTGGTGAACCAATCGGGGTAGATTCTAACGGATGGGACGGCGGTCGAAATGCTGAACCTATCGCGAAGGGATTCTGCTGTGAAGACTGCGACACATCAGTCGTGCTACCAGCCCGAATGCTTCCACAAGGGTATACGACAGACGAGGTCACTGAGATCAGGAATATGGACGACTAGCTAAGACCCAACTACAGCCCATCAGGTGATGACCTGATGGGCTGAATGATGGGCCTTAACCATCAACTAGAAAGCAGGAGGAAGTCATGGAGTTTACAAGCGAACAGGCCGCAAGGATTATCGAAGGAATCTCAGGAGAGAAAGTCTACAATCAGAGGGTGGGGGACAGCAAAGCACCAAAACGTCTGTGGATGGAGAACATCAGGGATCATGGATTTACAACCGAGAGTGGCGTAACGATCAGGGTCGAGGCGAGGGATCTGCAAGAATATCGGGGGATGGTGGCACATAACTATATAACACATGTTGTTATTACCTCGCCCCTCAGCAATGATCTTAATCGCTGGGGTCGACCAAATGACCGCCGTGGAATGATCCGACGAACATTAGCAGTACCCCATGACAATCCATTCGTCGTACCCAATGCGGATCATCGGGCGATGGATTGGAGCATCCGTGCTGGAAGGGACAAGTTTTGGGAAGTTGAACAGATCCACAACCAGATCCTACAGCGCATGAACGACGAGATGACCGCCGAGGCTCAACTCCGTACCGCCGAACGGAAATTACGCGACGACCTATTCCAACACTATCCTACTCACAACCCCTTGCTGAGGGTCGATCACGCCATTACGCCAACAACATTTAAGGTTTCAATAACGAATCTTACGGCGGCACAAGTCTTGGACTTACAGGACAATTTTTTGCAGAACATAATAGAGAACCAAGGGGAGGAGGAACAGGATGACAAGGAATGAACTCAAGGCCTTCGAGGTAAAGTCGTACGGAACCTCGCCTGAGATTATAGGCTGGTATTGGTGCATAAATAATAAGGCTAGCGGCCCATTTGAGACTGAGGAGGAAGCCTTATTTGAAAGAGGAGTCATGTTAGATGGCCCAGCCCCTGAGTTGACTGAGTTGAAAGCCGAAGAATATCACTATTTGACCCAATGGGTATGCAGATTAAAAGGAGGACAGGATGGCATTCAATAACAAGATCTATGTAACGGTCTATCACGAGACACAGGCCTACGGCGGCTCTGAGGAAGGTGGTTGGTACTACCGACAGGGGGAACCGATAGAGGGTGTATATACACTCTGCTGTGGCACCACTGATTCCTATGAGTATTTTGACGAGGATGGGAAACCAGCAACAGAGCGGTGGATTGCTCGATACCCCGACCATCATGCAGATGACTGTCCAGCGAGGGGAGCGGCAGAAACATTTTATAGGCAGTACGTCTTGAACCACACAGAGGAATATCTACGAACCTTTACCCATCGGCCCGACGGACTTAGTTGGTTAGATTCTCCAGATGATACTCCAGACGAATATAGAGGGGAGGTGGCAACGAGCGGAACATACTACGTCTCTATGGATGAGACACCGCCAGAATCGTACCCACAGGGTCGCGTTTACTACGAATAGATCTTATTAAAGCAGGAGGACAATCATGGCAGAGAACATTGGAGTACCCGGGAGTTTGGTGACGATCAATGCCAGAACCAATACGAAGGTCACGGAAACGGTTGAGGATATCGGATCAGAGCATAATGTTCATATCATCACCATCAGGCTTTACGATACTGACATTATGCAAGTGAGATATGCCGAAGGTCGCACCGTCATGGGCGTTTATTTCCCATGTGTCGGGCACACTCGAACCGTCACCCTAAATGCTGGTGGTTACCGCACACCGACGACGAAACGAAGGATCAATGAAGCGGCAAAGGCATTGGGATTGGTTCTACGAGTCGTCCAGAAAGATTACCAATGGTATGTCACACAATCACGGTACGGACTATGTTTGTTTGAGGATAATGCTACTTGGGTTGATGATAGTGTAAGTGGTAAGGTAATCCGACTCACATAAATATCATCTCGCTACGACCCAGCTACAGCCCACCAGATTACGGTTTGGTGGGCTTTATGGTGGGCCTTAACACCAAATCTAGGAAAGGAGGACGAACTATGGTTTGGGAACCAATGAGAAAGGGACTATCAGTCCAAACAAGCGGCCCCGATTTCAATTGGCGATCTCTGGTCGATAGGTTCGGAATAGATAAGACCGAAGCCAAGAAAAGAATACGAGACATGGAATCATGCGAATCATGGGGCAATGACATCTACTCCGCATCGGTCTGCCGACGGATTGGCATCGGGTATTTCGATTCGTTCAAGGAAGTTTACAACGGGGTTACTGATAATGAGATCATATGGATTTCTTATCACCGCCGAGATCGACAGCCCGTCCATGATTGGCGAGACATCCAGAATATTAAGAACGATATTGCTGGGAAGGATTGGGAAGCCGTTGAGGTATTCCCAAGTGAATCACGATTGGTGGATACGTCGAACGAATACCATCTATTTGCTTTGAAGACGATTCCGTTGGGATGGTATATCGGGAGAGCAATACAGACCCACGAGTTTGTAAGTAAATTCGGAGCCACTCAAAGGGATCGTTCCGACTAGCTTGCTCAAAGCAGATGTAAATCTACTCGGTTGGTCTTATATATCAGGTCACATCAATAACGACGGGCTACGAGAAGCCTATATAAGGAGGACAAGCTATGAGCACCTATTGTGATAGCTGTTTAACCGCCGCCTACGATGAGGTTGGTGGTGGTATTGAGGAACAAACGACCATTCTGGACTTAGTAGCAGATATGTTACCAGACCATCTCTGTGATCGACTTGATGAACCAGACATCCGTTGCGACTGCGCGGCGCACCGACGAGATGAGGTGAAGGCATGACGATAGATTATCTACCACAAATTCATTTCCTGCGAGGTGAACGAGATCGTGCGATGAAGACATTAGCAAATATTCACCTCATGGTGATGAGACGCGAGACTACCACAGAGAACGAGATCGCCGATCTACTAGAAAGCGAGTTCGGTTTTACTCCACCCAGAGTTTAAGAGTTGTAATGACATATACCTCGTATTTATAACGATCGGCAAACGGCGATCTAGTTGATTTAGGATAGAAGCCACATCCCATATTACCTATACAAACCTAATAAGATTTGTTAATATAAGCAGGAGGAAGCGATGACCAAGTTAACGAGTTTTACAAGTAGTTCAGGCAATCGAGTCTGGTGCGCTACGTGGCAAAATGCTACAGGATCACAGACTATTGTTTGCGACACGATGTTAGAGGCTTTGGAGTCGATTGAGGCAAGTCGCACGGGTATATTCCCAAATCGGATCCCGAGATTATAGGCGATGGTCGTATATGTGGTTAAGGAAGGCGACCACGGGCGACTGACCACAGTGTGTCTCGGCAGGGGTTATAACAGACTTGCGGCATGGCGACTTGTTAATTATTGGGTACTACTGGAAGATTGTAAATTCGCTTGGAGTCAGTCGGAGAAGGGACGAATTTGGTTCAGCCGTTATTCGACCGAGGCATATATAGAAGCTGAAATATAAGGAGGAACATGGAGGCACGAATCGAGGAAAAATGGACACCAGATCGCCTAAAGAAACTCAGGAAAAATCTGGGGATCTGTAGAGGGCATCGAGTATCACAGGAATATCTTGCCCGTGAGTGTGGCGTTTCTGGATTTACGGCAGGGTCATGGGAAAGGGGCCACACGGAGCCTGCTTTCTATAACGCTATTGCAAATCTACTCAGATTGGAGCGTGAAGTACTGGAACAGTTTGCAGACCGAGATGTCGGCAAGTTTACTGCGTAAAGCAGACGTTTAATACCTTTAGGTGATGTATCCCATTACTTGATGTATTAAACGCCTGCTATGGTAAGTATAAAAATATATACAGGAGGGCATGATGGATAATAGATCAGAACTTATGCACGCATCGGTAAATAACGTTGAACAAAGCACACTATCTACTTTAAAGTTGCTGGAAATGGCCCACCAAGATTTATCCGACTTTGAGTTATTGCACACCCGAGCAATTCTTGGAGATCAACTGGCACAGTTAAAGGACGCTGTGGGTCGAGTTGATATGGAGATCCTTCATCGGATCGAATCGACCAACGCCACGACGCTGGTGAGCGGTCGATATGAGGCCACCCGTAATTCCGCAACGCCGACGTTAGATTATGCACGGCTTGTTACTCTTAAAGAGGGCATAATGGCCGATCAGGATCTTCTGGAATGTTATACGCCAGAACACGAAGAGACGGTAACGGTTCCAGAGAAATGGTCACTACAGAAGCTCAAGAAGTTCGCTAATAAGTACGGAGATCCTGTAGGGAAAGTTTTAGAATTGGCTAAAATACAGGGCAGATCTTTTATCACCATACGCGACAAAGAATGGATCGTGTGAGATATATCGCACCTTACAGCACCGAAGCTGAGGGGGTTTCGGTGCTGTGAGGTACGGGCTATCTGTTCCTAGTCCGTTCCAAGTCCTCCTGTTGGTGGGGGCAGGGGTTTTGACTTGTTCCCCTGCCCTCACCCTACGGGGAGATTGAACAGAAAGGAGGTCAGCGTCACAGCTAGCGTCACGGCTAGTGTCACAGTCAGTGTCTCATTTATGTCACACGAAAGGGGAAACTATGTCACAGTTATCAGAGATCAAGGTTAAGGATCTCGTACAGGCGAATCACGAGTTAGAAATCATCAGTCCCAAAGAACAGATAGCGGTGATGGAAGAATGGGCCTCAGCCTTAATGGATGTGGTACAGCAAAAACATCTCTATCAGGACATACAGGGCAAGAAATACCTTTTGGCCGAGGCGTGGGAAATCATCCTCAGCTTTGCCCATACTGGATCTGTTCCAGAGTACGTCCGAGAGGTTTACGAAGATAATGAGATCGTTGGATACGAGGCCAAGATCGTTCTCATTAAGAACGGAGAAACCGTTGGGGGTGCGATTATGAGTTCGGCCTCGATGAGTTCCCGTGCAGAGGAAAAACGGGTCAGGCAAAGGCGAAGGCCGCCAAGAGCGCGGCACAGAC
>Ga0114906_1001834_pt1 | contig 10916 bp, 15 predicted proteins | sample MalvirDeepMed_M9_FD_89687 | JGI IMG/M metagenome (GOLD analysis project Ga0114906, IMG submission 89687) | Marine viral communities from the Global Malaspina Expedition - Malaspina viral metaG DeepMed_M9 | ecosystem: Environmental > Aquatic > Marine > Oceanic | place: Mediterranean Sea... | reverse complement strand
TGTTCCATCCCTCTTTCTGTATAAGCGTATTCTTTCTTACCGTATTTGGGCATTTGTTTTATCCTTTTTTTTAAGGTTAAGGGGGCCGTGAAGCCCCCCGCCCCTCCCGTGTTGTTATGCTATGAATCCACCACGACACGCCAACTGCGGACGGATCGCTTTATATCCATAAAGAACGTCAAGTCTGCACGGCATAGTGTCCGCGCTAATAGAGTAATCTCTTATGATTCTTAAAGAGATACCATCTTGAACTCTACGCCCTGCAAAGTGAACTCCCTTCGGAACTTCCAGATCTGCCGTTGCAAATGCAAAAGCATTCTTATGGAACCCAAGGTCGATTCCGTAAGTTTGGGAAGCCGCGATGTCCGTAGCACTCGTAAGAGTGACCCGGTTATCGGATTCCACTTTATGCAAAGCGTCGTTGTTAGCCATTGCCGCCGCAACATTTTGTCCACCACCCGATGTGACAATCTCTGGAGTGAACTCAATGCTGGTCGTGCTTCCACTTTCGGCATTGGTAATTACGAAAGGTTGATGATAGGTCGTATCGGCTTTCGTTTCTGGATGAACCCTTGTTACGGTATTGATATAGAATATATCTCCCGCCGTCCAAGTTCCGGTTCCCGTATCTACCGTGGCGGTTCCGCCAGTAAGAGTACCGTTGTTCACCAAATAATCGCCAGTTCCATCATCACTTCCACCTGCATGATTCGGAAGCAAAGTATTCTCGAAAACTTTTTGGAAGCCTACGAAATTGTTTGCAACCATTCCTTCCCGATAATTCTTATCCAGATTTCGGTCAGGATTAAACAAGCCTTTTAGTGCGTCAATCAGTGCCGCGTTAGCTCTCGGACGTAAAAGCAGGCAACGATCAGAGTACGGTGTCAAGTTCTCTGTCATGCGACTGCCCATGTCAAGAATATCACGCAGGTCTGGATCTTCACTCAGGTCAGAAATTTCCGTATAGACCTGTTTATACATTGATAACGCATCGCTCTCCAAGTTCGCCGCTAGGACGGACATTGCAGGTTCGATGTAATTCTCTGAGAACAGGGAAATGTCTTGCGTCAACTCTTGTGACGTAAAGACCATGTCCACGCCCTTTTGGGTTCCCGTTGTCAAGGTGACTGCCTTTTGAGTGACATCAGATGTAGAAAGCGATGCCCCTGTACGAATTACAAATTCGTTAGGGAGCTTAATACGAACTGACTCACCGCCTTTGGCTCCACCAGTTTTATAGCTATCATCGTACTGGCGATTTACATTGCCAATAAAATTCAGCTTCTGATGGAGAACCATCTGCGCTCGGTTAGTCACCTGATCGACGGTCAGGTTTGTGTTAGCCATATACTGGGCCTCCTAAAGCCCTATCTTTTTCCATATTTTTTTTGATACCACGTTTGGTATTCTGCCGAGGACATTTTGCCGGGATCCTTTCTAGTACCACCGGACTTGCCTTTCTTTTTTACCCCGACAGGAATAACTGGCGTGACTTTATTAGTCGTTGCTTTCTGAATACCCTTTCGGCCTTTTGCCTGCGCCCTATCCCACATCATCGCCTTGTACGTTGTCTCTGCCGCAAACGGGTTCAAAGGCCACGTTTGAGCGTGTACCTCGGGAACGCCTTTACTGATTGCGTAAGCGACAACATCCTTTGCGTGTTTCTTTGAGAACTCTGGGATCTTTGCATCCATGTGTTGCACCCCCTCAACGTAGCGTCTTTCGTTTTCCTGACGCTCAACCACGTTGGCCTGTTGTCCGAGGTGAGTCACGTTTGCAAGATGGGTTTGAAACTGTTTCGATTTTTGTTGAATTGCATTTTGAATCCTTTGCGCCTCAAGATGATCTCTCTGGTCTTCTGATCGGAGATAAGGATCAAGATCAATTTTTTCAAGTTCAGCGATTTCAGTTTTCAAGGTTAAGCCTTTAGCGTATTCGTTTAAAGTTTCATTGTTCATCGATGTTAATTTCTGGTGCGCTACATCACGACCTTCCATGATTTTGTGCGCCTCAGAAAGTGCGGTGAACTTTTTGGTGTAGGATGTCTGTAGTCCGTTGCCATATTCCTGCATCTTCTCGGCAAGCTCTTTGGGAACCTTCCCTTTGGGAACGAGTAGTTTGTTTCCACCGAAATTGAACTCTAGTTCTTCCTCGGTATCATCGTCTTCCTCTGTGGTTTCCTCATCTTCAGTATCGTCATCCTCTCCCATGTCGGCTTCTCCTTGCGGAGTTTCCTCTTCGGTTTCGGACTCTTCTACTTCAGGTGTTTGGACTTCTTCATCTTCTACAGCCGTGTCTGTGTTGGCAATTCCTTCGGGTCTATCGTTGGCGATTGCCGTACTATCTTCACTCATGCTGGAACTCCTTGTCTGTATTGTTGTCCAGTGCCGTTTCCACCCGGTGATGGTTGATTACCCGGAGGGACACCTCCAGCTACTGGCGAAACAGGTTGCATTCCCGGTGGCATTTGCGGTTGTTGACCTGCGGCTAAATTCGCTGTCATATTCGCCATGCCCGGTATTTGTGTTGCTACAAAATGTTTTAATCTTTCGGCGACTTCTTCCGCCCCTTCAAAATCAAGATGCTGTAGTAAAATATCTCCAAGTAGTGGTGCAGAACCCGGAACCTGACGCATGATTTCTATCAAGGTTTCCCTAGTCTCCTCGCGTTTCGATGCGTAGGACGGGCCTGCCTTTACGGTAACGTCGTACTTGCCAACATTTAAATCGTATAATCTGTTAGGTGGGTTTTCTTTGTCGAATATAACATTGCCATGCTCATCTTTTTCCATCCTAGATATGTCGTAACTTCCCGGCATAGATGGCAACGGGCCACCCTGCCCTTCAATCATAAGATGGGCAACTGATTCCTTCGCATCTTCGCCTACGATATTGACAACCTGACGTGCGGAGTAAATATGGGGAATGATTTCCAATAAGACTTTGCCGAGGTAAGTGATTGACCGCGACAGGTTATCAACGAAGTGGTAATTCGATACATCGGATTCACGTTGACGCGCAAGGATAGCTCGCCCGGATGTTTCATTTGATCTTGCTCCAAGCGAAGGATCGTATATACCGATAATCGCTTTCATGTCATCGGAAGCGTGTAGAGAGTTTTGTAGTGCGCCGGAACTAATCAAAGGCGGTTGTGCGCGGACAGGGGCTTTGTATCCCTTCTTATATGTGAGGTATGCAATGGATCTTTTGTTTGCGTCCTCCCAGTCTTTCTCGCTGTCAGCCGGGATTGCCCCCTCCTCCAAGACCCACGGGTTCTTCGGTTGCATTGCGACAATCTCTGTTTCCGCACTGCGCCAAAAATTATACATAACCTGCGAATCTCTAGCGTCCGCAATCATTGACCGGAACCACCTGTACCCACGAGACACGACCTCTTCACCCCACACCGGGATGATCGGGATGTTGTCACCGGGCCACTCCGACTCTTCGATTATTTCCTTGCCTGTGATAATTCTTTTTACGACCTTGGTTCCTCGAACCATCCGCGACTGCATTGCTGTTAGACCACGAATCTCAAAGAAGTACGCAATGATGTCTTCATCGTCCGCATCCTCTGGAACCATTACTCCCATTGACTCTGCCCACTGCCGAGCGAGCCCGGGGATATGATCTTTTCTGATCGCCTTGGTGTCAACGATTTCACCGTCGGGTCGCTGGTAACCGAATCCTTTAATCAGCCAGAGTTCATGCTCTTCCTCTTCCTTGCAAAAATACTCTGCGACTCGAACACCGTGGTCTGTGTTTTTCCAAACATTATAAATGTCGTCTTGTGATCCCCCATCGAAGTCAATCGGTTCTGCGTCTGGGTACATCTGTTTGAATTCTGCTTCCGGGTAAAGCGAAGAAATAAATCCGTACTTCCAGTCAGCCGCATCAAACCCTTCGGTGGTTACGTCCCAGTGAACGGTAAGCGGATCCATAATACGGCGGACTACCGCTTCCATATCGAAGGCTTGTTCGTGTGCGTATTCGATGTCCACCCGCATAAACCCAAACCCCCCGCTGACCGCACAATCGATGCCTGTGTCGAATGCTTGGTCAGCGTTTGAGTTTCTCATGATCGCTCTTATGATCCCATTCAAAACTCTAGCGGTGTCAGGATCTGCGCCATTGTCTACTGGGTTGACCACTATCCCCGGTTTGTTCTGGCGTGACTCGTTGACAACCTGACGAATGAAGGAGGGCAATTTATTTATCGTCAGGCATGGGCGTGATTCTTCATGCCTAGCTTGAGATACTGCCTCGTCCCACTGATCTCCTAAACGACCAAACTCTATATCCTGTTCGTACTTAATGCGGTTATGGTCAGAATTGTCATCGGAGTCCTTGAACCTTTCAAGGGCAAGATCTAAATCTGTAGAACCCGTGTTATACCCAGCCTCCGTATACATTCTTTTTTTGCCGGGATTTCTTCTATCGTTTGCTTCTGAGTTGTCGTAAGCCATTATGTTACCCAAAAATAAAGGCCACTGATTGCGGGAGGGGAGGAGGTTCATGAAAAAACCTTTGTAGCACCTGCGTTCAGTGACCTTCGTGTTTTACGATTCGGTCTTGTCTATTAGAATGTCGGCTTCGTTGCGGTACTGCCTTCTTACCTCTATCGTCACATCGCCCGTTGTTCCGGGCTGTCTATGAATAATAATCCGATTAACCTGATCCGCCTTTTTAAGCAGACCCTCAATATATTCTATAGCAGTTTCTACTTTCATTTATCCCTCGTCAAGTAGATTTCATCGTTTTTCTTGTTTTTTTTCTCTTTGCTGATTTTCTCATCGTATGCGTCTTCTAATTTATTACCCAGCACGTTCCCTAGAGCATTAGCCGTGGTGCTAAGAGCTAGGTCGCCCACAGCCGAACACCCTGTTAATAGCACTAATATAAATGCCAAGTATTTCATACCTTTCTCACTTGCTCTCTTCTTTTGTCATTATTAAATTCATCGAAAAACTTCTTCTGCGACCGTCCCCTTCAAACGGATAGACCGCGTGGTTTAGCCACCCCGGAAAGATATAGAAGTCTCCGACCTGTGGCCTGAACATCAAGTTGGAATTGTTCAACGCCGTTGGCGTTCCGTAGGAGAATTCAATACAACCGCTACTGCTCCAATCGTCCTCTGGCTCCGCGATCTGCTTCGGTACTTCAAGATAACCGACACAACTGAGCAGGCAACCGGGATGGCTGTGCATGGGATTGTATTCGCCTGCCACCTGACTGACGAACCAACCGTCAACCAGTTCTATTTTATGCTTACCATCAACCTGATAGATCCCAACTGACGAGGCCAATGTAGATCGTTGGTGATACTCTTTTATAAACTTGCCTAACTTATCAATTACTTTCTTGCCAGTGTTGCCGTCGAACACAGGTTGGTCTTTAATCACCCCGGCTAAATTATGTCCGAAGTCTTCGGTTGTTTTCCCCATGCCGTGTTTCATGTACTCGACCAGATCATGAGACATCATTGTCTTCCCGATCAGTGGGCCGAATGGAGCAACGAACCCACGCTCGAATGCTTGGTGAATTAGTGGGACTTGGTTCTTCATTCTCAATTTGGCAGACGGTTTCTGTTTTATCACTTCAAATTTTTTTTTATCTGCGTCCTGTGGCTTCATGTAAATGTTTTCCTGTTTTTTTATATAGCTTCTACGATCTTAAATGCAGAAAAAGCTTTTTTTTTCGTGCGTTTAAAAACGTGAGGTGCTGTTTTAGCCCTTCAAATAGCCTTGAAACGGTCGTTCTCAAAAAGCCATATGGTATAATGTGTATGTAATCATTAATAATCTTTAAAGGAGAAATTATGAAAGCAAAACAAAAGTTGGTCAGGTACTACAAGGACGGATGGCGAATCGGGATCTACCAGAAACAAGGCCCGGTCTGGATTCACATCCTCCGCATCAAGGCTGGCGGTCTTCGCGCACCATTCAAGATCCCGGTCAATTCTAAACATCAGATCCTCTATCGATAAGGAGAAACATTATGAAAACATCTACACTTCTTGAAGTTGTTACGGCTCTTACCGAAAACCCTGAACTGTTGGACGGTGACGGACACGCGATCCTCGCCCCTGACTACTACACCGAGCTTGGCATCCCAGCCGAGTTCCTCGATGGGTTGGAAAAAACCATCAAGTCCAACTTCAAAGATCACAAGCAAACGATCTATGTAAATGGCGAGGCCGTCAAATCACTTCGTGGGATTTGGAACCTCGACTTTCTTTACAGGGTTGCCTCGTCACTCGGGGTTCAGCACAATGCGATCAACAAGTACGGGCGCGGCAGTCAAGCCAGTGTCATCTGCTCCGCAGTTAAAGATGCGTTGCCCCAACTAAAGATCCAAGTCGCGCATTCCCTCTAACCCTGCCATCCTACCACTGGTCGCCTGCGCCCCTGTTTCTTGGGGCGTGGGATCTCCAGCATATCTCGAAACAATTCTGTGAATCCCCAGACCATCCAGTCAACTCTGTCCGGGGATCCGTCCCCCGCGTAACCGCCTGCTGTCATCTTACACATCTGCTCTTCCAACTCTGGATGCGAACCCACATGGCTAATAAGATCCCTCTCATAAAGCGAACTGATCGGCTCTGCTCGGACGTGTTTACCTCGGCTGGCACGAACTTCAATAATAGGTATTCCGGGCCGCGCCGTTTCCAAAGTATGTCTGCACATATCTCCGCCTTGATTGACTTCGATGACGATGGCATCCGCTTGCCACTTATCATAAAGCGCAACCGCCTTAGTTGACCATTGTCTTGGAGTGCCAACCTGTGACCAATCATCTAGGACGTAGCCTCGTTTGTCAGTTCCGATGCCAACGCATCCAATGCCGTTTTCATCCGAGTGGGGTTCATCACTGACTGCCGGGTCAACTGACACAACAATGCGTTCAAGTTCTGGTAGCTCTCGTCTTCGATTTCTATTAATAGATTCCATCGACCAGATTGCCCCGACAACTTGAGGCTCATACCCGCCCTCCCAAATGTGATTGAACCTTTGCGGTTTGTGTTCTCTGTCGAATTCAAGTTCACTTTTTAAAACCTCTGGGAACCACGGGTTATCTTTCCATCCGACTTTCTTGTGAATCGTATTAGGTGGGGTGACCGCACCGTTGAACAACTGATCGACTGCGTCGGTTGCGTTTCTTGGGTTCCAACTGAACCACAGTTCTGATCCCTCTTCACGGATGGTGGGGATGAGGATCTCAAGCGAATGAGCCGAAACAGTCTGCGCCTCCTCAATCCAGACTCGGTCAAGCCCTTGGAAACTTTTAATCTGATCGACCGTAAGTGTGCCAAGACCGTGGAATAAAAACTTCGTCCCATTGCTTCCCCTGATTTCAGTCTTGGTCGAAGTGTAGTAGTCAGCAAATCCCATACCCGCGATTTCATCGTCAAGAAGTTGCTTAACAGATTCAGTGATTGACTTTTGCACTTCACGAGCGCACAAAATTCGGAGAGGAGTCCACGTTCCTGTGGCGAGCAGAACCTTGGCAAACGACATTGACTTAGCAGAGCCCCGGCCTCCTTCAAAAGCCTTGTAACGATACGGCTCCAGTAAGTCCATAAAGACATCAGGGATTTTAAGGTCTGTCGAAACATTCATCAGTCGCCTTCCCATTCCGGTTTGTTTACTTTCGTCCACTGGCCCTCAAAGTCCTCCTTCGGGATTGGGTAGTAGACGGGGCTATCGGTTTTTATATCGTAACCCTTAACGATGTAGTCGCCCGGTCGTACAGTGTTAATGCCTAACCGACCCAAGGCGCGGGTTGCTGACACCACCCCAGCCTCTTTGACATCGCCCGGTTTATTCCACTGCTCCGCTTCCACCATTTCTGTCTTTAGATATGTGTCCATTGGCCCCGTTCCTTTTCACGTTGATGGGGAACGTCACTCCGTTGATGGTTACCTCTTTCCTACCGTCCTGCAACTGCTCTCTGTTCTCCGCCTGCACCAGAGTGATGTTGACAACTGGCTTTTCATTTTCACCTAAACCGATGGGAGCATCTTCTTCGTATTTGTTAAGAAGCTCAATCGCCTTGGTGTCACCAGTGAGAGCCTTTGCTACCGCCACCGTTGCGATCACGTTTGAGGCTCGCCTGTCGGTCATATCAAAACCTTTCTTTGTAAGTTTGTCAATGATTTCAGCGTAGCCAAGATCCTTTGCAAGCAAGCGTCTAGCGCAAGCCGCGATCCCATCCTTCGCGCCTCTTGGTCGCCCTGCCGGGTTACCTGACTGGCCCGGAACATAAGGGATCAAATCCTCTGCGCTCATAAAAACCTCACGTCATCATTTGGCACTGGAATATCGTCCGCGTTGCGTTTGCTGAATGACATCCTTAATCTCTTTCCACCCGCCTTCCGTCCAGCTTTGCGCCTTGCCTTGTCTTCGTCACTTCGTACCAGTTCCCTAGCAATTACGTTGGCGCAGTCAGGGTCACCGCCCTGCTTTACCATTTTATTGCGCTCGTAGTTTACTGCTCGCTCTCTGTCCCGGCTGTACCCCATCACTCCTCCTCGTTGTTAGGCTTAAACTCATGCTGACACTTCGGGCAAACGACTAGAGCCACTCGACTAGGTTTCCGCCCACACAGTTCTCCGGTCGAGTCCTCTCCGGTAAGCTCATAGTCGTCGCCCAAAATGATCGCTAGTTCTTTGTCTGAAAATATACCATCAAATATATTATTTATATCGGAAAAGACGGAGTCGAAAGCGTGGGAACGGAGGCTTCCTAGAACCCCGGTGTCCCACTCCGCTAGTTCCGATGCACGGTTGTCGTATAAGGAAAGTCTTACCTTGTCAAGTTTTGACAGGTCATTACGTTGGACTGCAACGATCTCATCGCCGTTCCCTTCCACCACCCTGACCTTCTTTATTCCAGCCTCGACCAAGGCTTCATAGGTTGCATTGCCAGCAAGGATTCTTCCATCCTCGTCAATAAGAATAGATCTGCCACAGCCTAGCTCTTGTATGGAATCAACGATCATAGCTACGTTGCGCGGGTTGTGCTTCCGGGCGTTGACCGGATCCTGTTTTAGGTCTTCCAGTTTCATTATTCGATTCCTGTTCTATGACCCAGCCAGAGCCACTCCTTCTTGGTGTCCCACTTGACCCAACCGGGTGTTTTCATTGTAAAATAACATACGCCTTTTCCCATGTCACCTGCAAACCATTTTATCTCCAATGGCGGTGTCGGATGGTGACAATCATCTCCCTTTGCAATTCGCTCGACCGTGTACTTGTAAGCGATATGCGGAAACACCGCGATAAGGTTTCCTGTGCCGTCCTCAATTCCCCACTCCAGTAATGTTGCCTCGGAGGGTTCCCCTTTATGTGCCTTCGCGTGTCCAGCCCCGGTTATAAGAGCTAACAACGTAATACCAGCTATCGTCTTTTTCATCTATCTCGCGGCCCTTCATGCTCATAGTTTTATTTCGTCTTGCTCATAGCCGCGAGTGGATTTTCTAATGCCTTAGTTATCTTCTTGTCCAGCTTGGTTTCCAACGCCTCTATCTGACTATCCACCTTGGTCAGTTTATCGTCCCATCTCTTGGATGTGTCAGCGATTAAATCTCTCACCTCTTTCTCTGCGTTCCTCATAGCTTGCCTAGTCTCCAAGCCGTCGGCACGAGATCGTTTATCTATCGCATCAATCTGATCTAGTTGTTGATTGACGGTAGTTTTAATATCAGTACGAATATCTCTCGCCGTAGCTTGGGCATCCCCTACTATCGTTTTTACAGCGACTATTTCCGTATTAATTATTTCTTTCAACGCTGTGACTTCGCTGTCCACCGTTGCCTTCAACGCTGTCACCTCGGTATTAACCACTTCCCTCTCAAGCTGTAAAGCACTTTGCACTCCGGTTACTTCTGTAGTAATAACTTCTAATCGTTTGTCAAAACCAGATAAGTCTGGCGCAACGTAAGATGTGATTTGCTCTTTCATATCCATGTAATCTTTATAGAATTCGAATCCGCCCCACAAGCCCCCACCAAGAGTTCCCAACAAGGACATGATAATAAACAGCTTTCCACCTGTTGCTTTTACTCCACCGTATTCAACTTCCATAATTACTTCTCAAAGTTATATTGCGAGTCGATCATTTGATTCATCATTTGGTCACTGCCCAGAGAATAAACAGAGCTTAACGGATCTATCAACGCGACATCGTAAGGAATCTCACTAACGTACATTGGCATATCCGGTATACCCGCCTGTTGATAGTCCTTAAATCCGGGTGCGCCAAGTGCGCCCATCAATGCTAATTTAGTTCCATCCACATCTCCTCCAGCCATTGAAACTACTTCTAAAACTCTTGAAACTATAGCTTGCACAGCCTTTGCTTTAGATGCGTTAGTTTGTTTTACTTCTTGTTTTGATTCTTGTTTCGCTGTCGGTTTCTGTGGCTTTTTAGACTCACTTTTTGGTGTACTTTTACTTACTGGTGCTGCTGGTGTTGGCGCACTTTTAGCTACTGGGGCTACGGAAACTTTAGGAGCTACTGGTGCTGGTGTTGAAGGTGCTGCTTGTATTTTAGCTACAGCGGCTACAGCACTAGCAACTTGAGGTGCGGCTACAGGTGGCGCACTAGGAGCAGACATCCCTGTATTAATCGTTATTGGCTGTATTGTTCCTGCTGTGCTAGGAACCGATATAGTTATAGCCCCCGGACTTACTGCTACAGGGACATTGAGCATTTGTTGTCCGGCTGGGGTAGCAATAGTAATTTGCATATTTGTCCCCACGCTAGCGTTGACAACCTGCCCCAGAGGAGATGGGGTTGTCGGAGACATATCATTATTCTGCATTATCTCCTGACTGCTAACAACAATATCATCCACTGCGTTAGTTACTAAGTCTAGAATAGTATTTTGAACTTGTTGGTTGATAATGTCATACGT
>Ga0114906_1001817_pt1 | contig 10990 bp, 2 predicted proteins | sample MalvirDeepMed_M9_FD_89687 | JGI IMG/M metagenome (GOLD analysis project Ga0114906, IMG submission 89687) | Marine viral communities from the Global Malaspina Expedition - Malaspina viral metaG DeepMed_M9 | ecosystem: Environmental > Aquatic > Marine > Oceanic | place: Mediterranean Sea... | reverse complement strand
ATTGTTCAGTGGAATCATTAGAATTTCCTATAGATGTCCATATGACACCGTCACCACTATCCCTTAGGTTATCTGTATCAGTTAGTGTTGTAAGATCAGCGTCATCATATAAAATAAACGTATTAGCACTAGAATACTTAACGTATTTAACACCATTCATAGGATGTTTATCAACAAGACTAGTATAGCCAGATGTAAATAAGGCCCCACTAATTTTCACCTGATCGTATGAATTTAGCCCATGCTCATTAGAAGTAACCAACGAACTACTTGCACTTGTAACAATACCAGTTTTTCTAATGTATACATCTACCTTACCACATTCACGAACTGGAATAAATGAAGCAGTAACAGACAAAGAAGTACCCACAGAATAGGTGCCTCTTAATGTGCCGGTGCCGTCATTAATACCAGAACCGACAATATCGCTATCATCATCTGGGGCCACATAATTGATAGATATGGTGGGATCGCTCCAACTCATAGCGGTACTTAATGGGTCGCTAGTGCTCGCGGGATCTACAACAGTCCACGCCCCAAGAGTTTTATTGGTTGCTGTACTGCCTGATAAAGAGCCACAATCATCTATCTCATAAGCCCCAGACTGGGTTTCATCATATTTAAAATAATATGTTTTCCCTACAAGATTAGAATGGGTGACTTCGGGCTGGCCCGTTTTAGGTGAGGTTTTACCTGTAAAGGTAAGTTTAAGAAATGTATTTTTATAGCTGCCCGTTTGGGGATTGGGAAGCGGAATACCAGTGATGCGAATGCCCTGATCCTTTTCTCCAGAACCTCCACTATAGGTTGCAGTTGAAGTAAAAGGTTGAACTAAAGGACCACTGTCTTCCGAGGCAGTATATTTTTTTACAAGATCAGTATATTCATCATGGGCGACAAAAGAAATATCGTCGGCGATAACTAGATTGTTTACTTTCCAATCTTCAGTGAGAGTTAATGTGCTTTCGCCCTCTCCCCCACCTTTTTTAGGAAACTTATAGATATCAGTATAGGAAAGAGAGTCGGGCTGGATATCGTCGAAACGCGCCTTCTGAACAGCGTTAAGAGAAGTAATAGTATTATCCCAATTGGTAAACTCTTTAATATGTTCTGGAGTAGTTTTAATACCAAGAGATAGAGCGTTATTTTGTGCATCGGTAATTCCATCGGAATCCGATTTCATAAAAAGCCCTATAGAGTCTTGATGTGTTGCCATCCTTTTATCCTATTATGCTGTAAATCTTTTTGCATCACTATCCAACGTTTCTTTAATCGTTCCAGAAATGTTAGTAGCAAGGGCTTGTTGAATGTCGCCCGCTATTCTTTGTCCGTCTACGCCATCAATATTAAGGGCACCATTAACATTCATTCGATGATTCATCGTGAGTCCTTTAGACCACACTTGCGCTAAATTATTCATAGCCATAGTAAGCATTGTAAAGGCGGGTATAACATTATCAACAAATGTTGTTTGTATATTACTTATAAAGTTTTCAAATACTAAGCCAATTGCCCCAGCATCAACCTTAGGATTCATCACATTTCCAGCATCAGTCGCGGACTTACCACGAACATCACGTCCAGTCGCCATCCAAGAATCACCACGGAAATTAGGTTTCGCGCGTGACCCCGGCAAACCAATGAATCCCCCCCCGCCATCTTGAAGATAAACGGGACCGCCCTGATTAAAACCTTGTGCGTGACCCTGATTCAACTGTTTCATAAATCCCATGCCATGCCTATTGACTGCGCCCTTACTCATTACAAATTCGCCGGGAGTTAGCATGGCGGGAACGGAATCTACTGAGCCACCAGAGTTGAATTTAAAAGGAGCGCGGTATTTGGAACGCCCTGAAGTCCTTTTCTCCGGGTGTAGAGCACTAATAGCCGATGTAGAAGCCCGCTGCAACTCCTTCAATGCCTCGGGTGACATCTGGTCTTCCGTTTTCTGTTGGGCCATTCTATCAAGATTTTCTTGGTAATCAACCACATCTCCTCGGCGGGGCGCGGCCGGCCCGGGCGCGGCCGGCCCAACTGCCTCAATCACTGCATCTCCTCGGCGGGCAGCACCGCCCAAAAGTTGGAGCTGAGGATCACGCGCTGAGTCTCGCACCGAGCGCGCAGTGGCCCGCGCGTCCGGCCCAACGGGGGCGTGGAGCCAAGGCAAGCCCCCGGCTAGAAGCGCACGCCACGCATTATCAGCCTGACCCGGCACAAAAAAAGACCCTACCCCTTCACCAATTTCTTGCATCGTGGCAGCGAATCCCCCCCTACCAAGCTCGCCCTCGGGGACAGGCGCTTCAATTGGGCGGTGCCGCTGGGGCCGATCAGACGGTGGGGGCTCGGGCTGCTTCGGCTGGAATCGCGGCACGTCGCCAGCTGCCACTCGGTCCTGCATGGCTTTATAGTTTGCCATTGCTTTTGGAATACCATCTGGTCCAAATCTATCTGTTAAAATTCTTCTATATGCTTCTGGTACTTTTTGCCAAAACTTAGGCACGGGAACCCTTACTGTATTACCATGCAGCGTCCCCGACACTCCCGTTATTTCCTTGTTGAGGGCCGCAGTAGCTACAGGTGTTGTGGATTCAAATTCAAGATAAGGCGCGTCAGCTGGCTGAGGAGGGGCTTCTCTAACTGCTTCTTTAGCTCTAGCTGCCTCATGAATCGGGTTTCGGACATCAGGAGGCATAAGTTCACGAGCCTTTGAGCCGTCAGTGTCAGCAAAGGGGTTTGGCACACCGGGATCACCTATCTGAGGCTGCGTCTCCGTCATCCGCTTCCGTAGCTTATCAAGTTCTTCGAACCGTTTTTGCATTGGGGCAGGTAAATTCGCGTTTCCTGCATCACTCATTACTGTTGTTTTGTGTCCTTCAGCTTCTTGATTTAAGCGATCCCGCTCCTCCTTGGAAAGTTCAGCGAAGCTCTGAGGGGTGTGGGTGTCTGGCTCAGGAGAGGCGGACGTTACAACAGGCGCGGCCACACTTAGTTTTTTAGCTAATTCCTTAGCGGGAGCTACAGTATCCTCGGTTTGCTGTTTAACCTGCTGTTGCTCTCTGGCTTTTTGCTTCATCGCCACCCTGTGCTGCCTAGTTAATTGAGCTTGCCGACTTTTTGTTAGCTTATTCCACGAGCGACCCGTGTCTTTCTGCCACGTCAGCTGCCACTCCAGTAAGTCGTCCTCTGATTTGCGTTTGGCTTTCGCCTGTTCCTCTGCTGTTTTCTTTTGGCCCGCTAGAAACTCTTGATGTTCTACGTCCGCTGGTTGCTCGAATTCACTAATCTTCCTAATTCGCGATATAGCCGAAGCGGCTACCCCTTGTTGCAATTCACCCTTTTTACCTTGCTGATGACTCTCCAAAGCAGAAAAAACGGAATCCATTTGCTGATACATTTCAGGAACAAACCTACGCAATAAATTTCCACCGATACCCGCCATTCTAGGCGCAAACTGATTCAGCTCATTTGTTGTCTTCTCAACGTCTGCTTTCGGAATATCTTTACTAACTAAAGCTCCTCTGGCGTCCAAATTAGAAAAAATATGTCTATTGTCTCTAAGTATTTTTGTATACTGTCTAATAAGGTTATTTGCAGGATCAAATCCCGTTAGGTTTGCATTCCGCGAAGCTCCCCCTTTTTTTATATTTTTCAAAAACGTATTTTGATAATCAGCGTATTCACCAACAAATCGTTCTTTATATAACTGTGTCACAAGTCGCGGCTGTTTTTGTTGCAACTTCCTCAGTCTACTATAATATACATCAAGAGCTTGATCTTCAGTAAGAACATTAACACTACCACCGTCTTTTCTATAAATAGGACCACCACCAGCATTTAAGGCTGCTAAATTACCAACCCCAATTTTATCTACGGCAGATTTTCTAATGACAAATTCACCGGGCGTAAGCATAGCTGGTACAGTGTCTGTTCCACGAGGCTGGAATATAGTACCACCATCCGCTTTGTAAACAGGGCCACCCGCCGCGTTGATCCCCGCTTTTTCAGGAGCTGCCCCCGGAAGCGCTAAAGCTTGTTTATCTAGATATGTTTGTAGTCCCTGTAAAACTTTACGAAGCTCTGTCGTATTCTGCTGTTCCAATCTAAATAATTCTTCTCTAGCTTGAGCCTCTTTCCTATTAATATTTTGCAATTCATTAATTAATTTTTCTTCTTGAGTACTAGCATTAAATATTTGTTGCATTTGGGCTTGACTGATACCACGCTGACCGCCCGACGCCATTCTCATAAGCTTATCAAGTTCTTGCACTTGTAGTTGTTTAGATATATCACCTCCAGTCATGCCCGGTAGTAAATCAATATCAGCAAATTTATCTAACAACCCCTTCACGGCACCCCGCATACTATCAGGAATACTAGCTAACGTACCAGTTTGAAGCACTCTTTGAAGTGCTGCAAACGATTTCATCATATCAGCTCTACCTTGATTGGTAGCAAAAGTATATTCTTCAAGAGTGTCTGCTACCGCTTGTCTTTTAGCTCGTTCTCTCTCAATATCAGACATAACATCAGCAACAAGAGCGCTTTGATCAGCTAGTCTTTCTAATTCAGTTTTTAATTTACCAAACGCATCTGCCGCAGCATGGCCTTTTTTGCTAATTTCGGCATAGCTTTCTTTATTACGTTTAGCGGCTTTTTCCAAATCTTCCGCCTGTATCATTGTAGCTTTAGCCACCCTAGCCCTCGCCCCAACACCTCTAACATCACCAGCTGTTCCAGTTCCTGCTAGTGCCACCTGAGCCCGCGCAGTTCTAGCTGCCTCTTTAGTACGTGTATCACGAGTAAACCCTCGGGCTTGTGCTATTCTACCACGCCCTGCCTCTATGGTATCTAAATATCTCTGAGTTGCCACTAACTCCTTATTCTTTTGGGAGATAGCCTGTTTCCAAGCTTGATCATAAGCAGCAACATTAGCTCTTAAAGTATCAATACCCTTTTTTAGCGCATCGGCTTCATCTTGGGCAAGCCCTTCTAAGTTTCCTATAACGGCCTCAATATCTTCCGCCGTAATAGGCCCACCCTCAGGTCTTATCAACTCCTTAATTATCTTACTTTTTATCTCAGCGCCCGCACCTGAAAACGCAGGACCCAAGGCAGTGTCTAAAAAGCTTTCAATACTGCTCTCAGTTTTAGTGTCCTCTAGGCCTTTTAAAGACAATCCGGGAAGTTTAGTTTTGGTTACTTCAATAAGTTCAGATATTTTCTTAACTCGCTCAGCTAATAACTTTCCTTCTGCTCCCAATATCGCCCCAGCCCTATCAACTTCGGCATTAAACAACCCCCGATCACCCACATTACTAATATCGCCTATATCTGACTCACGAATTCGTGAAGTAAAGTCACCTGATATTGCCGAAACTGCCCCTTGTAGAGCGCCATTAAATCTATTAATATATATATCCGAAGCCGCTAATTTTCTCAGCACGCTACTAGTCTGAAGAATCAATTTTCTTTCCTCATTTCTAGCTTTTGCCGCCGCTGCTTCTATTTTTTTATTTTCCTGATATTGAGCTTCGAGTACTTCTCCACCTTTTTCTAGGGCCCCTAGTGTAGCTTCAGCCTGTTTTTCCGCTGCGTGAGGTTGAAGTACCGAACTCGCTATAACTGCTTTTTTATAGGTCTCTTGAGCTACAGTAAGGGTATCCTGAACTTTTGCTAAATCCATACCACTACGAATTAACCGAGCCTGTTCGTTCTCAATATCCTTCAATAGCTGAGGCAAAACTGTAGTTCTAAAATCTGATTTTTGTCTTGCAGTTGACTGGTTCATTTTGTCAATTTGTTGAAATGCTAGATCATTAGCATCTGCGTTCATCCAAGTCTGAAACCCTGTGGCTAAGTTGCTCCATGCTGCACCACTACCAGACTGCACTGATGATAAGCCTCTCCATGAAACATCCGCGCCGCCCCCTCCTATCGCCCCCGCCGTATCCATAGCTCGTTGCCCTGCTACATTACCAGCGTCTAAAATAGCCCGTAGTCCTGTTGTTACTGCCTTAGAACGAGCCCCTAATAGCTCCGCTCCTTTTAGACCTTTAAGATCAATATTCTTCAAATCTTGATTAAATTTGACAACGGCATGTGCCGCTTCTACTTCAGCCCGTGCCATTTCCCCAGCCCCATCAAGTATCTCTTTAGAAGCTTCATTAAAACTTCCTCCAAATGCACCCGCTAGACCACCAGCAATAGCCCCAAGAACAGTTCCTACGGGACCACCTGTAGCTGTGCCGACAACAGCACCGCCAATAGCTCCACCCACAATTCCTCCAGCCTGTGCTGACCGAGCGCTAGTCGCAGAAGAAATATCTTCCTGCCTAGCTTGCACAAGAGCGTCAAGATTAATCTTAGCTCCTTCGCGAGCCTTGGCAATTAATTCATCTCCCTTTTCTCTCGCCTGTTTACTTTTTGTAGTAAAATATGACTTAAAACCCTGAGCTATTGCAAAAACAACCGCCGCAGCTATCAGTGCCCCCATAGCCTTACCACCAAAACCAGATCCCTCCTGCTGCAAACTCTGACTTTTCAGTTTTTCCGACGCAGCAGATTCTATATTTGCTACCGTGGAAGCATTTACAGCTTCGGTATTAGCTGTCTGAGTTGTAATTGCTATTTGCTCAGCTAGAGCCGCTTGCTGAGCAGCAATTTTATTTAGTTTAAAGCCTTCTACCATATCTAATACAGTGCCGCCTAACCCCATCAAAGTAGTAGCCATACCAATGGAAGCAGTTACAGCATTAGCTGTTGCTTCATCTAGTAATCCAAATTGAGAAACAGTAGCGCTAACCGCAGCACCCAAAAATATCATTTGTTGGGCGCTTTGCATGGTAGCTCTTCTGGCTTCTGTTTGTGCTCTTTTCTGTCCAAGCCCTCTTTCTTGTTTTTTCAGTTCCTTCAGCTTCTGAGCTTGCGCATTATTAACTGCCTCTTCTTTTTTAGCTGCCGAATCAGCCGCGCTACCAAGCCTCTTAATTTTTATTTTACTACCATCTAATGCCTTTTCCAAAGCGCCAAAATTATCAGCGCCTTCAGTTAATTCATTTGCAAATACACCAGATCGACGCGCAGCTTCTTCCGCAGACATTCCCAATTTTTGCAATGATTTTTCAAGTGCTAAAGCCTTATCTATTGTACCACCAGCATCGCCACCCATTCCTGAAAATGACAGTGGTGTTCCCCCATCAGCAAATCTCTGAATACCAACCGCACCACCCTTAGCGTATCGTCCAACCTTATTCATTCTATTTAGATTGCTATAACCAATATTCTCAGCCGCACTCTTCTGTACTACAAACTCACCCGGAGTTAAAAGAGCAGGTACCGTATCAGATCCAACACTGCCACCCTGAGCTTTCTTTTGAAACTTTGCACCAATGTGCTGCGCAGAAACATTACTGGTTCCTAAGTAAGCATTTAAAATCTTAGTGAACACAGAACCTTGTGGGCCACTAATGCTATCTGAAGTCTGCTGCCTTTTAGCCTCTACAGCTTTAACTCCAGCCCCACTAAAGGCAGGACTAAATAAAGCATCAAACTTTTTAATTTTATTTTTAACTGAGGGAATATCAAATCCAGCAGGACCACCTGCTATATCAGCTCCTGTAGTAGCGGACGTAACGGCTTCAAAAATATAGCCCTCAATAGCTTTAGTATCAATTTTTTGAGCAGCTGATTCAGCAGCAGATGTTTCATCTGGGTCAATTAGCGGAGGAAGCTCCAATTTTTTAATAATCTGTTTTGACGCTGATTCTACGGCTTCTCGAACTTTCGTTTTTACATTACTTCTTACAAGGTCGCTGGCCTCACTCTTCATGGCGGCGGGCTGAATCTCAAAATCAGCTCGTAATCTATCAGATTTATTTTTAACACCCGCTTTATCAAATACTTTATTTTTCAAGGCGCCGGTTACTTCTTTATCAATATGAGACTTACCTCGCGGGCTACCCTCTAGCAACGAAATAACACCCACTGATCGGGGGGTAGTTGTTATTTCATGCATCCTGACGCGCTTTCCCTCTTTTTTATCTTTTAAGTTTTTTAATTCCGATGCTTCTTCTTTCTTAAGTTTTCTTCCGTCCATTGCGTTTAGCTGTTTAAGTCTTCGTGTTTCTCCGCTTGTTAAGGCAGATACACCCCCTTTAGGGGTACCCTTTTGAAATCTATTCTCGTTCATAGCTGCTAACGTACCTGAACCCATTTTATTAACGCTAGACTTTTTTATTACAAATTCACCGGGCGTTAACATGGCGGGAACGGTATCTCTATTACCACTTCCCGGAACCAAACCACCAGCAGCAAATTTCTTCACTCCAGAAATAGCCCCAAGAGCAGGAGCCAAACCTCTACCAATCTTCATGGCAAAGAGAGTGGTAATAAGAGGTAGAAGAGGCGCAAGGGCGGATGCGACTTTAATAAATGCATTAGCTAATGAAAGAGCACCCTTGGCTATTGTTCTAAAGGTTTCACTATCAGCAAAGCTACGGACTAAAGCGGCAAACTCTTCACGTACCTTTTGTATTTGAACAGCGAGAGCCTGTTGTGCTGTAGCCGCATCTCTAGCTATAGAGCCAGAACCACTTTGTGCTACCTTGAGGGCTTCCTGAGCTACAGAAAACTGTTTAATAAGTGGAATCACCTTACCAATTTGGCGGAAACCGCCCAACTGTTCCACAATTAAATTAAACCTAAAATCTTTAGGGTCAAGACCTGCTAGGGCTACAGATAATCTTTTAACAGCTTCCATCGGACCTACAAATCTACCTTCCAGATCCTGAAGCTCAATACCAAATTTTCTTAACTGTTCTATAGTTTCAACACGTTGAACTCTCGTAAAAATAGTTCTAAAGCCAGTAGCAATAGTTTCAGCGGTTTCACGAGTGGTAGATCTCACAGAAGTGAAAAGAGCAATCAGTTCATTAATTGACCCACCCGCAGCCTCAAACACACCACCAGTACGACGAACAACAGAAATTAGATCCTTAGATTCAACAGCAAACTTCTTAGACACTTGATTAATAGCGCCTAAGGATCTTTCTAAGAAAGCAATTTCACCACCTGTTTGGGCGGCTTCTTTTCTAAACTGATTTAATAACGCAATAGCACCTTCAGTGGTATCTGAAATACTATCAAAGGTAGCAGCTAGATTTGTTTGAGCAAGAATTTTAAGGGCTTTTTGGGCTTTGTCAGCAGAAAAACCAGCTTGGGCTAACGTTCTAGCGGCTGTTAAGATTTCTTTAGAAGAAACCCCCCATACAGTAGCTAGACGTGTGACTTCATCTGTCATGCCTTTAAGTTGCCCAGTGGTCTTCCCGGTAACTTGGGCTATTCTAACTACTTCTCTCTCAAACTCAATAGCTTCTTTAGTGGCATTCTTAATAGATCTAGCTAATGCCAGAAGGGAGCCTGTAGCAATAGTAATGACGCTAAATCTTCGGGCAGCTTCCCCCATGCTTGTACCCAAACGTTTAACATTTTTACTAGCGCCCTGAGCACTTTTGCTAACATTTTGAAACTGTTTATTAACTTGCGTAAGTTGTCTAGTATTGGCAGTCACGCCAATATTAACATTAACACCCTGTAGTTGTTTCCTAATCTGACTAACCACAGTGCGTACATTAGTAGGAGCTTGCAGCTGAAGTTGGGCAGTTAGAACAAACCTTTGTGCCATCTTGAACCCCATCCGTCTAAAGAAAAAGGGGTAGGCAAATAGTTATATTTCCTCTACCCCGAAAAGCCGCTTTCCGTGTAATTATACACAATTAACTGCTTTCCACCTTCTTTTTTGAGGATCTGGTAGCCTTAGGTTTGGCTGCTTTTTCGTCAGACTTTTCTTCCTCACCCTTAGACTTGGGTACTGGAATAGGTTTACCGTCATCATCCAAAAATGGGGAAAATTCCACCACTTTATCCCCACCCTCGTCGATTTCTACCCCCTCAATATTAACAAAGTATACAGTACCATCTTTACGATAATCAATAAATCTACCTTCTTCGTTAATTAATCTACCCTCAATATCCACCAAATGCCCATCATTATTAATAAGTCGCAGATCGTCATTGGCAAAATTATACTTTACAAGAAATTTGTTTTCTACGAGGTTATTATCATAATTAGGATCAATCTCATAAATCATATTGGCCAATTCAGAGGCGGCCTTAATGGACCATGGCTCTTCAGCCAACTTATCATAATCATCCAGATTTTGAAAAATGGGTGCCTTTGTATTTGGATCAAGCACACAAGAGCAAACTAGAGCATTAAATCTAGCATTATCAGATTGTCCTTCTACACTATTAGTGTCAAGGGCAGTTCTTTCGGCTATTAGCGCTCTAAACTTTACCCGCTTTTCACGCATAGAAATAGCAAGCTCTTTAGCTTCTTTAATAGGAATGCCGCCCTTATTGAGGGCCTCTTCTTTCACGCTAATTTCCCCCAGTAAATCATCGTATTCCTTCTGCTTGTCATCATCCCATATTCCCTGCTCCTCCATATAATCAGTTAGCTTTTGCCTAAGGAGGGCGCCAGACTCAAGGGCTGACCTAAAAGTTTTATTATATGAAATTTGAGAATCTCTGTAGGCCGTAGGAGTTGGTTTCACAACTAGCACAGAAACTTTATCACCCTTTAGATCCTTATCTTCCACTAACACCTTATCTTTTTTCTTCTTTTCACTCATGTTCCTCACCCCTTTTAATCATAGGTAAACTAATACTATTTTTCTTCCAAGTTATTTCATAACTAGCAAATTCTGATTCCAAGTTCCTTATTTGAGTGTTTCCTCTATCCAGTATTTTAGATCGGGCCTCCTCGAAAATAGTTTTCATATGTTGTTGTTCAGGGGTCATCTCTTCGCTTTGTTCGAATCCCCACAAAAAACCAAAGTGTTCTTCTAGTGTAGAAAGTGCCCCAATCATGGTAGTTTGCACTTTCTTTTTTGCAACATTAAATAGTCTATCTCTAGATATTTCCTTATAT
>Ga0114906_1001815_pt1 | contig 10990 bp, 16 predicted proteins | sample MalvirDeepMed_M9_FD_89687 | JGI IMG/M metagenome (GOLD analysis project Ga0114906, IMG submission 89687) | Marine viral communities from the Global Malaspina Expedition - Malaspina viral metaG DeepMed_M9 | ecosystem: Environmental > Aquatic > Marine > Oceanic | place: Mediterranean Sea... | reverse complement strand
GGCCACAGGCCCTGAGAGCGGTATAAGGCATTTTAGCGATTGTGAACGCAGTCTTCCACCTGGCCGACTCCTCTTGTAAATATGTAACCTTCGCCAATAGCCAGTTACGCCAGACCGTAGCACGGCGGTACATCCTCAACGGAGTACGCCATATGGCCCCAGGCGTCGCTAGAATGCCCCTCCAGATAGACCGGAAGAACCGTCCGACAGCACAGACTACCTCACAGAATCCCCGTCCCACGGCACAGAATCCACCCCAGATATTGCGAGGGATTGCGGCGACCCAATGCCATGCGGCCAACATCCACCGGAGGACTACTAGATCAACCCTTAAATATTTCAATTGCTATCACCGACACTAATAGTACCATGACCGCTATACTGACGATCTGAATCCTCAGAATAGCCACCATCAACCGCCTCTCTTTCTTTAGTAGGGGCAGGACCGTCAGGCTTAGAATTGTCCTTATAGCCTCGTACCGTTCCTGCTCGGTTGTCATTGTGCATTGATGAAATTATTGGTGAGGCCGTAGCCCAGGGTGAAATGGTTACCACCTGTACCGGCTGACCTGATTATCCTAATATCGACCGCCTGCCCACTCGTGGCCGATTCTTCGACATACTCCACGTTTATGGCATAGGCGTAATAGTACGAGGTAGAAGCCGCCGCCGCCAGGGTCGTCGTTGTAGAAGCCTTGAGGGACCCGTCAATGTACAATCGAAGAGTATAGTCGAATCCCTCAGAATCGTCGTTATGCCCTCCAACCCAAAACCCACTCGCTACACGGCCCATGTTATCTCCTGAGTAGGTCGGAGACTGTGCCGCACCGAGGGTGTTCTCGCTAGTCGTCACGGACTCACCAACGTCCTGCCACGCCACTCCATTCACGGACCCACGACCAGAAACGTAGACGCTACTTGATACATCATCAATCCCGTGAGTGTGATTCCCTGCCGCCGCCTTTACAGACGTCGTGCCAAGTGTTCTGAGTGATGCCGTTCCCGCTGAGGCATCAGCCGCCGTCAGGTTCTGGACTGCCGACCCGTACCAGAGCAAATCGTTACCGTTCCGCTGGAGTTCCCCTGCGGCGTCGGGATTCGCCGATTGATTGGCAAACGTGAGGATGCCGATAGCGGACAGGGTAAGGCCCGTCATGGTCGTACCACCCTGCCCTGCCGCCCCTGTGTGAGTATGTGTAGAGAGTGTATTAAGATTGTCACGCAAATCGACGTTGAGCATTTGAGAAGTTACGATATCGCTTGAAATGCCTGTCCAGTCTCTAGGTGTAGTCCAACCCATTATGAACCTCCTTCCAGTACAGCAAATCTGAACGGGAACGTATACACAAATCCCCTGCTCAGAATCCGTGATAACCGGATCAGTTCAGGAGGTGGAGGCTTCTTTGCTTGCCTCAAAATCGGCCTTGCCGTCTCAGTGGTCATTCCCATCAGTGGCTATGATTACCTGCTGCGGCCTGTGCCGATCCTGTTCCAAGCGTTCTTAGTGTAGCAGTTCCTGCCGCTCCGTCGGCGTAAAGACCGACAACCGCCGAACCGTTGTACCATTCAAGATTATCCCTTTTCTCTGCAACTCCCCTGCCGCATCGGGACTGGCCGAGGTGTCTGCCAGTACAGGCACAGCCAGTGCCGCTATAGAGATGCCTGAGAGGGTCGCAGAGCCATCCCCTGCGCTCCCGCTATGTACATGCCCAGACAATGCCAAAAAATTGTCCCTGATGTGGATGTTCAACAATGCGGAAGTTACCATAGAACTCGTCCAACTTTTCGGTGTCGTCCATGCCATGATTCTCTCCTAGAATGCCGGAACCGTATTCGTCCCAAGAACTGACGTACCCAGGACCCAGAACTGGCTATACCCGCCCGATGCAGGAGACAGCCGCCAGGTTGTGAGGTGTTTCGTTCCACCATCGGACACCGTATGCCTCTCATGTTCTATAAAGAAATCGGCGTTGATACCTAGCTTGGAATCATTGCCGGCTACCACTGTAATCCTGTCCGAGATATCCCGAACCAGAACCTGGAACCTGTTGTCCTCGTCCGAGGCGTTGATATTCATCGTTAGGATTTCAATCGGCGTCCCGTAAATAGATATCTGATAGTCGCACCAATCCTGCGCCTCTGAGGTCGTCGGGATAAATGAGGTCTTGGCCACATATTTTCGTTCCCCGTGGGCGGTCTGGGACGTGGTATCAATTGTCCTTACGGTACAGGGATTCTTAGTTGATACCGCCGTGCCTCTGGCCTGTACCTTAGTCAGGTAGACATCAGAACCACTCGCCGAGTTGGTCAGCGTGATAGCCATACGTTCTGCCGTTTTAGATGCCGCTATGGTGATATCACTCGTTTTGTTTGTGCCTGTCCCATCTGAGGCGGTATTCGCCAGAATGTCAGTCGTTGCCGCCGGCGTAGTCCAGGCGTCAACTTCCATTGCGTTGTTGGCCGCATCAGGATTAGGAAACTCGGCCTCAAACGTCTTGGCCTCGCCAGGTGCAAGCGTTGGAGACGCTGAACCTGTTTCGGGATGAATCCAGAGGGCCGCAACTGATGCTGTATTAAAGGTCCTGGCAGTAGCCTCCACATGGTTGACAATCGTGGATAGCGGGTCAGCCTGTGCCACTGCTACATAACTATTAGTGGCCCCAGAAGCGTCGGAGAACGTCGCCTGCGAGGTTGTGGACGCTGTCTCTGTTAACCGATGGAAACGGTTCTCAAAAGCGATCTGGCCTGATTTGCTTTCCTTGATAAATCCCGACTCGGCTTCCTCGACCAACCTGAGTGCATCAATGGCTTTTTTCTTTGCAATCCAAAACCGGCTTATTGTGGTCTGCCCTGTGTCCAAATCCCTGTCATCGGAGTCTGTCAATCCAACATCGTCTAGGATATCCCCGACAGCCTGATCCGTCCTGCGGTTAGTCTGCGATGCAAGCTGTACTTCAAATTGATTCAGGAATCCGAGCGTCCCGAACGCCGTGAGCTTGGCGGTTTTAATTCCCAACGCCGCCGGTGCAGGCCTGATTTGGTCTAACTTCCCCTGCCACTTAATATTGTCCTCGAACGAAATCGGAAACGTGTAAGGGAATGCTTCGTCAGGGCCGGCCAGTAGGCGAACGGTACGACCAGGCAGGATGTTCCCCGTGAGAGCCGACGAAGTGTTGGACGGTGAGTATTTACCGCCGGTGTTAACGAGGGTCGCCGTTAATTTTCCCGAAATGGATTTACCCTGTAACTGACTGGCGTAATCCCTGCCACGCTCCCATGAGAGATTCAAAACTTCGGACGTAACATCCTCGTTGGCGTCGGAGAAGTCGCCGTCGTTGTTCCAGTCTACGAGTAGCGTGTAACTACCCGATGCCACTGCTCACCACCTCGGAAGGTTCGATTACAGGCTCGGCGCTCGACCCGTTCTGCCCTGCAATCTGGCTCAACAATTCGTCCCGCTGACGCTCTGCCACTATACGTCGCAACTGCTCCGCTGCCAAAGGATTCTCCCTCAACATTGTCTGAAGGTCAGCGTCGGTAATTTGTGTATTCATTAGCTGGCCGCCGTGTATGTCTTGGGAGTATATGAAAGCTGATCCTGTTGACGCCTGTTGGCCCTGCTGACAATCGTCTGGGCAAATTCATTTGCCACCAATACCTGCCACTCAGCATCGGTATCTATTCCTGAGTCCCTTGCCGTCTCGTAGGCGAGAGCCAGTACCCTCGTTGCCGAGTCCACTGTGGAGGCCTTAGAAACCCCACCCTCAACCGCAACTGTTATCGTGACGTCTCCGCTAGCCATCTGTCGCCTCCTGTTCCAAAGCTGATATCCTGCTCTCCAATTCGTTTATATATAATTGCTGTAATTCCTGACCTTCCCACAACCGTGTCATCATGCCGCCCAAGTTCCGCTCCTCTTCCCATTCCTCACCCGTCGGCATCCAGGGCAGTCGGTGTTCGGCCTTTGTTGTGGTTCTAACTTCTTGTAAGTTGTATAGGCTTGGCATAATATTCCTCAAACACCCAGTCAGTTAGCTGGCTGTTGTCATCGTAGTAAGCTCCTGCGTTAATCGTTCCCGTGGACTTCATGCCTCCAGTCGGATTGCCGACCATTAACGCACCGTCAAACCGGACGTTCCCTGCATCAACAAATATAGCATAATCGTCTGCCCCTTCAGACGCTACAGTTTCCACGTAGATGGACGCCGTTGCAGTTATCGTGTCAGAACCACTGGTATTCGTTATAACCGGCTCATCAACGTAGAGAGAGGCGATTATAGGGATCGTCTCACTGTTACCCTGTGTCGTTATCGAACCGCCAACGTGCGCTCCAATAGCAACGTGAGCTATAGACCCCGTTGCTCCGTTTCCTGCCGTCAGGTCATACCCGACACCGAGGCCGTAAATGTGCGCTTCCGATGCATCCGTATGCGCCCCGCTCATAATCGTGGCGTATGGTCTCATGTTGGAAGCGTGAAAGCTGATCCTCTGGTTAGCTCCTGCGTGGTTGATAGTCTGGCCCGTTCCAATCGTGAAGGAAGAGTAGGTGTTGTCCCTCGCCAGGTGCCAGTCCACCTCGTTCGTCCCTGTTCCTCCGTCGAAGATCACCGCAGTGTCCTCCGAACCGCCGTCTCCAATGATAAGGGAAGGCGTCGCTCCTTTGATGGTTACATTTCCGTTAACGTCAATCGTAGTGACGTCCGTGCCGTCATCAATGCCGATGCTCAGTGTCCTTGTGCCGGCAGTCGCAAGATTTACCGCCTGATCTACATTGTCGTTGCCTATACTGATCGCCCCGCCACTGGAGTTGACCTGGATTGCACCCGTTGCATCCAAATCTACTGAGGCGGTATTGGACGTTGCCAGTACACGTGCATCACTGATGCTGACAATCGTGGCCCCGCCTTCTTGCAGGTTTAATCCACCGCCACCATTAACGGCAAGCGCACCTGCCGACGTTTCAATCGTGCCGGCATCTGTCATTGTGATGTCGCCCTCAAGGAACAAATCCTGCCATGCAGCCGCAGCCGAACCGAGGTCGTAAGTGTCATCTGCCGACGGTATCAGGTCGCCCGTCGGAGTCCATGTCGTATCCCATGCAGGCACACCGCCAGTAACGGTAAGGACGGCTCCTGTCGATCCAATCCCCAAACGCCTAAGCTGACTCGATGATGCCGCATAAACGATATCGCCCGTAGCCTGTGAGTCGAGGACGTGAGTCCCAATGCCTTCCCATTCGGTCTGGGTTAATTCCGTGCCTACGGTTCCGTGCTTAAATTCATTCGCCATGTTACTCCCCTATGCCGTCGCCAGGATACCACTGAACCCGCCACGCCTGACTCCGTCGGTTATTGCTTCGCTAACCTTCTCCTCGAAATCGTCGAACCCGTAAGTCGGACCAAGAATATTAATCGTTATCCCGCCGCCGCCCGCCTTGTTGAGCGGTATTACGGCCTCTGGGCCTCGCTCACCGATCATTGCAAGCGTTGGAGATGTTACTATCCCGCCTGCCGCCAAACTCGGTATTTCTGGAATGTTGAGAGACCAACCCTTCCCGCCGATCTTAGGAACCCACTTCGGTACTTCGATCTTGATCTTATTAGCTCCTCGGATCATTAGATTTAATGCGCCGATCAGGAGGTTGACGTAACCCTTAATTCCGTCCACGACCAGGCTGACCGTCGCTTTCATCCCGTTCCAGATCGTGTCCCAATTGTCTCTAAGAAGCCTCAGCCCCTTAATCAACGAACCGCCAGGGAGAAGCCACCCGAACGGCCCATCAATCACGCCCTCTATGAAATCAACGACCGGCTCAAAGACTCGCTTTATCGTACTCCATGCCGTATCCCATACCTTAGAGAATGCGGCGGTGATTTTGTCCCAGTTCTTAATAGCCAGAATTATCCCTGCAATTGCGGCTACTATTCCGATAATAATCAGCCCTATAGGCCCCATAGCAATATTCAGTGCAGTCATTGCCGCAGTCTGGAGCCAGGTCGCCGCCGTTAATAATGTCTGGGACGCCGCCATTGCCGAGATGCCGGTAGCAATCGCCGGAGCCATGATTACAATAGGTCCGAGCTTCGTTGCAAATTCCCCAATTGGAACCATTGCCTCTTTCGCTCGGTTCTTCATGATGTCAAACTTGTCCGACATCGTCAGGGTAGATGCGGCCATTTCGGCAACCTTGCCGTCCCCTGCCTCCATTGCCGTAACCATCTCATCCAACGAGAATACACCCTTATTGATAGCGTCAACGAACCTGACTCCTGCTCCTGCCCCGAACGCATCCGTAGCAATCGCCATTGCCTCGCTTTGGCTCTCGGCGTTCTCAATGTTGTTAATCATATCCATCAGGCCGCCACGGATATCTTCGACACCCTCATCAGCCAACTTCTTAATAGCCGTGTTAAGACCTGGCATCATCTTTGATGCTGACAGCCCTGCCGCTTCCATGTTGGCAACCAAAGCGGTAGCCTCATCGACATTCAAGCCCATTGCATTTAGTTGAGGGCCAAATTTAATGACAGTGTCGGCAAGTTTGGTCATCGGTACACCAACCGCCTGAGATGCGACCATCAACCTATCAAGCGATATTTCTGCACCACCTGTATCCTCACCGAAGGCGATCAGGCTGTCCGTCACCGCCTTAATTAGCGGGTTGACATCCTCGCCCATTACCCTCGAAGCATCGAGGAAAGATTTTGTTACCGCTTCAAGCTCCTCGCCTTCCAGCCCAAGTTCCGTATTAACATCAGCTATCGCAGAGGACACCGTTGCCGAATCCTGCGGGACAGTGGCCCAAACATCCCTGAACGACTGCGTCAGCCCTTCAAGCTGTTCGCCGGTAGCTCCGGTTCCTGCCGCTATGGTGTTGGTTGCTTCCTGGTATTCCTGCCCCAATTTAGCCGCCGCCCCTGCCGCTAATGTCAATCCACCGGCAGCCACTGCAACGCCCTTCATGGCTGTCTGGAATTTGGCTCCCATGCCCTTGACGCTCTTTTCAGCCTTCTTCGTGTCGGCGTCAACCGAAATTGAGATTGTATTAGCCACTCTGGTCTTCCTCCACCTTGCCCTGGCTCACAATATCCAACATCCGCAACACCCCAACGTCCTCGTTCATTATCTGGGACGGCAGGCAATTATAACGCTGACAGAGACCATCAACGATTTCTGCCATTTGCAGGTCCCACGGCTTCTCCACTGAAGTGCCGTCCCTGTTCGTCCCGCCTCGAACAGCCTTCCACTTAGCTATGCCGAGGCTGAGACTTCCCCCGCTGTCGTTGCCGCCTCTGTCCAAGAACCCAGAATCTTTGTCGCCAGTGCCGGCGGTAAAGACAGGAATCCCGAAGCGTCAGCGGGTAAAACTGTTCCGTCTTCATCCGTCATATTCCAACTATGTAGGATTTCATCCCCGAACATAGAAAACGCCGACCTCAGATCGCTTGGATTGGCATCGCCCGCACCGGCCAGGGACTGAAGGTCAAGGAAGGTTCTGAGGTCCACATCGAGACGAGCCTCAACGTGCAGTCCCTCATATTCTATTTCCTCGAACTCCAGAATCGCCCTGCGGCGTTGGATCACATACGGCTTAATCCCGTTAGTAGCAACTACCATCAGACTGTGGTCCAGACGGGAACAGTGCCGTCGGCCAGATTCAAGCCTGCTGAAAACCCCAACGCTCCATCCGTTCCTCTGGTGATGTTGTACGAGGCTACCTGCATCTCCATCGCCAGTTTGGGATTGCTCGATGAATTGCCTCCGACCCTGAGATCAAAAGTCCTCGTCCCTGTCCGAGTCTTGAATACATCATGACTCCTATTGCTTGCGGCATTGAATATCCCCGTGATAGTTACGTCGGAATCAGACATCCCCGTGATGCGCTCCCTTGCGCTCTTATCTAATCCTGTCGTCTCTATAAGCTCCTGGGCGATATTGATCCCGTAGTCCGTCAAATCATTACTTATGTCCCGTGCCGTCCCGCCACTGTCGTCTATCGCAAGGTAGTCGCCTAAACCTGTTTGCTTTGCCATCGGTTGGCCTCCTTATGACCTACTGAATCCCACTACTATTTTTGCGTTACTAAATGTGCCAGTTGTTGTCACTTTTATATACCGCTGAACTGTTCCTTCCATCGTTAATCTTTCCGCTGACGGAGCCGCCGCCGCCGCCACGGTTGAGAACGTCATAAAGTTGGAGTATGAACCACCGCTAGAGGTAGATTCCTGAAGGTTTACCGTGACACTACCAGAATCAAGGCTTAACAGTTGACAATAACCAGTACCGCCATTAGAGGATGACGCCCCACTATCCACAACCGTTCCCGATCCAGCCGAGGAATGGGTGTCGTCGTGGGCCGTCAGCATCTCCCCAAACTCTGCCGCAGAACCGTTGGCACTGAACACCGCACTGGCCGACATCGCTGACCCTGGCGCACGGGTTACGTTGTATGTCCCCTGCTTCGATGCAAGCCCGACAAACTGATCACCTACCGCCGACCCCATCGGAATCAAAACGTCCTGGTCGGCTGTCGGGAGCTTGCCTGAATTCGACGTCCAGACGGCGTGCTGTCTAGATGCGGCATTATCAAACCACGCATCCACTGATATTTCAGAATCAACAATCCCGACGATTCGCTTCTTGGCCGACACATCGAGAGTCGTCACATCCAGAAGTTCGTTGGTGTAGCCCAACGACGACAAAGAGTTGGCGTCACCTGACAGGTCGTACCCCTCGACATATAGACGGACGTTCAGTCCATTTACTTTGGCCATATATATACTTCTCCTGTTATCGTTGCTCTACGGCAATCCTTGGGCGATTACGGAGTGATCCCGACCTCGCCCATCAGTTGCATTTCATAAGATACTGATACGGTACGAAACACCCCTCCGCTCATTGTTGTATATCCGACCGAAGCAGGACCGACGGATGAGTCGGTTACGTTGCCACCCAGATCGGCATCAGATCGTAACTGCGTGTCGATCTGCACCATTGCGTCCCAGACTTCCTCTTCAATACTCTCCCTGACGTCGGGCGTGTCTTGCATACGAAAATATGCCCGAATCTGGACGGTAACTCTTGATCCGATGTCTCCCAGTGTTTGGAAATCGTTAGTCCTCCCCGTAAGCCAGAATGCTAAAACCGGACTTCCTGCGATGGCCAGAGGCTCACCCCTGTACACAGCCACGAATGCAGGGTCGGAAATAGCAGACAGCAACGTGTCTATTTGTGCCAAAGCTCCTGATCGACTCAATCGAACGCCTCCACAATCCCGCCTGCCAGATAGTCTTCGTACAATTGCGGATTGTTATCCAGTCGATCTTCGACCTTCCGAAACATGTGATAGCCTGGGAATCCTGGCCTGGGACGATTACGGTCATCGTTCCCCTCAACCCATTCGGCATAGATCAAATTCCTGCGACCCAACTGCTCACCCGCCGCAATTAACGCTACGCCGTCCCTAATCAGGGCGGCCCCTACATGATTCCTCAAGTTGCCGGTTATTCGACCATGCCCTGGCACTAGTTGCTCTTTAACCTTGTTCGATCCTTCAATAGTGGCAAGGTCGAAAAGGCCACGGTTGACTGCCTCGGTAAAACCCAATCTGATTTGTTGGTCCGATTCAAATAGAGGACCCTTCAATTCGACATTGATAGTTTTGGTTGCCATTAAAAGATTGTCCCGTTACTGGTCGCCGCTACCCTGTATTGATCCAGTGACCCTAGAACCGACTGAATCTCTCCCTCGGCTGACGTTATCGCAGCCTCGCCGGAACCGATGGAAGTAGTAGTGCCGAGGTCCCGATCTCTAAATACAATCTTGGACAGGTCCAGACACGCTTGAACAACAAGCTCTGGATAGATATACCTGTATACAGTTGCGCCGCCGCTGTGCGTCGCTCCAGTCGTGCCGTTGACGCCTCGCTCTGCCGTAATGGTGTTCCCAGAAATAGCCGTGATATATAACTGTTCTGAATCGACAAGGATTGTCTGGGCCGGCCCCAGGTCAGCCGCAGAGGTTACCGATACAGATGTCGCCGTAGTGGAGGATACGGCATCAGAGGTTGTGACACTGCCAGTATCGGCAGTGTAACCCCATGAACCGAGAATCGAGAGTGTCTGTTGTCCACCGTCAAGACCTTTGGCCGTGTCCTCGTTTAATTTCAATATAGTTTTAGGCGTGAAGTTGTACGGCATCAGGAAGAAGTCGTTTGCGTGTCCCTCGGTCAATGTCTCCGAGGTTGAACGGTCAGTCGCCCCGTAAGCCGTGACCGTTGTAGGACTGATGAGCCACCCGTCCAACGGGAGGACCCCAGACGACGAGACCCTGGAAACCATGTCGTCCGTCAGTGTTAGCATTTGATATTGCGAGGACTGACGGAGGGAAGAACTGCCGACGTCATAATACCTGGTCTGCGTCTGAGGTCCGAACGTCCCTCCTCCGCAGTAATCCTCTATCCGACGACTTGCCGCTTCCAAGATGCGGCGAATAGCGTTAGCGTCAGACGTCCAACCGGACGAATAACTTGTGCCGGCCAGATAATCCCGCAGGTCGTCAGCCGTGGCGTATGTATGTCTGACGGCCACTACTTATTCTCCTCGGTTGTCTTCGCCTTGTTCTGCGGCTTTGCTGCCATCTTCTCGAAGTACTCGCCGTATCGTTTCAGTGTTGCGGCAGGAACGTCATAAACCTTGCCGGATTCGTATACCTCGCCAGTCGCTCCGAATGTCACGTTTTGAACACACTTTGCTTTCGCCATAGCATCCTTTCTATGAGGGGCGCAGGGTGGGCTAAGGGGACCGTTCGGCATCGGTCCTCAATCCCTGCGCCCCTGAATAGGGAGGTTAGGGGAGTTTAATCCCCTGCTCTCCTACCTACCGCACTATGCGGCTCTTGAAATCTTGAACGCATCGCTGAGTCCAACCTGTCCGTCCCCTCGCCTGGAAGCGAAAATGCCGATTTGATCCGATTCCATAAATAAACTGTC
>Ga0114906_1001814_pt1 | contig 10994 bp, 1 predicted proteins | sample MalvirDeepMed_M9_FD_89687 | JGI IMG/M metagenome (GOLD analysis project Ga0114906, IMG submission 89687) | Marine viral communities from the Global Malaspina Expedition - Malaspina viral metaG DeepMed_M9 | ecosystem: Environmental > Aquatic > Marine > Oceanic | place: Mediterranean Sea... | reverse complement strand
CGTCCGTGTGGGTAGCGTGGGAAAGGCATCATTGCCGATACCGACCTTGACATCCACCTTTGCTAGTTCAACAAGACTGAAAAAGTCATAAGGCCAGTTATAATTATAATCCGGCACTGCTTTATGACTACCTTCTGCAAATTTGAATTGGAAAAGGTGATTATCAGTCGTATCTGCTGTGACGTCAAAGTAATTTTTTCTTGCCCTTCTTTTGACTTTAAAGACCATCCAGCGCAAGCCTTTTTTGTTTAGAACTTTTGCATTAATAAGTTCATTGTTGCCCAAATTATGGCTAATTGAGCTATTTTGAAAAGTTAATGTTTTATAATTTCGCGGGGCTAAGTTCTGCCATATGTAGGACAAATCATTTCTATCAAATTCATATTTGAAGTCAAAGACATACATAGCTACTGGATCTACATTCGGATTGTTAACAAAATCAAATTGTGGGGGGAAGACGAAATCTTCAATTGCTTGTCTCAACTTGCGAATAGAAGCGCCGGCAATCGATAGAGAATCCCCCTCGTTCGTTCCGATCTTATCTCTAAAGGCGGCGCGGAAACGCTTCTTGGGAATAGAGATGAATTTTTTGCCTTGGAAACGTCGAGGAGAATTAGTCTTGGCTGCGGTCTCACCCACAGTTAATGGCACACTAACATAGGGGATTGCCACAATAGCTTCACGAACTACCACCTTATCCTTAAGCTCACCCAAGCGCACAGATGAGTTGTCCCTTTCGAATCCACACAGTTTTGATAAAGATTTGGCATGCTTATGCAAACCAATGCTGTTCTTTGTAGTAGCAGCATCAAACTTGTTATAAACACTATCATCCAACACTACCTTATAATGGCTTTTCAGCCATTGAGCGGGAATATCTCCAATCTCCATAAAGACTCCGACCTCCTGCTTGTCTGGTATTGTTCCAAATTGGTGCCACATTCCTCGGGCCGTGGAGGCTGAGGCATATATTGGCAGCGTCAGCGTGCCACTGGTCTCGCAAATACCGCGCAGCCCAAGGTCGGTAAAGTTTAGCATTGGTGTTTCCCATTTGGGTTTAATGATCCATTTTTTGCCTACCGACTTGTTGGTATTGGATATTACATTGCCAAACTTATTGGTTTTCTGTTCCAGCACTCTCTACTCCGAACAAATTCAAGCATCCCGATATCTGCATGGAGTTAACATTGATTCTAAATCCATCATACACTGATGGGATTGTCTTATCCCCAAGCGGGGTAATCCCCGTGAAGCTGATATTCGATGCGCTAAAGACTGGAATCAAAGTTGGCATTTTAGAGTGAGTTACTCCGGGGGCAGGGGTGCTCCAGCCGGCATCAAATCGCCAATAATAGGTTTTTGTTTCCGCCAGTATTCTCTCCAAATCGTAAGGCATAGAAGCGGAGGGGGTGAAGATCAAATCGACCCATGCTTCTCCATTTTGATAAGGCGGAGTGAAGGCTGGGTTGTAACCATTAAAGCTGTCCAGCGCGGTTCTTCGGTACAGAAGATCTGCGGCGTATTCATTGGTGGGCCGGCCAGCGCACGAGGGACCAAAAGCCGTAGGCCTTGAATACATTGTAAATGTTTCCTTGAAAACGCTGCTGTTCTTGGGATCTTGAGGGATGGGATAGCTGCCTTTTGCCTGTTTTCCGGTGTTGGTTGTGGATTTCGCGCCATGTTCTGTGTAGTACGAGCCGGTACCACTCTTGTTGAAGGAGTCATACTCCTCATCATAGAGGCGCTTTCCATTGTGAGAACGACGCATCTTAACTCTAGCCAAGTAAACTTCGCCTTTCGAGAATTGCAGATCATCGGTAACCGTCTTAGAGCGGAGAGTAGTCAACTCCGATCCCTTAAGGAAAAATTCTCCGGAGGCGCCGAAGAAGTTTCGGGCCATATGAGTGTACACTTCGTCACCCATGTTGTCTATCGATGCAGTGGGTGAATCAACATTGTTGCTGGCCAGCATCTTTGCTTTTGCAAAACTCATTACTTCCAGCGCTTCGTTATCAATGAAACCCAATTGGGCCATATACTTCTGTGGTTCTATTATTGTCTCGAATGGGAGCCTTACATCCCACCAAGATCCGCCAGAAAAGCCAGTATCTGTTGCCTGGGCTCGGGCGCCCGTGATCGAAAGCGCGTAAGCATAAGGTAGTGAGGCGGACAACGACGCAGATACACCATATTGCGATCGAAGAATCTTGGTTCCATCCAAAACAACTGGATAATCAACAGCAATTCCTGACTTAATAGAATTGTACAGAATTCCAGGTGCAAAAAGAGGATTGAAGAGAGGTTTCAATAGGCCCCCGACGGAGTTATAGACGCTCTTCCCATAATAATTGCCGTAATATGATTTTATGGCGATGCTCTTCTGGAAGGTTTTGCCAAATTGCTCTACAAGTTGTACGGTACGTTGCGCGGGGTAGAATCCCTTGTATGGGTTATACTTGATGGCAGCCCTGCACTTAAGTCGAATTTCCTTGGCGCGGAGAAGAGTTTGAGCTTTGATTCCCAAAAATCCTTCTAGAAAATCCGTATTAGAGAAATCTTTGTAGAAGTCCTGCTGGGAGCTACTATAGGCTGTGCCCGGGATACTGAAGGTATCATACTTTGTCTCGTTATCAATACCAAACCTTAGATAATCTTCAGCATTCTCGCTAATTCTAAATTCAGGTATTACTGAATATCCTCGGGCCTTTAGCTTGATATTCTCCACGTACGCATCATAATCGGTATACCAAGGGTTGGAGGCAGAAAGCGAAAAAACAGCCCTTTTGTTGACTACGTTGATGATGCCTGCCTGAGTATCGGCTTCCCACTCGGCTTCTCCTCCTAGCGCCTCAACTTGATAAGAAGTATTAAAGGCTCCCTTGTTTAGCCAGCTAGCGCCGAGAGTGGGGGCTGCGGGGCCTTGGGGCGAGACAACCGATAAGGGAGAACCCAAATCATGCTTGCGCGCATAGAGGGCGCCGGGATACATGTTTATTCCAGTAGAATTGCCTCCGGGTGCTGTAATGTAGGCAAAATAAGTATTCTGCATCTCGCCGGCCTTTGTGTCATTTGCGTTGAAGCCCATGTTGCCCTCTACGATCTCAGATCTCGTAAGAAAGTTCACCGGAGCGTCTAGGACCCAGCTGCTTTGTTTTACATCTATTCCAAAAGAATTGTCAAAAGTGTCTCCTAGGGTAATTCGGTGGAGCAGCTTGTTGCGCCAAAATAGATTATCATACCCAATCCGGGTCGCAGATCTTGAAACCGATTCGTTGCGAACAGATGGGAAAATATTCTGTGAGTAGAGGATCCAATTTAGAGTTGTTGTCGGGTTCTTGCTTGTTTGGAGCAAAAAGCCCAACGGAGAATAAGAAGCGAGAGGCGAAAGATTTGTCAAGTTATTCAGGCCAACTTCATTGAAGAAAATTCGTTGGTTGGTATACGTAAATTGATAAGTAGTAGGATATACCGAGTATCCAGTTGACGTCATGGCCGGCTTCTTGTGGCTTAGGTGAGCCAAAGAACTACGACCCTTGAAAGAAACTGGTGGCAAATTATATGTAACTATCGGATCGGCAACGCTAGCCATCGTACTTAGTTTGTTGGACTTGCGCTCAAGAGCAAGGATAGGACTATCGTACTGTCTAAATCGATTCCATGTCCAACAGTAGGTGGCTTGGCGCCGAACCAAAAGGTTATTAAGATAGAAGGGCTTTTTAGCATTTGGTATGGGTGAGATCAGGCTAGAATTGAGATATTTGTCATTGTTCTTTCCTTTACCAGAGCTATCTGGATAGCCCAGCGTGTTGGCCGAAGAAGAGATGGGATCGTTCGTAACTAAATTCAGCCTGCCAATTGGTTGATAAAACTTGTTGATGGTTGCTTGAGATTCGCTAACAAAATTAAAGAAAGGAATAAGATTGGGACTAACGGATCTGTACGGCATTAAATCATCCCATTGGGTGCTTTGGAACCCAGCGTAGCGAAGGTTGCTAGGATCTTTCAGGGCGTTATTTATCCACATATATTGGCGTGAAGCGCGGGGGATCTGGTGTTGCACATATGCGTTGTCGTATACCATTTCAGTGACCGAGCTATCTGTCAGGCTGGGACGTTCCTTGTTGTTTCTGTGGATCTTATGGAACCCGGGAAGCTGATCGTAGCTGGCGCCGGGGCCAGACACAACATCAGTTAAATGCGCATCATAAAGTCCCTGCACCTCTTCGGGAGCAAGGATTGAATTCCACACTGCTACGTCCCCAAGGTTTCCTTCCCAGGCGCGGGCGCCTGTTGAGCTGTTTCCTATGTAGCAATCTTGAGTTGATATCCCATAGAACGCGCCCGTCTTGGTTCCGCTGGAGAGTGAGACCGCTTGTTTAACGCCGTTCACATAAATCTTGGGGTCGTTGTTAACGTTGTTTGCATCATAAGTCAAAACAACGTGTGTCCACGTATTGAGATCAAAGCTGGAGGCCGGAGTGGTCCAATTCACAAGGGCAGAATTCCATTTAGCGCTAAATATTATCTGCTCTGTGCTCGTGGTAAACAGGGCGATATCTTGCGCTCCAAAGTCTAAGATGCGACCATAGTTTCCGCCTCCATCCCCAGTCTTATAGACCCAAGCAGCGAAAGTCATTCGCTGTGTAGAGCCTCCGCCTGTGTCGTTTCCGATGATTGCATCCCAAGTCGCTGAAGATAGGATGTTGGTTGCATCATCGGTAGCGTCAAATTCCGCAGTATTGCTTTGAATGTGAGTCGAAGGAGTGCTGGTGGAGTACGCTGGTCGGTCGCCGGCAGCATCGAACGTGCCGTCGCGGGATTTTCCGCTGCTATCCGTCGCGTCTCCACTTGACGAAAGATCCGTATTGAGGCGCCACCAGCCTTGCAGATATGGACCAGAGCGATAAATTTTAGCGCCGCTATATGCGACAAAGGGGCCCGTTAAACTATAGGTTTTTCTATCATCATCCGAGGGGAAGGCTCGGGAATCGCGACCAAAACGGGCTGTGTGTCGGGCCCAGTGAGGAGATAGTCCATAATCTTTTCCATGGATGTCGTAGATTCGCGACGTCGAGGGAGTTCCTCCCACCTTTTCTGAAATAGTGTATGCCGGGGCCTGCCATGGTCGTAAAACTCCTAGATTTCGAAATGTAATATTATTATACGGAGAATACTCGGACGCTTTGAAATCCAAATACCCCTTAGTCATAGTCTCAATTCCGCCCGGGGCGGCAAATCTATTAATAAAAATAGTGTTGTTGGTTGTATTGCTCAAATATCCAACATCGTAATCATTTACAAACTTAAAGTGATTCTCCGATGTGCGTCGTCCATCCAAGAACGTGCGCACATTGGTGGTATGTTTGACTGCCGTTAACTGCTCTGGGAGAACTGGCTGCTGTTCAATAAATTGTCTTGGGTTGTTATAGGCACCAAAGGAGTGCAAAACCTGATAATTGTGCTGATAGTTTCCGAGTGTTGTTTTGCCGGCAGAGTCTAGTATTTTAATGTTGCGAATATTGACTGGGCGCTTCGCAGTGAGATCTCGATAGAGGTACGCCTTCTGGTACGGCGCGTAGGGGTATCCTCGCTCTCCTTTGGCTACCTTGAGCCACGAGGGCGGATAATCGGGGCCAACCATACCAATCGCGCCTGGAATACCCTTGGGGCTGTGGCCCCTCATGGTTCCCAGCAGGATACGCCAAGCTTCAGGTCGATTCTTTGGCGAATCTGTGCCTTCGTTAATGGCGATATGTCGGGCTTGCAGGCCACCAACTAGTGCATCAGTGTAGGGGCCCTGCATGGGCACCTCCATCAGGTCGCCATACACATCATTATGCAAGTTTGTCAATTCCACCCCAAGCTTCGTTCGCTGGATGACTTCTTTGTTGTATCCCGTGTTACATGAAGAGCTAAAGATACTAAAGGGGAATGCCATGGTTGATTTAACATTCATGTATCCCAGTGAATCTTCCCACTCTCTACCATGCTGCACTTTTAGAACTCTCTTTTCTTTCTTGAGTTGCTTCATGGTTTCCGTTTCGGTCAAGCCCTTGGCCGGCTTGAAGTTGGTCACCTCTACTACATCTGCCTTAAAGGCCACCAGCACGTTCAGCGGCACAAAGACGCCGCCGGCTGTGTTGACAGGGCCGGCCGGACGAAGAGCATTTAAAGTATAGTGAATATCTTTGGTTGGTTCAAAATTTGCGCCGGCGTGAACAGATTGCGGCTTCTTAGTTTGGTAGGGTGCTTGGGCTGTTAAAAGGTGAGTTTTAGGCTTCAATCGATTTAGCTTGTTATAGTCATAAGTTGTGCCGTCTATGAGACTCACCTTGAGAGGCGGAGATGATGAAGAATAGTGGGGCGCCGAGTTGACCACGTCGCGGAACTTGTTTCTCTGGGCATCTACGGCGGCATTGTTGGATGTAATTTCAGGATCACTACGGTCAGCGCGCTGGAACCAATAGGCTACGTTTTTATTTGTTGGCCGCGGTGAATCGGGAGTAGGCGCGAGAAGTTCAGCCACTTCGTCAGCCATTGACTCGTGGGAGATTATTGTTACCTCTGGTTCTGGTGTTTCATCATAAATGATCTTAAGTCGAGATTGGTATTTGTTGCGCTCCAATACGTGACTTTCAACTAGGTTCATCACGTTGGGGGCAAATTCAGCAGAAGCAGGAACAAGTTGCGAGATGATTTCGCTAAGAGCGTCATCAAACCATTTATAATAAGAAATGTATTTTTCTACTTCGGTAACCTTGGTAACTCTTTGGAAAAACGCATTACGCAATTTCTCCATCCCTTTATATTCCATTCGATAACGATTGATCGGGTCACCAATAAGAGTGTGGAAATCCGTCACACCGGCAAGAAAATCCAACATCTCTTCAGAAATGGCATTATAAATGCTTTTCTCAATGGAATATACATAATTGGGAACAATTTCTTCTCGACGCAAATTGGGGAAGAGCACGTCTTCATTGGAAAATGTCTGAATCATGTCGGACGAAACTGCCTGCTCAGGATTAATAAATCTATAGGTATTTATATCTTTCTTGATCACGGCCTGGTTGGATGAAACGGTAAATCCGTGGGCAGTACCCGGGTATTTATATCCAGAAATTCGACCCACCCAGCCATAATCATTGCGATTTTGTGCAGAGCCCGAACTAAAATCTTGTGCCGTGAAGGATCCTTGTGTGTTGGACGAAGTTACATTTCCAAAATTCCAATTAAGAGCAAGGGTATTGCGATTAAAGATATCTTGATTGAGAGTTCCACTAAGAGTGTCAGAGCCAAGCTTATTTGCCAAAGGAGAAATCGATTTCATCGAACCCGATATTCCTATATTTTCGAAATCTAGAGCGTGCTGGCGTAGATCTTTGCTCTCTAAGTACTTTGTCCAAAATCTAAGCGACGATACGAGCATGTCACTGCGGTACTCTATGTTCTCAACAACATTCTTTCGCTTTGCACCGACAAACAGTCTCTTCTGTGTATCGATAAATCTTTGCCCAACGACTGCCGGCAATGTCTGCTTTACAGTAAAAGAGTTAAATAATTCTTGAGTGAGGGGGTTTATTCCAGTAAAAATCAAATCATATTTAGTATCTGCCGTAAGACGCGTGGCGAGAGGATAATTTTGTGGCTTAATCCTGACTGCCAGGTTCCAGGGCGAGTTGTTGTATACTTCTGGGAAAATGCTGCTGGTGAGGTCGATGGTGGTGCCCGGAACAGACGATGTTAGCCTGAAGTATGCGTCGCGTGATCCGGGCTCAGGACGCACTACTAACACATTAAAGTTAGCATAATCGGCGGCAACTCCTACTCTGTTTAGATTATCGCCTCGGACGGAGCCAGGCTTGGTCGAGTCGACCGTAACCGAACCAAAAACAGAACACGTATCAAACTTGGGAGTACGTGAAAAAATGGTGTGTTCATTGTTGTAATAAGGAAAGAGAACGTTAGCCTCACAGGTAAACCCATAAGGCCTCTGAAGAGTGTTGCCGGCGATCGATCCTAGGGCGTCCGTCTCTCCTGCGTCTGCCTTCTGATATACGACGGCCTGGGCATGATTTTTCAAATTGAAGTTCACGCAGCTATCGCGGAGACGGTTTAGCTGCAGATTGTTCTGTAAGGCAAATTCTTCGTTGTTAGAGTTGACCGTGAGTCTTAGTAGCTTATCATCTACATTAAAGCACCGAAAGACATTTCTAATGGCTCGTTCTGTTCCCTTACTTTTAAAAATATCTGTTAAGTTGTTGTATAGGTTGATATAAATTAAGTTTTTGGTATTATGCAAATCATTTTCAAAAAGCTTTTCGCTGGTGCGATTTAGGAATTGTTCCATCACGGTGGCATCAATGAAAATTTCAGGAGAATATAAGCCCAATGATTGCGGCAAATGTTTGGCAAAAGTTATGGGAGTTGCAGACGAACTTGGATAGCTTAATTGCCTTAGTTTGGGAAGTTCTGAAATTTGTAGATATAGTTTATCAAAATACGCTCCCATAATGTGGCTAATATATATCAGATCTGCGTTTTGAACTTCGCTATATTGATCTAAGATCCAGCCGGGTACCAGCGAGACTAGGGATGCATTGTTTCCATAATCGTATGAAGAGCCAGTAACCTCTAAGTGCTGATCAAGTTTAAGAACTTTGGGGTGATTGATGCGAATAATTGGATCTTTATATTCTTTTATTGCCGCTTTACTAAGAACCATCGCAGAGCCGGTATTTCGGGAGGTGTTGTTATATCCTTGCCATATACCATTCGTTACTCGGCCGGCATAATCCAAAACAATTCGATCGGTACCTGTCTTTCCCGTAATGCCTTCGTTAAACTTATAATACACGCCCAATGTGGTGTTAGATATGTCGCTATTAACTCCGCCACGAACTTGAGTAAACCACTTCTGCCCTATTTGTTTGGGTGAGCGCGCAGCTTTCCAATATCTAAACTCATCCAAAGAGCCGCTCAGCTTGCCGGATCCTGCGGTCGCCGAAGAACCCGAGGGAGACGTGATGAGGGCACCAATTCTGGCCATTGCATCTTTAGAATTGAGTTGTGTTATCTTTGTATAAGCTTTGTTGTATCTTGAAGCATAATATATTGCCTTAATTTCATCAGCAGTGAGAATCTTATTCCAAACAACAATATCACCAAGATTGCCCTCCCAATTAGTATCTTTGGTTGCTTTGTTCCCTACATAACAATCACTGGCGGTGATTCCTATCCACGTGCCGGATGGGGTGGCGTCTTCCGTAATAGATTGTGCAATTCCATTAATATATAAGACAGGATCGTGGCCTGGGGCTGCGCCGGCGCCGTCATAACTAACTGCCACATGCATCCACTCATTTAGTATAATGGTTGACGTAGGGGTATACCACCTTCCATTGGTGCCTCCATCCCAGTGGGTACGAAAATATAAGCGATTAGAAGAGTTTACATAAAATTGAATAGCTCCGGCGCCCCCAAATTGTACAATCCGGCCCTGGTTGGTCCCGCCATGGCCAGTCTTGTAGATCCATGCAGAAATCGTCATTTTCGAAGTTCCGCCGGGCGCATTGCCGATAATTGCATTCCATGTTTCGTGTGTACCCACCATAATTGCATCCTCGGCATCTCCACCAAATGTGTTTGTGCCGGCCTGTATATACTTGCTTGGGGTGAATGCGCTGTCAAATACTGGTCGATCGACTGGGTCGTCAAACGTTCCTGTTCTGCCTTTTCCGCTAGAATCCACAGCATTATCAATCTTCAGGGATTTGTTTAGTTTCCACCATCCCTGAAGGTTGCCAGCGGATGAGTACTCGTACGAAGCGGTCGTTGATCTGAAGCTCGACGAAAGAGAATACTTGTTCCATGCATGCTCATCGTTCTCTATTCCGTTAACATATAGTTTTGCACCGAGGACACTTCCCGTGTTCAGCATTCGAATTGCGTAGTGGTTCCACGAGCCCGTGGAGGCCTGCAGGGCCGCTTTTCCAATGTTAATGGTGTTCTTGTTGGTCGCAGAGCCAGACTGCACTGTGAGCAGGAATGGGCGCTCGTTGCCCGAGGCTGTCATCTCAATTGTTAGGCGCCCATATTTGCCGCTTGACACCGCCTGATTGTTCCACCAATCAAAGACTACTTGCTTATGCGTTTTAGAGGGGGCCAGCTTTCCTTTTTTAAGCCAAAATTCAACAGTCGCCCCATCGTCAAAGTTGGCGCGCAGATTGGAGATTCGAGTGCCCTTTCCATACGTGGTGGGGAGACCACTATTGGTATATACATCTTCTTCATAGACATTGGAGTCTGAGCGATTATCACTATACGGATTAGGTGAAAGGTTCTTGAGCGCCAGATTAGTTGCGCTTCCTGTTCCGGGGCCTCCTTTAAATTGAATATACTCTTCGGTGCTCGGGGTACCATACCCATCAACCAAAGCTGTGGTAGTGTACCCTTGCGATGCGATGATTCCGTAGCCGTTGGTGCGGGGATATCGATTGTCTAAAACGTATTTTTCGATATCCAAACATTCGTTGAAAAATTTATTTATTTCTGCGTCAGAACCATCATATGGATAATAATCCAAAATACGATTCATTGCTGACTTGTAATAGAGTCTCGCAGAACCAAACTTAGCAAAATTGGCCGGCTTTGAATAGTCTACCTGTGGAACATACTGTTCTTGTCTCTTCCGAATTTGTTCGACATTGGCAGCTGACTCGACATCTTCAAAGGCTTCTTGTTGTGTTGTGTCGCTTAAATAATTTTGTGATTTTTGGCTAGCTTCAAAAAGTTTTTTAATGCTCATTCTTATTCACTCTAAATTTAAATTCTTCGGTTTGCTCCTGCCACGAGCCCAATTCGACATCATAAAAAGCAAATTTAAATGCATATTCATAACCAGGCTCAAGCATAGCCATATCAAAGTTAAAATAATTTCCAGAAACATCATAGGAGAGGCCGGTGGCAAGATCACTACCCGTATTGTGGGGGAT
>Ga0114906_1001813_pt1 | contig 10998 bp, 14 predicted proteins | sample MalvirDeepMed_M9_FD_89687 | JGI IMG/M metagenome (GOLD analysis project Ga0114906, IMG submission 89687) | Marine viral communities from the Global Malaspina Expedition - Malaspina viral metaG DeepMed_M9 | ecosystem: Environmental > Aquatic > Marine > Oceanic | place: Mediterranean Sea... | reverse complement strand
GTGTAAATCAGCTAGTCTGATGATGGCCTCTAGATAGTGCCGGTTGAAAATATCACCGCCAACATGAAAACGTAAAACTCCGCAAGAATGCGGAAATGACTTATTCAGCAGGGAAAACATTTTGTTAGCTGTTTTCGCTTGTCGCAACAAGTCAAAATTGTGTTTTCGTTTCAAGTAGACGCCCGTTAGTCGCGCCTCTTGGCTTGCCGAGAAGCAACGAAACTGATTATCAGGACCGTCTTGTATTTGTCGGCTCCCGTTGTTCATTATTACTTTGCTAAAGCAGTCTTTAGCAAATGGACAAGACCACCCGCTCAGCAAGTCAAGAGAGAAAACGCGCCGTCTGATAGAGTGCTTAGGCTGTAGCCAGGCAGCCAGGCGATTCACTTGGTGTAGTTGTTTTAGCTTAGTATTAGCGGGAGAGTACTTGAGATTGGTCATCTTGCGCCCCCCTTATAAGCTTCTACGGCTTTTAAGATTAGTTTTGAGTCTACAAGCAAAAGGGGATGGTGTGGCCCCTTAAAAGCCCTTATCAGTTCCTCGTTGATATAGTCGGCAACGTAGGCCGCTAGTCCGTCTGGTATGTTAATGGTGTCTGTCATTATCTGGTGTCCTTAAGATAGGGTAAAAAAAATAGGGGGGGCACAAAATGCCCCCCCTATTAAAAAGGGTTAAGTCACTTTCGTTATCACGTTGTCTTGAATCGTAACCACCGCAAACCATTTACGTTTATGCAAGCTAGGCCCAACAACTTGAAACGTCCCAGTACCGCTAGTAGGGACACTGGGAGCAAACATTGACGGGTCAATCATCGGCATCACGTCAACGGGTTTGCCTACTTTGGTCTTAAGATCTTTCTTGAACTTAACGCCCATGATTTGTACAGCACTCATGATAAAATGTCCTTTCAGATAGGGAAACAAAAAACAGTTACTTCGTTATCGGAGCAATCGACAGCACTAAGCCATGATGAAAGCCCGTTCCGTTAGGCCAAACACCTACAACATAATGAGACAGGCTAAACGTCCCGTTTAGCTTTGAAGTGTTGATATCGATAATTGGCCTATCGGGCTTGCCAGCTACCTTCCGCTTGCCATCCTCACAAAATGTCAAGAAAGCCCCATGGTCATCGATGGTAAGATTAAATCGCATCCCGTTAGTGATGCCATTGGAGAGAAGGGCTTTACCTTCAATCCAGATTCGGGCATTACCACGATTATGGGCAAGCTTGCGAGTGAAGGCAGTGGTACTCTTAAGCCTGGGAATTGTTTTTAGTCTTGCCACTAGCTTGCTGGCTGACTGCAGTTCTTTCATGGTGTCCATTGAATAGTGTCCTTATAGATAGGGATAGGGTTAACAGTGATACCAATAGCAGCCACGCTAATAGATGTCAAGAGGTAACAGAGAATAGTATCGGCAGAGATGACACGATACTTGAGGGTAAGGATAGGCTAGGCTAGTCAGAATCTCTCGCTCCTGCCCTCTCGTTGTAATCGCGTAGGCCGCATAGCCCACACCCCACAAGGGGTGTATCATAGTGACTACACTAGTGTCATCATATTGACTACACGCGGGTGTGTGCAGTGTAGTCATATCGATCTATTGTTATATGTACGAAACTCGATATGATCCAAACCACACCCCCCAGGGGGTCACGGGTCCCATATCTATATACCCCCGTACTCTCGCGAGGAAAAAATTTAAAATTATATTTCAGCCCATAGCTCAGAAGTCCCGCAGAAATCCCCAGAATCCCCTGTTACGGCATGTTCTGCACAGTGGCACACAATACCGCTCAAATCCCCAAGGCCTTCTGGGGGCCTCTCAGGCCCCCTGGAGCCGAAACCGAGGTGTCAATTTGGTGGTTAGGTGTTCTATACTGTAGGGGGAAGAGGTGATAACTGTGGGAGATACAAGCAAAATTGAGGTCCATACCGCTTGGATGTTCGACTGCAACGATTGTGGTCGGGAGAACTTCATCCGTGGTGTACGGCGAGAATCGATTGCGGGAGAGGACGGCCAGGTCAACTTGTTCGTGCTTTACCCTCGGGAGGTTGCTTGCAAGTTCTGCGAGAAGAAATACGAAACGGAGATATCGGGATGAAGCGTTGTATGGAGATCGGAGTTTGCATGTTGCTTGGACTTAGTGTAGTCTATTTGACTACACACATTCTTGTAACTTCCCTCCTTTTGTACAAGATGCTTAGCTGGTTATGACTCAATACGCTCGTCCAGATGCTGATGTAAGTAATGACGGTAGTTGGGCGAATGCGAGTGCGGGGAGTGAACTGTACTCAAGTATTGATGAATCGAGCACAAATGATTCGGATTATGTGACTACGATGCCGTCATCGGGAGCGGAGACTTTTGTGGTAACACTTTCTAATGTGAGTGATCCATCGTCAGCAGCTGACCACAAGGTCTACTATCGTGCCTCGGATGACTCGGATGGCAATGGTCGCATTACGGCTACTCTCAAGCAGGGCTCCACAAGCATTGCCAGTTCAACGAACAACTCAATATCTTCTTCGGTAACTGCTTATAACTTTACGTTGTCCAGTACTGAAGCTAACAACATAAGTGATTACAGCGATTTGAAACTTAGTTTTGCAGGGGAAGACCCCGATTCGATGAGTCTTAACATAAAGATTACCCAGGCATGGTTTGAGTGTCCTGATGCAAGTGCAGGGGCAGACGCTGTGCCGGTCTCATTGAATACATACCGACAGATGAGGGAAAATTAGAAAGGATCGATCATGCCAAAAGTAGGAAAGAAGAAGTTTGCGTACTCCAAGGCTGGCAAGAAGAAGGCCAAGGCACATGCTAAGAAGACGGGTCAGAAGGTTGTCTCGAAGCCGTCGAATCTCGGGAATCTTAAGCGTGCTGGAGGGTACTAAATGATTATTAAGCAGAGCACTGCTTATACGTTTCGCCTGGGACCCTTCTTAGATGAGACCGATGGAAAGACAGCAGAGACCGGCCTGACCATCAGTCAGGCCGATGTTAGGTTATCCAAGGCTGGTGGTAACTTCGCTCAGAAGAATGAGAGTTCTTCTTCTTCGCATGATGAGATCGGGTTTTACATCTGTGCTCTAGATACTACGGATACCAACACTTGTGGTGAACTGCTGGTGGCAGTTCACGAGTCCGGGGCTTTGCCGGTCTTTAAGACGTTTCAGGTTGTGGAAGAACACATCTATGCAGCTTTATATGCTGCCAGTGCTGCTGCCTTCGATGCCAACCAGCGTGTGGATGTTTCCCAGATCGAGGGTAGTGACGCCACCGATCAGATCAATGCAGCCTGTGACGCTTCGATTGTGACGTACAACTTGGATCACCTGATGAAGACAGCGGTAGCCAGTAACACGGATATGACTACTGAGATTACCGATGGTTCGGTCTTGTCGAACTTGATGACTAAGACGGGTGACACCAGTGATTACGCTTATGCCACCGATAGCCTTGAGGCTCTCGGTGAGGATGTGGATACGATCTTGGCTGACACCAACGAGCTTCAGGCTGATTGGGCTGATGGTGGTCGCCTTGACACGATTGTAGATTCCATCCTGACCGATACGGGGACCACCCTGGACGGGAAGATCAATACGATTGACGGGATCGTGGATTCGATCCTTGTTGATACGGGTACTACGCTCGATGGTAAGCTCAATAGTCTTTGGACAACGGCAATTACGGAGTCGTATGCTTCCGATGGTGCGGCTGCGACACCGGCCCAGTTGCTTTACATGGTCTGGTGTGCTGTACATGAGTTTAGCATTAGCAGTACTACGATTACCGGTAAGAAGTTAGATGGCAGCACCACGGCCATGACGTGGACGATCAACAGTGCCAGTGAGCCTACCAGTAGAACGAGGGCTAGCTGATGGCAGTCAAAGATCTCATTGGACCTGGCTTTGTTGGGTCTAACACGATTCAGTATATCGTTACCCGTGGGATGTCGTCGATTGATCCACAGATGAACGTGGCGATCATTTTCCAGAGTAATGTGCTTATTGGGGATGCCTTGGAAGAGGAACACTTCCTAAAGGGTGTTGGGGTAACAGGGTTCACCTTTGTCTTGTTAGATGCTGGTAATGGTACAGCCATTACCAGCGGTACTGTGACCGGTAAGATCACCAAGGACGGGGGCACCCAGGGTGCTGTCGCCGGGTCGTTTACTCACGAGGGTAATGGTCAGTGGTCGGTTAACTTGAGTGCGACGGAGATGGATGCAGATGTGATCGGTTTAACTTTCCTGCACAGCAGTGCCATCCCTGTCTTTAAGACGTTGAGGACCAAATGAAGACGATCATCCACGTAAACCAGCATCGCATACGATCCAATACGAAGAATAAGGTTTCCGAACCAGTCTTGACGGTTAAGACGTACAGGACAAACCAGTATGCCAGTGAGGTTTCCATACTGGGTCATGATGGTTTGGAGGCAGCTCGAATTATCTACCGTCCCCACAAACCCCTGTCGTGCGGAGCACGATGTTGGATTGAGGTGCCGGATCATAATCAGGTTACGATTGAGGGCTAAATGACAGAGAAGCCGCCATCAGTACGAAAGTTGTTCGTGGACCGCATGAGAAGCGCAAATCGTTTCAACGAGTACCGTGAGAAATACCGCTCGTACATGGCGAGCGAGGGCTGGCCATTCCTGAAGGCTCAGTATCAGACAATGCTCGACATGGGATACCAGGGTCCAGAACATGAGCGGGCTGTTCTAGCTGGCCAGAAGGAAGAAGTACGCCGCTCCCTGGATCAGGACGTGGGTAAGCTTCTAAAGGAGTACGACATCAACGAATGTGATCTCCCTATAGAGATCGCATTCGTATTTCATAACCTGCACAAGACCCGTGGCGAACGGCATGAGTGGGGTGTCAAGCCCCCTGAGGCCCCGACGCCAGGCTCGTGGAACATGCTTGTGTGGGCAACTGAAAACGAAGGGAAGTTCATGGAACTCGTCATCCGTGAGCAGCTCAAAGGAAAAGGAAAGCAAGGTGACGAACAAGGTATGGGCGACACGGGTGAATCGATTACACAACTAGAAGAAATGTTATCGAGTGCGCTAATACCAGATGACTCTGTACAAACAAGTACCTAAAGTCCTAAAGGACAATCTTAAGTATCGACGCGAGTTGATCTCGTGGGCCGATACCCCTGCGCGCAGGCGTAGTCTTTGGACTGCTTGCAAGCATGACATACTCTTTTTTATCAATGCCTTCTGCTGGTTGTACGAGCCACGCACCAGCAGGTTGCGTGGCACGACATCCAATGTCATTCCATTTATGACGTATGGATATCAGGACGAGGCTTTCCTCCAGATGTACAAGGTTCTGGGGCGAGAAGACATCGGCGTCGAGAAGAGCCGTGATCTTGGTGCTACGTGGATGTTCTTGACTTTGTTCTTCCATGGCTGGGTATTTGAAGACTTCTCCAGCTTTGGAATCATGAGCCGTACAGCAGATCTTGTCGACAAGCCAGGGAAGAAAGACACGCTTTTCTGGAAACTAGATTTTCTGCTGCATGGTGAGGGCAGGAAGGGGGGCCTGCCTAAGTGGATGCGCCCGAAGGATGTCTATCGCTCCATGATGCTGATGGAGAATCGTGACAATGGTAGCACCTTCGAGGGCGCAACCACGACTGAAGATGCTTTCCGTGGTGGTCGTAAGAAGGCGATAGCCCTGGATGAATTTGCTGCCTTTCCCAACGGTGCTGACTACGAAGCACAGAATGCTACCCAACACGCGACTGATTGTCGCGTGTTTGTCTCCACTCCCAAGGGATCAGCAGGTGCTTACTACGACGTGATGCATACACCATCTTCGATGGTGAAGATCATCATGGACTGGAAGAAGCATCCCGACCGGAGCAAGGGGATGTACAAGTCAGAGGAGGGGAGCCTGGAGATTGTTGACCAGCAGTACAAGTTTCCTGCCGGGTACAACTTTATACTCGACGGTAAGGTTCGTAGCCCCTACTACGACACTGAATGTCATCGCCCTGGTGCCACGCCTCAAAGCGTGGCCCAGGAACTGGACCGTGACTATGGTGGTTCCGACTACCAGATCTTCGGTAAGGAACTCTACGAGGCTGGACAGCGAAACTTGATGATGCCATTTCTTCGTGGTGTCTTCGGGTATGACACGGAAAGCTTAGAGCCAACTTTTGAGAAGACTGATGATGGTCCGCTTAAGTTATGGGTGCATTTGGATAACGATGACAAGCCAACTGCAGCTCACTCCGAATACGTTATCGGTTGTGATATCTCTGCTGGACTTGGTGGAAGTTACACCAGTAACTCGGTAGCAACTGTCATCAATGGGGTCTCTAAAACACAGGTTGCCGAGTTCGCTACTAACACGATGCGACCAGAAGACTTTGCCGACTACGTGGTCTCGCTGTGCAAGTTTTTCCATAATGCCTACCTAATCTGGGAATACAACGGTTCACCCGGTGGGGCATTTACAAAGCAAGTTCTGGATCGACATTATTCAAACATCTACTTCCGCGAAGTGGAGCATAAGAATTTCAAAAAGAAGACGAAGAACCCTGGCTGGTGGAGCAATGAGCGCAATAAGTTGGCGGTCCTCTCTACGCTGGCAAAGGCGGTTAAGTGTGACGAGTTCTTGATCAGGAGTTCTGAACTTCTCGAAGAATGTCGGCAGTACATCTACAAGGATGGTCGCGTTGTACATAGTCGCAGCATTCGCACCATAGACGATTCCAGTAAGGGACAGGCTCATGGTGATCGCGTAATCTCTGCAGCAATCGCCTGGCATGCCGTGAAGGATCGTCCTACTCCGGTTAAAGAGGAATACCGCATGGAAATCCCCGTGGGTTCCATGGCATGGAGGTTCAAGGAAAAAGAAGACAGGTTGGCAAAGTTAAACAGTGATGGGTGGGAATAATGAATCCGAATGACTCAAAAGATCGTGGTCGCCTCATGAAGGCGATTGAGTTGTCGACCAGGGCATTACGCCCGTTTCGCCGTAAGCGTGAGCGTCTTGTACGAGATTACGTTGGCTCTCACTACGGAGATGGTGGGCCGAATCGTGAGGTGATCATGAACCTCATGTTCCAGACTGCAGAGACCTATTCGCAGTCTCTTACTGCGAATAGACCCCGGATAATGGTGACCAGTAAACATCCAAAGTATCAGTGGTTCTCACACCATTTCCAGATGGCAGTAAACAGCCTGATAAAAGAGATACATCTTGAGGATGTCCTTCGTCAGGCTGTCATGGACGGTTTTTTTGCGATGGGGATTGTCAAGGTTTACAACGCCGATGCTGGTCTTGTTGAGCTTGAGGGCGAGGACGAGTGGATCGATCCGGGTAAACCTTTTGCCGAGAACATTAGCCTGGATGACTTTGTCTACGACACCCAGGCAACCGGCTGGCAAAAGGTCAAGTTCGCCCTGAATAAGTATCGCATGAGCCACGACAAGATGCGGCAGGACATAGCCTTTGATGCCAAGGTAACCAAGGGCATGCAGCCTACGAGCAAGTTCTCTGACTGGGATGGGGAAGACATCAACTCGGGTGTTCGCAACATGCTCAGCTCCGAGGGAGATCCTGACGAATACGAGCCGATGGTTGACCTGATGGACGTGTGGCTACCCGAGGAGAACCTGATCGTAACTTGGCCGGTTCGCAATGGTGAAAAGCCCTTACGGGTAGTGGAGTGGCAGGGTCCTGAACATGGACCTTTTCACATACTTTCCTTTGGTGATGTTCCTGATCATGTGATGGGAATCTCTCCTGCGATGAATTTAAAACCACTCTCTGACATTATCAACGGGCTTCTCCGCAAGCAGCGCCGCCAGGCACAGCGACAGAAAGATATCCCCTTCTACCAGGCAGGGCATCACGACGATGCCAAGCGTATTGAACAGGCATCTGATGGGGAGTGGACCCGGGTCGACAACCCAGACGCTGTAAACGTCATGAAGATGGGTGGAGTGGATCAGGGTAACCAAGCTTTCGGGTTAAGGATGACTGACATCTACGACCGCATGGCAGGCAACTTACAGGCTATGGCAGGTCTCGGCCCTCAAGCCGAGACCCTTGGTCAGGATCGACTGATCCATGGTGCCGTCAGTAAGCGTGAAGCAAACATGCAATACCGTGTTGTCAAGTTCACCTCTGATGTCTGCCGTGACCTGGGATGGCTGTTATGGCTTGATCAGGTCAAGGAGATGCCTCTTGAGTTTGAAGAGGAGGGAACAACTTTCCAGTCCGAGTGGACCGGCGAGATGCGTGAGGGAGATTTCCTTGACTACAACTTCGAGATTGAACCTTTCTCCATGCAGTACAAGTCGCCTTCAGAGCGACTTAATGGATTAACTACTTTCGTGACGCAGGTTGCCATGCCGATGCAGCAACAGCTTCAGCAGATGGGCGGAATGATTGACCTGCAGGAACTAGTGGAGATGTACTCCGAGTTGATGGACTTGCCCAGGTTGAAGAGTTTAATCCGCTTCGAGGAGCCGAAGGAAGATCGGCCTGGCCCAACACCGGAGATCCCCAAACAAGCTGCCCACACTGTACGGGAGACTATCCGCAAGAACGTCCCCACAGGGGGCACTCCCGAGAGTCGTAGCAATGTAATGCAGCAAGTTTTACAGGGTGGTCAGCCTAACCAAGATCAGATGGCGCAGTTCGGAAAGCAGCAGGCTTAGATGGCATTAAAAGAATACCTTTACAAAGATCCAGATGGAAAGTTGCGATGGCATGACCATCCGCAGGGCCAGCAGCCCCAAGCTGCTGGCGGACGGTACTTCGGTGCCAATGGCTGGTCAACAGGGCTTAGGAGTGATGGAGCTGGCATACCTCCACAGCAAGTGAAGCAGTTTAACGAGGACGCAAAGAACGCTGGTTTTACTGGGGTTAGTTTTGATCGTGATGGTACGGCGTGTTTTACGAGTCGTCAGCAGCGAGCTGGTTATCTGAAATATCGTGGTTTATGTGATAGGGATGCAGGATACGGGGATTCCGCACCCAAAAACTATTAGGGGGATAAGATGAGTAGTGATATAACTAACGAAGAAGAAAAAGTCGAACTTTCGGAGAAAGATCTCGACGTTATCGAGGAAATTAATCAGGAGAATGAACCTGAAGAAACAAGTGGAGATACTGATGAACCTTCCAGTAGCTCCCATGAGGTTGACGAACCTCAACCTGCGCAAGAGGCCACATCCGACGATACTCCGGGTGATGATAATCTGACGCAGTGGGCTAATTATTACGGGATAAACCCTGATGATTACGCCAGTGAAGATGCTTTGCGTCGGCACGTTGAATCGACTGGTAGGTATTACCAGCAGGTTCAGCAGATGCAACAGCTTCAACAACAGCAGTCTGCTCAACAAGCCCCTACAGATACGCAGGGGGAGCAACCTGCTGCCAAACGGTTTGAAGTTGGTCTTGACGACGATTACGACGAAGGACTTCGTGACAAGATCAACGAACTGGCTGCCGAAATGCAATCGCATTACGACAGCCAGATGACTGTATTGGCCCAGGCAGTCCTGAGCCAGCAGGAATTTATTGGCGGTCAGCAGCAACAAGTAAAGACTGAGCAGTATAAGTCTGAGCTTGATAGCTTCAATGAAGCTGTTGGTGAACTCGGCAATAGCAGCTTGTTTGGAAACGATGGTTATCAGGAATTGCAACAAGGGAGCACGGAAGCTCAGAATTGTGAGCAACTGTACGACCAAGTTCTAGTCCTGGCATCAGGATATCAGCAGCAGGGGAAGCAAGTGCCCCCGATAGCGGATCTTGTTGGCCAAGCGTATCGAACTACGTTTTCTGGTGAAGTAGATAAACAAAACCGCAAGTCGTTCAATGATCGAGTTCGCAAGCAAGCTAAGAGGCGATTAGGCTCTGGTTCGAGTGCGAAGAAGACCAGTGTTCCGACTGATGATCCTGTAGATAACCCTGTCTTGAAGGAAGCCTTTGATGGCTTCCTTAAGGACAATGGTGATATGTAGAGCGGTTGTAATATAGGAGTCAGGACATGCCGTTACTTCCTGATCAATTAGATGACTTTGTAAATCTGACGCTTGATAACTTCAAGAAGCGTCGGTGGGTGGATATCTCCTTAGATAACCAGCACCACATTTTCGCTTCCAAGATGTTCAAGGCGAAGGGTAAGGACCCTGAAAAGGGTGGTGTTCAACTGAATTGGAAGATCCAAGTTTCAAATACTGGAACTGCCAAGAACAGTGAACTGTATGCTGTGGATGCTACTGGCGTCAAAGATTTGACCCAGTCGGCTAAGCAACAGTGGTCAAAGCAGACTGTTAACTTCTCGTATGACATCGACGAAGATGCCATGCAGAGTGATCGTGAAACGATCATTAGAGAAATCGAAGTACGCGAACATTCGATGTACAACGACTTCTTTGAGCACATGGAAGAAGCCATGTGGTCTGCTCCCAGTAGCAGTACCGTGTCACCTCGACCGCCCAGTGGTGTGCCGTTTTGGATTCAGAAATCCACGACGACCCCAGGTGGTGGTTTCACAGGTGGAAATCCTAGTGGTTTCACCTCTGGTGCCGGTGGTCTCTCCAGTTCGACTTACTCGAACTGGAAGAACTGGGCGTTTAACTATACTTCCGTGAGTCGTGATGATTGCCTGGCCAAGTGGCGAAAGGCGATTGCGTTCACGAACTTCCAAGCACCTCGCAACTACGCCGAACTGGCTCGTGGTGGGGAAAGCGATTGGGGTTTCTATACCAACTATGACGTAGTTGAGAAACTCGAAAAGCTGCTGGAAGGTCGCAATGACAACCTTGGTGTTGACCTTGCGAAATATTCAGGCAGTGCAGTATTCAAGGGCAATCCTGTCGTTTGGGTTCCGTACCTGCAAAACAACGATACCAGTGATCCGATCTACGGTGTGAACTGGCGAACACTTCGCTACTTCTTCCGCAAGGGCAAGCACATGGTCCGACATGCTCCTGAAAAGGCAGCTCGTCAGCATACCG
>Ga0114906_1001811_pt1 | contig 11002 bp, 25 predicted proteins | sample MalvirDeepMed_M9_FD_89687 | JGI IMG/M metagenome (GOLD analysis project Ga0114906, IMG submission 89687) | Marine viral communities from the Global Malaspina Expedition - Malaspina viral metaG DeepMed_M9 | ecosystem: Environmental > Aquatic > Marine > Oceanic | place: Mediterranean Sea... | reverse complement strand
TTAGATAATCATGCAGAAGAAACAATGGGAGCATTATTTGATGATGACTAAGAATCAGATTAAAAGACTTTTAACACACTGTAAGAAACAACAACCACAACATCCAAGAGAATGGAATCGTATCACAGGTTGGATTGAAGCTCTTACACTCGTATTAAATGGAGATGAAACAACAATAAACAACAATCCTATCAATAATAAGGAGAACCCTAGTGCAACTAGATCAGATGTGGATAAATCCACGAGTACAAGATCTGTACGCTGAAATAATAGCTACTGAAGATATAGTAGCAGAATATGGTATAGATGGTAAATTAATTAATCCTCAACCTAAACAAGGAGAAGTAACGCAATGAAGAAATATCAACAAGGTGATGTTGTGATGTTTCAAGTAGATAAAGAAACATATGAAAAGAATACTCGTAGTAATGAAAGTAAATCAATGTATATAGGTGGTACTAAAACTAAAGCTATCTTAGCTTTCGGTGAAGTTACAGGTCACACTCATCGTGTAAATATGGAAGAAATGCTACAAGATGCTGGTGTTACACTAAATATGGGATATAATGGGAAAGCGGGAAGAGATGTACCTGAAGGATTTATAGTTGAGAATGAAACAGTAACATTAAAACATGAAGAGCATAACCCAGTTGATATACCACCAGGATATTATCTAGTGCGTATAGTACGTGAAATGGATCACATTACTGGGAGGGCTCGATATGTTGCAGACTGAAACTAGCAAGTCAAGAAAAGAAATGTTTGATGCTTATAAAGCTAAACATATAATAAATAAAGAGCTTGAATGGTTAATAGAAGAAGGTCAAATACGTGAATCTGTGTATTTTAAAGGTGCCTGTGGTGATAGATATACTATTTATATAGCTACCAGAAGAAATAAAAATGTCATAGACATTGGTACTGTATATAATAGCTATGACCATGGTACTTCTCTTGGTAATCATATAGCTACCCTTAGAGGATATGTCTTAGAAATAAATGAGAGATCTCATGGGTGGGCTCGTCCTTCATCTTATTATGGACTTGGATATTCCTTTAAACAGCTAATGCGTCAAGGTGTAATGTCTAGAAAACATCCATGGACAATAAGATATTGTAGATCTGCTTATTTCTGTAAGCTTGATAGTAATCCTGTTACGAAAAAGGGAGGAACTATAGAGTTTACTCCCTGGAAAGGAATGAAAATAGACCTTAGAAAGGGTACTCTTCTTAATAAACCTAACAAAAAGTCTATGAAATTCTATCATGAAGCTAAAGAAAAAGATATTATTGCTCGTAAAGCTAATTATAGAGCTAATAAGAATAATCATGATGCTCTTGAAAGATATAGAAAAGCTGGTGGTAATACTCAAATAGCTAGAGGTAGATGGACTAATAATGGTCGAAATGTAAATCAAGCATTACTTGATCCTTCTCTTGAAACTATGAATTGGGATTTGGTACCAATGGATGACTGTTTTAAACATCGTAATGCTACATTAAGAAGTAATATTATCGAACATTATGGTATGAATGCTATTATAGCTACACTAGATCATGAAGTTGTAGACAAAGATACTGTAGATGGACGTAAATATAGATTACTTAATGTTGTAATACCTGATCAATCTATTGTTAGAACAGATAGAGAAGGTACCCATACTACACATAAAGGTTTATATCTTGAAATGCTTAATCCAAGTACTGGTGAAAGTCATTTTGAAGGTGTAGCTAATGTTGATGATTGGCAGGGTTTAAAACAAGCTACTGTAAAAGAAGCGCTTAAATGGCGTGACGGTGATGCCAATATAAGAAGTGGTACTATGAGAACAAGAGGTGATAATGAAGCTTATATAGTACCAGTGGTATTAACTTAGTTTGTTAACAATAGGGGCATGTGGACAACTGCAGCACGTATCACCTCTGCCCCTTAAAATTAAAGGAAAAACTATGGTAACAGTTTATAAAAATGATTCACATTTAGATGAAATAATGATAGTAGATCTACATGCTCCGTACACTATTGTACATCAAAAAGATGATAAAGCAATGCTAGATATACATATCAAAACTGATGAAGCTACTAAACTTCTTAAAGGTTTAAAAGAAATATTAGAAAATCAGATGGTCTCTCCATCTGTTGATAGGTAGTCAGTCTGACTGACTGGAGGAAAGGCGGGGTGGATTAATTTCTGCCCCGCTATTTACTACTATTAATAGATAAAGGAGAGATCATGTATAACATTCTAGAACAATTATGTCAATATACAGACATAATCCTAAGATTACTAATGTGGATAGCCTTAGGCTCATTTTCATTAATAATATGGTACTTAATACTATCGTCAATAATATGGAGAATAACATGAAAAGGAAACCTATATATCATAATGATACTGCAATTAAGAATGCATTATTATTATTTGGTCAAGGATGGACAACTCGTAGAATAGCCAAGAAAATGAAAGTAAGTGAAGCTACTGTTTATAACTGGAAAGGCAAATTTCCTAGATATGCAGTAAGGAAAGTTACTACATTAACTAAAAATGGTACTCTTACTACCATAAAACCAGTTACTACTAAATCAGCTGTTACACATGAAGTAACAATTAGTTTAGATACTAAAGTACATAAAACTTTAGTAGATTTGGCTACTTATGAAGTTAGAACTGTACCAGATCAGGTTAAATATTTGGTACATAGAGAATTAGAACGAGTAGAACGTAATAGAAATAATATTCCATTCTAATTATGACAACTGAAGAGTTTAAATCTCTCTTCGATAATGAAATTATGCCTGCCATAGGTAGTATGAGAGAAGCTGGACAAAAAGAATATGCACACGATATTGATGAAATCTTTGCTAACTTTAATCGAATTGCTAATTCATTAGATTGCGATAGAAAGAAAGTATTAATGACTTATATGCTTAAACATATAGATGGTATTAGTGCTTACGTGAAGGGTCATGAATCTCAAAGAGAAGATGTGACAGGACGCATAACTGATTGTATAGTATATCTCATGCTCCTATGGGGCATGATAAAAGAAGAAAGGGAGAATCCAAATGCTTGATGATATTATAAAACAGGAAGAAGAATTGTATGCTACACTTTCAACTGTAAAAAGTCTTATAGAAGAACATAATATCTTTCCACTGAAAGGAATGGTAGAACAAATTGATAAGCTTTTAGATAGAAGTAAGTATGCACTCTTAGGTTTACGTAAATGGACTATAATTGAAGAAGAAGGAGAAGTTAATGATTAAAAGTAGTGTAACATGGAATTTTGATGACGTACATAGCAATCTTCTAGCTGTGAATTATGGTAAGAATACTATAGGTTATTTCAGGATAGATCGTAGTGAATTTGTAGTTATTACAGATCAACTAGAAGGACCTCGTATTCATATTGATATATTAAGGTCGATAACGAATGGATATGATGATGCTTTAAAGGAAGCTAAAAAAATAGCAGAAATTTAAAATAAAGCTTTTATGCACCAGTAATCCTTAGTAAATTATGATACTCATTAGAGTATAAATCCACATGGAACTAGATACACTTAACTACATTATAGAGATCTACGAAGATAACGTTGATAATCTGATATTAACAGGAATCGGTAATAAAACTGAATTCAATACCGTTGTTACGGAAAAACTGATTAGCAATATTATTGAACGTATGAATCAACTTAAAAGTAGAAGACTGTATCTTCTAAAATACTAAACCAGAAGGAAATAAAATATGAAAACGCTCTATCTCGATTTCGAGAATGGCTTCAAGTCGCTCGGAAGTAAGGAAGATATTTCTAAATTATTTGGATATCCCGTCTTACAGTATGATACTTGGTCTGATTTCAGTGGACTTATAGGTAAACTATATGAACGCAAGTCAGTTAGTAATCCTGTTAAAATTGGAAATCTGGAAATAGCCCAGGATGTAACTAAATGGGTACCAAGAAATGGAACTGTCATAGATACCTTAGTCTTAGATACTATGACGGAACTTGTAAAACAATTCCAGCGTGAACTTGCTGGTAAAGCAAAAAGACTGACATTACCTCAATGGGGAGAGATGAAAACAAGATTAGATACAGTTTTGTCTATTATTAATTCTATCCCTACTTCAGTAATATGTAATGTACATGGTAAACTCAAGGAAGACAATGAGTTAGGTGTACTTAAGGTAATGCCAAATATTGAAGGCAGTACTAAAGAAGATTTGGGTAAATGGTTCGATTTCGTACTATATACCCAAGTAAACAAAGATGCTAAGGGTAATCGTGTCTATCAATGGGTAACATCTCGTGATGAAAAATACTGTCATGCAAAAGACAGAAGTCAAGAGCTACCTGCTGTAATGGATCAGGATTATTCTGCAATCTTTGATGTAGTAAATAAGAAAGGCTGGGATAGTGCTAAGATACTAGTAATAGGCGATCCTGGTAGTGGAAAAACAATGAGTCTTAAGACAATAAAAGGAGCTAAAAGTGATTAAGCTAAGTACAAGTGAAGTTGGGAATTATCCCACAGGTTGGCATGAAGTAACTATTGCCAAAGCAACAGATGGAGATTTCGATGGCACTCGCTATATTGATCTTCATTTTAAAGATCTCCCTGAGAATCTAAAGTGCAGGGTATGGTCAGCTGTAAATGCAACAACTGGTGAGGATTTCGGTATTGGCAATTTGTTTCATTTTGCTAATGCAGGGATTAAAACTGATGATGATGGAGTATTAACTATTGATGATAGTTCTCGTCATCTTCATGGTAAAACTTTAAATGTATTATTCTATGAGAATGATAATGGTTTTACAGATGCTGCACAACGTGTTGTTCCTGTAGTCAGAGATGGTTTCAGTGAAGGATATGTTGAAAAGTTAAAAAGTAAAACAGAAACTTGGGTTAGAAGTCGTACTAATGGTACAGTCCATAAAACAGAGCATGTTACTAATGGAACAACAACCAGCCCTACTCCTACGGGAGAAGAAGTACCTTTCTAAATCAATAAACGACAACTGATGATGGGGTAGTAGCATATCGGAGCTTATATTATGGCAATAATCGAATAATCGTATGTTACTATCCCTGATTCATAATAAGGAGATATAGTGAAAATAGGTAAAAATAAGAATTTAATCAAATCTTTACTAGCAACTGGCGGTAAAGATAAGATATTTCGAGATAATGATAATAAGTTAATTGCTATTACTTGGCATAAGCTATTAGGAGATAGTGGAATAGATACAAAATCTATTACTGGATGGACATTACTTACCCATCTTAGTAAAGGTGATCTTCCTGCTCCTGAATCTATTACTAGATGTAGACGTAAATTGCAAGAAGAGATTCCTGAACTGAGAGGAACAACTTGGGAAAAACGTCATAAGAAGCAAGATGAAGTAAAACAGGAACTTAAAACTCTAGTAGTATAGCTTATTAACAGGAGATTATTATGGTCAAAGAAATGGCATTTAGCATAAGTAATAGATTGCATTTTGTAGATGCAGCTCAAGTGCCTACCTGGTATGGAACAAATAAAGATACTTTCATGAGTTTATATGATTATGATGATTATGTAAAAGAATTTGTTAAACGTACAGGTAAACTTTCTGGCTTTGATGGTAAGATATATGTTCCTTCTGAGTTCTTACTGGACATAGATGGAGAAACGGTAGATGAGGCTAAACAGAAATCTATTGGATTAACGATACTCCTTAATGATCTCAATATACCGTACAACGTGTATTTCTCTGGTACTGGCTTTCATATAGGTATTCCACAAGAATCATTTATATGGACTGGAGCCAGAGATTTACATCTTAAAGTAAAAGATGCACTTACAGCTAAAGGAATCTTCGAATATGCTGATGTATCAGTAACAGATAAGACTAGAATAATACGTCTTCTCAATACAAGAAATCGAAAATCTAATCTGTATAAAGTTTATCTTACTCCACAAGAATTACATTTACATGAAGAGGATATCATTAAATTGGCTAAAAGGCCAAGAGAAATAGAAGTTCCAAGACATGAATGTAATCCAGTATTCGATGTAAGAAGTCGTAAGAAATCTGATATGAAACTTACATTAAAGCCAAAACCTGCAGGAAGACAACCAGATATAGTTAATTATCCATGTATTCAGACTATGATGGAAGGAACCAAAGCAGGTAATAGACATGCAGTTTCATTAAGGCTAGCTTCTCATTTAAGATGGAGATATCCTGAAGAAATTGTACACACCGTTATGCAATCATGGAGAGCTAAAGTATCCACTAAGGATAAACCATTCTCTGAACAAGAAATGACAAGAATAATAGATTCTACTTATGATGGACATGGTGGTGAAGGTAATAGATATGGTTGTTATGATGTGCTTATGGATAAGTATTGTCAGCAATCATGTAAATTATATAAAGCCAAGAAAAGTCAGAATGCAATGGATTCTACTGCAATGGAGAAAGTCCTTATGGATTTTATTAAATCTGATGTTAAACCAATAGATCTAGGAAAGATCTATGATAAGAAGTTTCCTATCTATCCTGGCGAAGTAGTAATTGTTCAAGGACCTCCTAAATGCATGAAAACTATGTTATTACAGAACTGGCTAAATGCTTTAAAAAGACCAACTTATTTCCTTGAAATGGAAATGAGTGTAAAACAGATGATGTTAAGGTTTGCAATGATGGAAACAGGCATGAGCGAAGAAGAACTTATAGATTATTATCGTACTGGTAAGGATGGTTTAGCTCAGAAATTTGACTGGCTTACTATTGATTATAATCCATGTAGAGCTTTTGAGCTTCAGAAAAGAATCCAAATGCAGCCAACTAAACCTGAAATAGTTGTAGTAGATCATATGGGTCTATTTCATTCAGCACATAAAGATAATAATATGAAAGTGGAAGAAGCTTCCCAGGCATTAATGGAACTTGCTATCCAGAATAATATAGTTGTGTTTGCTGTATCTGAAATAGGTAAAGAATCTTTCAGAGAAGGTCAAGATATATCATCATCACGAGGTTCATTTAGAGTTGCATATAATGCTAATAAAATTATTGGTATTACTGCTAAGAAAAGTGATGGACTTGTAACTAAGGTTAATGTCAGAACTATAGCTAATAGAGAAAGAGAAGTCTTAAATATTAGCTTAGGTGTTAAGAATGTTAGTCTTGAACTACTTAAACCAGAATCAACGGAGGTAATCTATGCCGAGAACCCTTAGTACAATAACAAGAGATCTCTTGATTGCAAAGAATGAGTATGAAATCTTTGAATCAGATGATTTAAAAGAAAGAATAGACCAACTTCGAGATGAGCAATATAAGAAAGAAGATGGAATCTATTTCTTCTATAAAGACTTTGATAAGGAGATAGATATCTTTGATGAGCAAATTAAGAAAGCACAACGTTATGTTAAATTCCTAAAGAACGAACAAGAAAGAATGAAAATGCATGTTTTAAGCAGTCATCAATTAACTGGTTCATTGCCAAAACATAGTGCATTAAATCCAATAAAGATTCGTAAATCTGCAGGAGCTGTTGATATAATAGATGAAGATAAGATACCTGATGAATATTGGAACGAAGTAACAGTTCGTAAACTAGATAAGAAACGTATTCTTATAGATCTTAAAGATGGTAAAGAAATAACTGGAGTTAGATTGGCACAGAAAGACTTCATAACAGGATTAAAATAGGAGAAAGAAATGGGAGCTACACTCGTATCAAGTAATAAAGTAACAATGGATGTTTTATCAGATATTGAACTACCTAATAAGACTCATAGCTATGTACCAGTATCACATGTAGATTTTATCAGTAATACTAAAGATATTGCTAATAGAATCTTAGATAAACATCAATTACATAAAGAGCAATATGGTATTGCTAGAGATGGTAAACAGATGTTCGGTACCTTAACTTATAAGAAAGCATTTCCTGATGAAGTACAAGATATAGGTCTCAGTATAGGAATAAGAAACTCCTATGATAAATCTATGTCTCTCGGTATATGTTCTGGTGCTAGCGTCTTTGTATGTGAGAATCTTATGATGACTGGAGAAATAGTTGTTATGAGAAAGCATACAGGAAGTATAATAGATGAGCTTAAAGGCTTGATATTTAACACTTTACTTAAGTCTGAAGATAAGTTTGCAACTATTCATGCAGATTCACAGCAATTAAAAGAACATGAGCTGGAAGATAATACAATTGCTTATAATCTCATGGGAAGACTATACGGATATGGTGTGGTAACAGAAAGACAGTTACCCGTCATGAAACGTGAGTGGCAAAAACCTCAACATGAAGAGTTTAAAGCAAGGAATGCCTGGAGTTTATATAATGCAGGTACTGAAGCATTAAAGACAACTCTTCCATTGCATAAAATGAAAAGACATATACAAATGCATAAAATGATTGTAAGTGAATTCTTATTGCCCAGGACAATGGCATAATGGAATCTGATTTCAAAGCTGCTTATAATATCTTGATGGACTACTGGGAATTTATCCCAGAAGAAGAACGTGCAGTTGTAGACCAGAAACTTAGATTAGTTCTAAATGAATCTCATAGAACAGTGCAGGAGGGGTGTAATAGCCCCTCTGAGCCACTTTCTCATAATTATGATAGTCCACCTAAGGATTGCATTAAAAGAGTCTTAAAACGCTTAAAAGACACAATGGGCTTTGGAATACCACAGAAATAGGGGTTATTCCCTAAGAGGCAGGGGAGGGGTCGGAACATGGATACCTAGAAACGAAATGTCCCTCCCCTTAAATTTTAATAAGGAGAAAGAAGGAGAAAGAATGAATAAAAGTGCTATAAATAATATATTCTATGATAAAATAGAAGGTGATAAAAGATATATAATGACTAAAAATACTAGAAATTGGATTTGGACATACGGACCAAAAGATTCTACAACAAAATCAATACTTGGCTCTAATAATACAAGTTATTATACCAGTATGGAAAGCATGTTAGTGAATTTGCTCGAAAAACGCTTCAGAGAACATGTTGCAGACCTTACCTCCAAAAACTTTAAAAAGTCTCTTAAAGAGGCATTTACGAGCGTAAGATCTATAGGTAGAGAGCTTGATACTATCACTTGGGATATAATAAAGCGTGGAGATTATTGTAAATATTGTAATAAATTAAAGGAGAAAGAATGAAAACTAATTATGATAGTTCTATCTTTTATAGATTGAAGCAAATCAGTCTAGTACCAGATAAATATGGAAAACATCTTAAGATAAAGATGGTATCTGCATACACTGGTGATGGAAAGTTTATTAAGCATATTAAATTAGATGAAGATATGTTAAATATACTTTCTGAAGGCTGGATAATTTATAATGAACCTGCAGAAATAATTGAAAAATAATAGGCCTGGGGTAGGTCATGTTTGTAAAATTGATTTGGAATCTTTATATATATAGAAGTACATTTTCGTTACTTTTGAAAGGAATATATGCGAGTTAGAGTCAGTGAATGCTGTGATTCTATGGCATGGAATGATACAAATATTTGTGCTGAATGTAAGAAAGAAGCAAACTTTTATTATGATTTCTGGAATGATAATATCCCATTAGATGAAGAAACTAAGTAACGATATTAAATTATCTATCCTAATATTATTATGGATCTTAGACAAACTAATTATCCTTGGTCTATTCTTATTATTTAAATGAAAAAGAATTCTGAAGATCGACTTAAAGCTTATATGAATAAGAATTATCCACAAAGTAACATGACTACCTTACTTAATATGGTCCAGACTGTCATGAAAGAGAATGAAGCATTGAAAGAACGAGTTGCAATACTCGAGCAAATATTGCACATGCACCTACCTATAATAGAAGAATAAATAAAACTTCTTGCATCCTACCGAATATCCTACCTAAACTAAGATACCCTTAGATCAATCCAATTGAAACAATTTAAATATCTAGGCAAATTATACAATAAAGAATGTGATATGTGTGGTACTGTTAAAACAAAACAGTCCATGTATGAAAAGAAAGCACATCCTGCAGTAATAAAACTATTAATAGATCGATCTGCAAAAGTCATATGTAAAAAATGTGCACAACGGGAGATCGGATCAAAACGTAAAAAGGAAATCAATGAGCTGGAAGAAAATAGCTAACGGATGGCTTAATAAGAATACTAAGTCTAATCCACAGAATAATTTACCTATGTTTTCAGGATCTGTTAAATTTACTGAAGATGTATTGGCAGGCGATGAAGTGAATATGGCCCTATGGCGTAAAGTAGATTATGGAAAAGAATCTTTTAGTATAGCTGTAAGTTATAATACTGACAGACCAGAACCAGAGAAGAAAGATGTCGAGCCCGAAGTCTTCTAAAGCTAAAGGAAGACGCTTGCAAAACTATGTAAGGGATAGGCTGCGAGCTATTTTCTCCTCCTTGGAAGAGGATGATATCAAGTCACAGACTATGGGCATGACAGGAGAGGATATTGTTCTCTCACCTGCCGCTCGTAAGCTTATCCCTTATAGTATTGAATGTAAGAATGTAGAACGACTTAATATATGGCAATCATTAAAGCAAGCTGAATCTAATGTGCATAATGGTTGCGATCCTGCACTTATAATTAAAAGGAACCAAACAGAACCCTATATAGTACTACCCTTAGAAGTATGGATATCTATAATACAAAACAAATCTTAAAGACTTCTGAAATAGATGATTATTACTGGAGACGATCCTGGTACGCCACGAAAAATCTGCTGGATGCTATAACTGAAGACTCTGATACAGAAATCTTCAAAGCATTACTTAATCCAAATCTGTTTGAAGGTCGTACATAATTACTTCATAGCTCTTTTAACAACTTCCTTCTTAATGGTATATGTTGATGGTATAGGTGCTATGTAATTCAGTCCCTGCACTACTTTATTTTCAATGATTTCATCTTCTTCCTTGTAAAGGGCTATAAGTAAAGCAAGCATATCATATAGCAGTCC
>Ga0114906_1001806_pt1 | contig 11012 bp, 5 predicted proteins | sample MalvirDeepMed_M9_FD_89687 | JGI IMG/M metagenome (GOLD analysis project Ga0114906, IMG submission 89687) | Marine viral communities from the Global Malaspina Expedition - Malaspina viral metaG DeepMed_M9 | ecosystem: Environmental > Aquatic > Marine > Oceanic | place: Mediterranean Sea... | reverse complement strand
CAATGCTTCTATGACTGTGTATGTGAAAGACCACGAATGGTTCGAAGCTGGTAATTGGGTGTATACTAATTGGGATATTATTAACGGTATTGCTTTCCTTCCTTACGATAGCGGACACTATGAACAAGCTCCCTATGAAGAAATAGATAAGAAAACCTACCAAAGCCTTATAAAGAAGTCCAGCAGAATAGATTATAGTAAACTTTCTGACTATGAGCTGGCGGACTCTACCACCGGCTCAAAAGAGTTTGCATGCGTAGGTGATAAATGTGACATATGAAGAAGATATAACTGGCCAAAAAAGAAAAATGGGCCGTAATGCTGGTATGAGAGACGATGGAACAAATGACAGCGCTAATATGGCTGCTAGTATAGCTTCCGGTGAGATTTCTCTGAGAACAATTAATCCAGGTGAAGGAGACGTTGGTGACATGACTCCTACTACTGGCGTTGATGGTGCTATAAGAAGTAAAAGTTGGGTTCGTTAGGGAAAGCTTTAAATACTGCGAGGAGATATATAAATAAACATGGCAACTACTCTAACAGCAGCCACATTGACAGTAACTCTCACTGAAGCTATTTCATTGAATGGTTATGACCAAGGCGCTAAGAATACATTAACTATAGATAGTATAGCAAATGTGATGAAGAGAATAGTCTCTTGCACTGCTTCACAAACAACCACTATAGCTACATTCGCGGCCTCAGTTCATACGTCTGTACATGCATTAGATGTTGATGATGTAAAGTATATTAGGATAACAAATGTTGATGATACTAATGCGCTAGAATTGGCAGTAGTTGGAGCAGCAACCTTATACCAAGTAGAATTAGCAGCGGGTGAAAGTCACATTCTAGGAAACCCGGACAACATAATGTTATCTGAAGCCGACACAAGCCCCAGTTTTGGAACTATGGCAGACATAGCAAGTCTACAAGTTAATCCTGGTGGTAATGAAATAGATGTTGAAGTATTTATAGCTTCTACTTAATTCGTTAAGCAGCAGATATATAATCTGATAATTTAATTGGCTTCTTATTTAATGAAATATTACAATTAGTAGTATTACCAAAAGTTATACTTTTACTTTGAACTCTATGATTACCACCAATATCTTCTTCATCTATATCTAAAAAAATAATATCACCTAAAGCAACATCAAAAGCTTTATTAACTGTTATTTTTATTTCATCAGTTTGTTGTCTTTCTAAAAGTATATTTTGTAAGGCTAAATTTCTCGTTTCAGCAGGGTTTTCCTTTTCTTCAACAGTAGTATTAATTTGACCTTCGGGTCTATTAGTATATTTAAAAACGCCTCCTTTGTAATGAACTGTATTTGCTGGTAAACGACGAGTAAATTTATAACTAATCAATCCATCATAGTGAGAAAATGAATATCTAGGTGTACTTGCTAATAGTTTATCCTTTACAAAAGTTATATTACTATAATTACTATCTTCATATACATCTATAAAGTATTGTAATGGATGTAAAAAATCTGTAGTTGTATCTAATGCTTCTGCTATTTTATTTTTAAGTAAAGAATATACACCTATATTATCTCCTCTTTCTCCAGTTATAAAAATAGGTGGATTAGTATCTTGCAACATATCCATTTTTAGATAACTTAAATTATTTTCCTCTACAATAGAAAATAAAAATTGCGCTAATGAAAAACCATCATAATTTTTTTCATCAGTTAAAGTAATTTTAATACCATTTTTACCTTCTAAAACGGAACGTACATCAAAAGCTTGTAAAGATATTTGATTATCACTAGGAGAGAAGGACTTTATAAAACCCCTAAAAATAGGTACACTATCCATAGAACCGTTATTTAAAAAAAGTTCAATTGGTTTATTATATAATGCAGCATTTTGTAAATAGGGATTTTTAATATTAACTGATAAAGTATTTAACTGATTATTCCCTGGAAAATTTATAGTGCCAGATATATCACTTAAAATTTCTTTCTGGTTTATAAATAAACTAGGTTGTTGATATGTATTGTCTTGTGTCACTTATGTTACCACCTATTGATATTTTATCCGATAATAAAGCACCGGTTGAATCCATTTCTACTATATGAGAAATTATCATGCTTACATTGTAATTAGCAAATGCCCCTCCAGTGGGATGACTTTCAGACATACTTGTTATTACACCATAGAATCTAGTTATTTCTCCACTCTTATGAGTTACATCTAAAAATACTGGAGTAGCGTTTTGTTGATATAATTTAATTTGTTTCCTATTTCCTTGTGCATCAGTATCTCCTAAATCAACACTTCCAAAAGTTATTGCTCCACCAACAGCTCCCAATTTCCTTACTTCGGTCTTACCAAACCTATCATCCATATTAACAAATTTACCACTTCTAGAAAAAGAAATAGCTTGAGTAATAGCTATATCATTAAGTGAAACGTAGTGTCCATCTATAATTTTTATAAGTTGTGAATGAGAATTATTAAAGGGCCATATGTTTTTAATCTCTACTTTACTAATTGTAGAAGCTTTAGCGTTTATAGATATTAAGACTGCATAAGCATCGAAATCCCATAAAGATGTAGGATTTACATTCGAACCATCACCGGCTTGAACAACACTAAAGGTTATATCACCATCACCATCGTTTGTATCATGATTAGTAGGATTACCTTCGGTCAAATTAGTCACAGTAACAACGGCGCCAGACACACTTGCACCAAATTTACCAGATGCTGACGGCCCACCATCAATTAATGGTTGTAATACTGCTGCAATTTCTTCATCTGTATTAGTTCCTCCTGCTGTTATATCAACTTCAACATATCCAGTGGCTCCACCAACTGAAGGCTGACTTTCACCGGCAACATTAAACCAATAAATATAATTATCTCCATCCGGCAGGTATATTCTTATATATACATTACGAATGTCTGCTTTAGAATCACCAGTATTTATAGTTATGTCTGTAATTTCTCCTTGGAATGATGGTATAGGACCGCTCCAAGCATCACTTTCTATATCATTAGACTTCATACTCTTCCAATCGGGAGGAACTTTAAATTTAATTCCACCAGATGTTTTTAGACCTAGTGTTCCATCTTGTATTTCTAAAGGTTTCCATCCATCTTCGTGAGAATACATAGCTGTTATATCAACGGAACTTGCAGTATCTGAATCTATATACGTATTATCTAATCTAAAATATACTCTGTCGAATAAATCTGTTTTACATAGTAATATATGATTCTTAGGATGCATGGTTCTTATTTGGTCCGTGTACGTCGTATCGGCTGCATATCTTAATGTATAAGTACCACTACCACCAACCATTAAGGCATTTGTTCTAGACAAAGTTGTTAAATCATGCCAAGTAGCTCGTTCCGTCACATCGTTATTAGAAAACATTAAAAGCCCCCTACTTTGTAAATCTGTAGTTATCCTGAGTGGGCCGGAAGTCACAGTACTTTCATACTGGTCATCATCATAATGTTCCACAAAGGAACGTCTATTACTAATATCTCCCATACCTGTAGGTAAAGTGTAATCATCTCGTACTTGAGCCCTTATTAATCTATGAAAATCATAAAATCTACCATCTGAATCTTTTACATGCCCTAAATTACTATGTACATAGCTTAATTGTTTATTAAAATAAGAATTATCATTTGCTATAACTTTTAAATCATCATGAAATTCATCTGAAATATTACCCTGTTTACTCGAAATACTTGCTTGAGCTTGAATAGTAGAATTATTTAAACTATCATCATCTAAATAAGTATTTTTAATACCTATATTAGAAGCTTTAGAAAAACTTTCGCTAGTATCAGCCATAAATGAATAAGCTGGTTCATTCAAGTCAATTATAGGATTACCATTTGAAAGTACACAAATAGTTGCATCGTCGCTAACATCTGCAGAACCAGATAAATCAGTAACTGCATTAAAAACTTTAATATATATTCTAGCACTGTCTGATATAGTTTTGGCATTAAGTAATTCAGCTCGCAATAAAAATTCTATACTATCTGTCGAATCAGCTGCTATGTTATAAGGTATAGCAACCTTTCCAATTTCGCCAACAGTATTTAAATCTGCATCTGCATCTATAATATTAGCTTTGGGTAATGTATATTCTCTTATACCTTTATCAGTTTTACCTTGAACAGTTAATTTAACGAGTAAATCTCCTCCTGCCAAACTACCACCATCATGAAAAGCATATAAAAGAGGATAAACTGTGCCACCAGCAGAATGTAGATTATCTATAGGTTTATTATCTATACCACCCATTATACGTTTTCTATCTACTTTAAGAACAGCTACGGGCGGCTTATTAGATGGACAAAAGTGAGGAATTAAATCCTTCTCTGCCTTTTCAAAACTCAATACAGAAGTCAGATTTTGGTTATTTCCTAGACTATTACTAAACGTTTCCAATGCTTTAGTGGAATCGTGTGACATATTTTCAGAAGCATCGTTAGTATACCATTTAGAAAGAAAACCATCAGTACTTTTAACACGGACCAAGGGAAAAAATTTCTTAGCTTCTGTACAAGCTTCTGTATATATATGCTCAACTACTGTATAAAAAACGGGCTTATCGTTTTTAATTATCTGTATATTGCGTTTTTCAGGTGAATTATTCTCTCCGTCGTCCCAGTCAATATGAAATTCTGAAACTGGTTCATTTGCGTCAATTCTATAAAAATATCTATTATAAATGAAGTAAGGTATGTCGTCATTATCTGTATGTAAATTAGCTATAGCACCACCGTTACCATCTACAGTTTGGCTAACTATCATATTTGTAGTGCTTCCTGCAATCGCAGATGCTTCTGTACTATACACTCTTATTATTTGTACCATATTACCTCATGAATTATCAAACCTAAATGCAGCCTTTTTAAATGATATATTAGAAGTCATACCCACTTCAGAAGAGGTATAACCTCTTATATTATGATAGTCTTTAATAAATAATCTAGCATTATATGATATAGATGATGTATCACTCAATGCAGTGGCTACTTCTTTTAATGGTTTCATAAACGTATATTTTCCATCTATCGGGGTGACAGGATATAATACTGTATTATATATAACAAGCTCCTCAAATTTACCTAAAAATTCATTATCGTGAGAATCACTCCGGTTTCCTATATTTAAATAATTATTATTACTTTCTAAATTTTGCCCATAATACCAACCCGTTTGTTCACCTGAAGCATCTGCTGTTATAACTTCTCCAGTTATATCTTCTAATTTACCATTGACAAACATCTTTACATTCCCATGCGTTAAATTAGCATCAAAAGTAATCATAACATTAGTGGGAGCTTCGCCATCTAAAGATACAGTTGAAGTACTCTGTAATTCTATATAGCTATCTGTATCCCAGTATTGTCTATAATTTAATCTAGCATTAGTATCTATCCAAAGATAAAGTTGTTGTGTACAATATAATAAATATTCTGCTACAGACAAAGTTCCATCAGCATCTAACTCATGTGTAAAATGAAAACTTATTGACATCTCATCAGTTACATCTACTAATGGGTCTGCCGAACCAGTGCCAACTCTTATATTTGGAGACACAGGCGACAACCAGGCTTGGTCTATTTTTGTAGCATTTTTCAAACATGTACCAGCAAGACCTTCAATATCATAAAATGGCCCCGTTGGTTGAAAGCCTGAATGCGGTTTTAAAACAGTGGTTTGCCCAGATATTTTTTCCACTGGAGGAGAACTAACAGGAACTTTAACGCCGTGAGAACCTTCTTCATTAAATGGATAATAAATGATTGCATTTTGATATTGATGGTGTACAAATTTTGTATCTACTATTAAAAATCCATACCAAGCATCGTCATCACTACAAGACCAAGTAAAATCTAAATTATAAGCGTTTTCTTCGTTAGGGCTGACTTTAAAATCTTTTATTATAGGTACTTCATCTTCGAAAATACCTGTTAAATATGTTGGATATGTACCAATTTCTGTATCTATATTAAATGATATATTATCCATAGGGTCATCAGTAGTAAATAATATAGGTAAAGTATCATCAACATCCAAAGAATCAACAGAAACAGCACCACTAACGTCTATTTCTTTAAATTTAGATAAATCATTATTAATATTTAATCCTAAAAATCCCAAATGTCCGCCACTTTCATCTTCTTCATTAAAATCACCAAATCCATAATCTTTTAAATCTATAATACTATCTAGGGTTTTTTCATATGGTTCTATACTCCATGAATTTATATATCTACCGTCATTATATAAAGATTCATTATAAGTAGCCCCATAATTTCCTATTTCATTTATGCCGACTAAATTAGTATAATTTTTTTCCGGTAAAAAAATCATAGAATCTGATTCATCTTGCCAACCACTAATAGGACCAATATTTAAAATTTCTATTATCAACCAATATCTTTTAGGAGATATTAAAAAAGCATCATGATGATTTGATATGCCACTTCCACTAATGGCTCTATTAACTCCATGAGCTTTATTAAAAGTTACAATATTATCTGTTATTTCTGAAATTATTAAAGTTTTATGTACACCTGCGGTTGCGGCAGAAGCACTAGCATAACCATAAGCGTCATTATATTTATAAAGTATATACTCTTCACCATCTTTACAATTAAATATAGAAACATCGTCTATTTCTAAAGATTTTTTATCAATTACTTGTAAAACCCTGGCAGAAGCAAAAATACATTCTCTTTTCGCAGGAGACGCTATATGATATATATCTGCTCCTATGCTATGTGTAGCAAGTATACTTCCATTATGACCTCTTTCTACAGTAATTTCATCTGGGTCTCCAGAAGAATCTACATCAGTAATTAACATTTCTTCAGAATCTATGTATATAACTTTATTTACGGAAAAAGCGGCGCCACTTCCATCAGCTACATGAATTACCACATCACCAGATACCGGCCCCAATTCATTAGCCGTATTAACATCAGAATCTAATTTACGTACAACACTATCAAAATTAAACCTCATAACTCCCTTTTGACTAAAATAATCTACATTTCCAGCATCTGTAGATTCTACACTAAATTCGCTTGTATCTATATCACCTACTGTTAAACCTCGGTACGCCGATGTCGGGCTTCCTCCAGCATTAGACAGAACTGGAGATTCTCCATTTCCTATATCTGGATGAATAACAGCTCCAGACCCTCTCGTAGAATTCTTTGCTCCTTGCCTACCATAATTTTCCATTGTAGAGGAATACCCTACTCTAATATTAGATAAATCACTATCAACGTTAGTATATATATTATCACCTATAAATGAAGTACCTTGAGAAAAACCATTCATTAATAAAAGTTTTTTACTACCTTCTAATTTATTTATATCAGAAAATCCTAAACATATATAGCTTGGTTGTTGCGTAGCGTTATCAAAAGCATTTGTTACGGCACTAGAACCATCTTGCCAAGCGGTATTAGGTAAAAATTGAGTGGTGGGTATACTCAATGCGCTCGTTACACCACCTTTCAGTTTAGGAGTAGCATTTTCATGCATCATGTTGAAATATTTAAGACTTATATTATCAATATATAAATCTGTTTCACAATCTTCCTTATGATTTGTTATTTGCATATCTGGCTCCGAACCAGCGGTGAAATAAACATAATCATCATCAGACCAAGCAGCGGCAACATCAAGTTCGATTTTCGGTGCTTCAGAAACCAAGGCATTTGAATTTTCTTTAGCTAAAACATTTTGCGCGTTTGTTCCATCAGTTAATGCTAAAGTAAGGTCTTGCCCTCCATCAACTGATAAATAAGCAGAGTCTAATACACTTCTAGAATTTATAGTTTCCGTCGTACCTAAAGCAGATGTAACAGAATATACGGAATGAACTAGAAGATTAACAGACGACTCGCCCGCATTGGCGCTTTCAGCACGAAGACCTGTGGCATACATATCAGCAACGGCATTATAAGCTCCCTTTACTGCTTGATAATTATTAACCCATATAGTCATATTTTTTGCAGGGTAAGTCATATTATCTGCATATATACCATAAGTTCCACTTGCAGTAAGATTTTTAAGATTTACAAGTTTATTAGATGAATATGGGTCATCATGCGATAAAACCTTTCCATTTTCATTATGGGCCATATAATAAGCTCCTTGGTCATTAGGATGTAATTGTATAGATAAAGTCATCCAATTACTATCATACTCACCTTCGTGGTCTATAGCTGGAGCAGCAGCGAAACATACTTCTCTAAACTTAGTGTCTAATACCCATGTAGAATCTGTATAAGTTGAACCAGATTTACCAGCACTACCTAAATTATAAGTACCTATTTTTCCATTATATCTTACAAAGGCTAAACCAAATATAGATTTAGCACTAGTACCTAAGCCAGTTCCACTACCAGTGCCATCACTTGCAGAATTTGGGGCATGCTCTAAAAGATAAGTATATAAATTATCATTTGAACGCGGTGGTTCTTCTCCAAAAGTAATCACTATTGCACGATTTAATCTATAATCATGACCTGCCCGACCTCCGAGAGCGCCGCCGCTAAGAGCAGTACTATCTCTAAGTAGCATCGGAGCTAATTTATCTATTTTTAAATTTATATCTACAGTTGGTGTCACGGGTTGTCTTCCGTCACCCAGCGGCGCGGGTTCTCTCGAATAAAAATGAGCTGGTAAAGGTAAAATTTTACTAATAAAAGTAACCTGTTGATTCTGACCACCATCTAAGCCCTTTTTAGGGCTATAATAAATATTACAAACAGTATTATATCTACTTTTATAAAGGGAATGCATACGACATGAATGGCCACCAGTTAAAGCTTCACTACTAAATGTAACTTTACCATAAGCAACTTCAGTATCATCATCTAAAAATGACTGCTGGTGAGCTACAACTCCATCTAAAAATGTATTAGTTTTAGTTATTGTGGCAAAATTATCTTTTATTGGATTTTCAATTGTTATTGTCGAACTATATTTAATTTTCACATTATTTTTCGCATAACCGCCAGACCAATAATGACCAACTTGACTATCTTTCCATTTTTCCCTATTAAATCCATGTAGAAGTTTTTTTTCTTTCACAGATACATAATATGTCGCCTGGAAAGCATATGAGTACAAGCCATCTCCCTTCTGAATTTTATAATGTTCTCCTTCTACTTCTGACGTTTGTCCATATCTATTATGGTGAGTTTTTTTAGAAACTTTATTTGGATTAAATCTACCACCAAAAGCTTTACCACCGTATCTTTGTCCATAATCATAACCGTCAGATTTAGACAAATACGGTCCTGTATTATAAGTTACTGTAGCGGTTGGATTTGCTAAATCTATATTGGAAGGTATATTTCCATTAAAATTTTCGTTTGTATATAAACTACCACTATCATGATATGCACAAATCTGCACTATATCTTCATCATCAATTAATGTGCCAACGGAGCTTTTCCCACCTTCATTATCACCTACTGGTACTTTCATTTTAAAAGCCCTTATACCAGCCACGGAAGCTGCATCGCCAGTTGTAATGGAATTAATATATAATCCAACTTTAGCCCCAATTAATTTAGCATTACCAAATGTAGGAGCAGAAGGCATAGTATAATCATTAATGATAACTGTAGTCTTTCTTACATCTGAAACAACTCCAGATTGTAAATCAAAAGTTTCCTTATTATTATCATATAAATCATGATATATTGGATTTGGAGACACGGTGTATGTGGGTGTAGTTCTTTTATTAAATTTAGCCATTTAAATACCTCCGCCATCATTTATGGTTCTAACAGCTCCAGCTAAATGTGAAGCTAATACATTTTGAAATCCTTGCTCATCATATATGTCTCCATATATATTAATAACACTGCCAGCAGAGCTACCAATTTGTGGGGTGCCAGAAGATAACTTATTAGCACTACTAACAATAGCACTCTCTGGAATTGCAGACGTTACAGCGCCAGCTGCCGCGCCAGTAACACTACGTGTAGCCATGGCAGTAGCGCCAACCGCCGCCACTCCTGCAGAAACAGCAGCCAGACCAGCAAGAATAGTAGCAGTAGCAGTGCCGGCAGTCGAGGCCACCCACATAGCAGCAAAAGCAGCGGCAAGACCAAGAGCTACAAGAGTTAAAGCCTTCAATGGATTACTCATACTCATTAAGCCACCTATTACGAGAGCTATACCCGCAACTCCCATAGTCATAGCCATCCAATTAACTTGCCATGCCGTTGCACTTGCGTAAAGTCCAGCAATTTTTCCGGGAATGTAAAACAAAACTGCCTTCGTTGAAGCAATCCAAGTACTTTCTGCTAATACATTACCACTTATTGCCGCAGTATTAGCCATCAGAGCTCTCGTTTGGTACCACTGCAGAGCAGCATTTATTGGTAACAATTTATTGGCTAATTTAAGATATATAAGATATTCTATAGCCCTTGGTCCTAAAAAGTTTAATACTTTAAGTAATACTTTCAGAGGTATAGTTGCCAGATTCAATAAACTAGTAAAGGTCTTTAGACCAGTGCCGGATTCTAGAAATATATCTTTAAATTCTCTAATAATTTCAACAGCTACTTTTATAGCCTCTACTGCAAAAGTTTTTATATCTTTACCCTGCTGTGTAAGTGTATTACCAAATTCATTTTCAATAATAAAGAAACCTACAAATTCATCCACTAATTCTTTAATCACGAAGGTAAATTCATTCAATGTATCATTAGCTTCACCAATCTCATCAGAAAGTAAGAACGGAGCAAGAAGGGCATTCTTCACACGCTGTATTTGCATAGACAAAGATTGCTGCTGTATTTCTGCCATTTCTGTAGCACTACCAGCTGAATTTGCCAAGTCATCAACCGCAGTTTGGAAATCTTCAGCATTCTGCACCAAGTGAACAAAAGCAGTAGCACCTCGAATATTCAAGTCCTCCATGAGTGCCATCATTATGTCCATGTCATTAACAGCTGGACCCATAAGGTCCTTAAATTGTTGT
>Ga0114906_1001795_pt1 | contig 11046 bp, 9 predicted proteins | sample MalvirDeepMed_M9_FD_89687 | JGI IMG/M metagenome (GOLD analysis project Ga0114906, IMG submission 89687) | Marine viral communities from the Global Malaspina Expedition - Malaspina viral metaG DeepMed_M9 | ecosystem: Environmental > Aquatic > Marine > Oceanic | place: Mediterranean Sea... | reverse complement strand
GGGCTTTTGCTGGCCACGGCCGGTACGTCGCCACCATTGGCGGATATACTTGAGCCACTTTTCCTGGTCGTCGTACCACAGGCCCAGTGGCAGGATGGTGCTGCGATCACTGTTTTCTACCCAAAAGGCCACGTAGGGCGCGTGGTATTCCGCCACTCTTAATCGGGGGATTTCCACTTCCACCTGAAAGGTATCGGCGCCGGCATAACCGGCCAGCAGAGAAAACAGCAAGACGGGGACTAAACGCATGGGGCTGTCCTTTTAGTGCATGAAAAACACGATCAGTAACCAGGGCAGTGCCAGCCCGGCCAGGGTCACCGGCCAGGTGGCCGGACGACGTTTGGCGTGGAGCATCATCAGCCCCAGGCCGGTGAGTGCGAACAGCAGGCTGGCCACGGCGAAGATGTCGATAAACCAGGTCCAGGCCGCGCCGGTATGCCGTCCCTTGTGCAGGTCATTGAAAAAGGCGATCCAGCCCCGGTCGGTCTGTTCGGCCAGCACGCTGCCATCATTGAGATCAATGGCCAGCCAGGCATCGCCGCCGGGGCGGGGCAGGGCCAGATAGACTTCCCCGGCGGACCATTCGGCGACTTTGTCACCGGTACGGATCTGCATCTCCCGTTCCAGCCAGACGCGGACGGGCATGGGCAGGACCCCTTCTTGCCTGATGGCAAGCTGTTGCCGCAATGGGGCGGGCAATAAGGCTTCCTGTTCCTGTACCGTCGGGTCTGCACCAATGGCGCTGGCATGGTTCAGGGTGATCCCAGTGAGGCTGAATAACAGCAGGCTGATCAGGCACAGGGCCGAGGTGATCCAGTGCCATTGGTGGAGCTGTTTCAGCCAGAAGGCTTTGCGTTTCTTGTTCACAGCGGGGGAGGGCTCGGCAAATTTCGATGCCAGGGATGGTAATGAGAATGGTTCTTTTTAAATAGACGCGGGGGCTGTAAAGAATGTAAGACGGAGCCCTTTTTTGAATTTGATTCAAATAATGCTGGATTCAGAGAATGGTAATTCTTATCATTCGCGAATGAATGCCGTTGCCCATATCCCTTCCCGCCTGCTGATCATCGAAGACGATGCGCTACTCGGCGCCCATCTGCGTGATTTTCTGACGGAGCGCCGTTATCAAACCACCCTCTGTGCGGATGGCGCCCGGGGTTTGGCGGCGGCGGCTTCCGGTGACTTTGATCTGGTATTGCTGGATATCCTGCTGCCCGGTCTGAATGGGCTGGAATTGCTGGCCCAGCTTCGCCGCAGAAGCCCGGTGCCCGTGATTGTGGTGTCCGCCCTGGGTGACGAGCAGGCCAGGATTCAAGGGCTGATTGGTGGCGCCGATGATTACCTGCCAAAGCCGTTCAGCATGGCCGAACTGGCGGTACGGGTGGAGGCGCTGTTACGGCGGGTCAGCCTGGAGCGGCATCGGCCTGCGCTAACGGAAGCCGCCGGTGGTCTGGTGCTGGACGAGGCCAGCCAGGGTGCGAGTTATCGGCATCAGGATCTGGGCCTGACCGGCACTGAATTCCGTCTCCTGCAGGTGTTGCTGGAGCACCGTGACCAGGTGTTGAGCAAGCCCTTCCTTTATCAGGCTGTGCTGTATCGGGGATGGGGTCGCCACGACCGTAGCCTGGACTTGCATGTCAGCCATCTGCGCCGCAAGTTGCGTGCTGCCGGGGTGTCGGAATCCACCGTGCGCACCGTCTGGGGGCAGGGTTATACCCTGGTGACCGCTCATCTGTGATGCTTGATCGACATTCCCTGCTTTGGCGACTGGCAATGCTGCTGATGATAACGGCGGTGTGTACCGTCACGCTCAGCCACTGGCTCAATCGCACCCTGAGTAACCGGGCGTTGTTGCTCAGTGATGAGGCGAAAACCGTGATGCGCGGTTATGCCGCCGATGCGGAACAAGCCTGGCTGAAGGAGGGGGCTCCGGGTGTGGCGGCCTGGGTCGCTGCCGTGGCTGAGCATGAACCCGGCGACATCATGGTGGTCAGCCAGGATGATCAGTCGCTCAGCGGTATGCCGCTGACAGAATCGGAGCGGGACGGCCTGCGGTTTCAGCGGGGGCTGGAGTGGCGCATGAGTTTTCGTTATCGCTCCATGCCTTATATCGGTGTGCCTTTTCCCCAGCGACCGGAACAGGGTCGCCTGGTCATGCAGCTACCGCCTCGCTTCATGCCTGCTCAGGACTGGCCGATATGGGAGTCCCTGTTAATGGTGGGGTTGCCCGCCCTGGTGGCCTTGGCACTGGGGCTGGTGCTGTTCTGGCGCGTCCGCGGGCCGCTGCGCGGCTTGCAGCAGCAGGTGATGCAATTCAAGGATGACCCGGAGGCCCGGGTCCACCCACCGCTGAGTCAGCGCCGGGACGAATTTGGTGATGTGGCCCGCAGCTTCAATCACATGGCCGAACAGGTGTCGGCCATGCTGACCACCCAGCGCCAGCTCCTCAATGACATGTCCCACGAGTTGCGTACGCCCCTCAGTCGTCTGGCGGTGGCCCTGGAAAGCCAGATGGACGAGCAAGCCCTGCGGCAACGGGTGGCCAGGGAGCTGATCCAGATGCGTACCCTGGTGAACGATACCCTGGCCCTGGGATGGCAGGACACGGAGTCCGATGATGCCGGGCAGGAGTCAATCTCGTTGTGGGCACTGTGGGATGTGGTGAGCGATAACGCCGCGTTCGAAAGTGATTGGCATCCCTCCCGCTTCCCCTGTGACTTGCCTGTCGACGCCCAGGTCCGCGGCAATCTGAACGCGTTGGCCCAGGTACTGGAAAACCTGGTGCGGAACGCGGTGCGCTATTCTCCCGCCCAGGGAAGTGTGTCCCTCTGCGGCGCCAGGGAAGGCATGTGGTGGCACCTGTGGGTGACTGATCAGGGGCCCGGTGTGCCTGCGGAGCGGCTGGAGGATATCTTCGCGCCTTTCGTCCGGCTGGACAGTGCCCGTGCCGGCAACAGTGGCTTCGGTCTGGGGTTGAGCATTGCCCGCCGTGCGGTGCAGCGCCTGGGCGGCCAGCTATGGGCCGAAAACGTGAGTCCAGGTCTGCGGATCCACCTGCGCCTGCCGGCGGCTGTATAGTTTGTAAATCTTCTTTATCTGCAAATAAGAATCAATATCATCACTTGCCGTGAAGCATGTTCATTCATGTTTATGCGGCTCTGGCCGTGTTCGGGGGATCCGTCTCTGTTTGAGCGTCCGGTCCTGTTGTCGAGATGATTGAGGAGATAAGGAAGATGGGAATGCGTTTGGGGAACCTGGGGTTAGTGCTGGTGGCAACCAGCGGAATGGCCTGGGCAGAACAGGGGAGCCATGAACTGGGGCAGATTTCCGTGACTGCCGGTGGCTTCGCTCAGCAAGTGGAAGATGCGCCGGCTTCCATCAGCGTGATTAACCGGGAGCAGATTGAGCAGCGCTACTACAAGGATGCCACCGATGCCCTGCGCGATATTCCCGGGGTGATTGTTACCGGTGGGGGTTCCGGTGATCGCGGCACGGATATTGTCATGCGCGGTATGCCTTCGGCGTATACCTTGATTCTGGTGGATGGCAAACGGGTTTCCACTCGCGAAACCCGTCCCAACGGCAGCGCCGGTTTCGAGCAGGACTGGCTGCCGCCCCTGCAAAGTATTGAGCGGATTGAGGTGGTGCGCGGTCCCATGTCCACCCTTTACGGATCCGATGCCATTGGCGGGGTGATCAATGTGATTACCCGCAAGGTGGCCGACGAGTGGGGAGGCGCCGTTCAGCTGGACACCATTATTCAGGATGACTCCCGCTCCGGCGATATCAAGCAGGGTAATTTCAGCCTCACCGGCCCTCTCAAGGACGGCCTGGTCGGTTTGCAGCTTTATGGTCGCTTCCAGGATCGGGAAGAAGATTTGTTTGAAAACGGTTTTGAAGAAAAAAACCTGAAAAATCTGACTGCCAAATTGTCGGTGACACCCAGCAAGGATCACGACGTCGTGCTGGAGGCCAGCCAGGTGGACCAGCGGCGCCGCTCTCTGATCGGCTACAGTGCCCAGGCGACCGGCTGTCGTGGTGGGTGTACCGATTCCGACAACCGCAGTACCCGCGAAGCTTTTTCATTGAGCCATACTGGACGCTGGGCAATCGGTACCTCAGACACCTACGTGCAACGGGAAAGGGCGGAAAACGAGAGCCGCGAAATGGTGATTACCAACACCTCTGCCAAGACGTCACTGGTGATGCCGCTGGGGGATCACCGACTGACACTGGGTGCGGACTTTATCGAGGAAGCGCTCTCCGACAAGACCTCCAACCGGATTTCCGACCGTACCCGAATTGATACCGCCAAGTACGCACTGTTTGCGGAAGACGAATGGATGCTCACGGATACCTTCGCACTTACCGCCGGGGCACGGATGGATGACGATGATGACTTTGGTAGCCACTTCAGCCCGCGTCTTTATGGCGTGTGGGGGTTCAGTCCCCGCTGGACCCTGAAAGGCGGTGTCTCCACCGGCTTCCGGTCTCCCTCGTTGCGAGAGATTACTCCGGATTGGGGACAGGTGAGCCGCGGTGGCAATATCTATGGTAACCCGGATCTGGAGCCGGAAACGTCCGTGAACAAGGAGCTGGGGCTGTACTTCAACGCCGGCCGGGACCTTCAGGCCAATGTCACGGTTTTCCATAACGACTTTGAAGACAAGATTACCCGCATCGCCTGTCCGATCGAGATCTGCACTGATGGCCCCAACCAGTTCGGTTCCGACCCCACCTATCGAGTCAATGTGGATGAAGCGGTAACCCAGGGTGTGGAAGCTGCCCTGTCGACCACGTTCTACCGGGTGCTGTCCCTGAACCTGAGTTATACCTATACGGATTCCGAGCAAAAATCCGGCGAGTACAAGGGCGAGCCCCTCAACCAACTGCCAGAGCATCTGGCCAGTCTGCAGGCCAACTGGCAGGCCACGGACACGGTGTCTCCCTGGCTGACGGTGCGCTACCGGGGTAAGGAAAGCCAGCCGACCACCGGCCCATCCAGCAGTGCGATCATCGCCCCATCCAATACCCTGGTGGATGCGGGGGTAGGGTTCCGTATCTCACCCCAGGCGAAGCTGAATACCGGTATCTACAATCTGGCCGACAGGAAAATCTTCGAGGATGAGTACGGTTATGTGGAAGATGGTCGGCGTTACTGGCTCGGGGTAACGGTGAATTTCTAAAAGCGTGTGGAAGAAAAAACGCCGGCATTTGCCGGCGTTTTTTTAAGTCTCAGTATTAGAGCTTTTCCTGAAGCGTGGCGCGGAAGTCCGCATCATGCTGTGCCAGGCGAACGATCTGATTGTATCTTTCCAGTTCGAGCCCGTTCTCTTCCACGGCTTCTACCATTTTCTGCTGGGCTTCCTGCTGCACCTTCATGGCCTTTTGGGGCTCATCCTTGCTGGCTTGCAGTTTCCGGGAATAAGTCTGCTGGATGCCTGCCATCTCTTTCTGGGTGGCAATAAAGGCATCAAGATCCGCATCGGAAAATTCAGACGCATCCGGCAGATTCTGTGGCGTCTGCATGGTCTGGGTTTGCGGTGCGTTTTGCTGGGGAGCGGCGGGGTTCCCGGGCTGTTGGGCCGTGGCGGTGGCGGTGGCGGTCAGGGCGCCGGAAAACAGCAGTGCGGCCAGGGTGACCATTGGCTTTTTCATGGAATCAGTCTCCTTCGCATATTCATGCCCCCGAATAAAAATCAGAAGGCCGTTTCTGTGTCATAACGTCTTGCGTCGTCGCGAGTGACACATGCAAGGTCCGACATGATTGAGAGCAGCCGTTCCGCCGTTTTTGTTAAGTTATGTAAATCTGCGTGGTGGTAGACGCCACTTGAGCCATCAGATCAGACCGGCAAACCGGATCCGGCGTGTAACCCTTTCATTTTTCCGCTGTGACAGTTTCAATGGGTAAGCGGGGCTATTCCCCGCGGTGGGACTGATAAGAAAAACCAAGGAGAGCTGAATGTTGAAACAATCCGGAATTTTTCGTGGAACGCTTGCAGCGGGTTTGCTGTTAGCCGGTACTGCGGCACAGGCGGAGTTCTACACCGGTGCCCAGGTGAATATGCTGAACATCGATCGTGGTTCGGTGAGCAACGTGACTCTGACAGGGCTGACAGTGCGGGGAGGCATGGTTCTGCATGAACTGATCAGTGCCGAGGTCCATGCGGGCAAGGCCTTCGGTGATGATTCCTATCGGGGGGTGGAGGTGGAAAATGATTTCCACTACGGCGTCTATGCCCGACTGACGCCGCCCGTAGCCGGTGCAGTTCGCCCGTATCTGATCGGTGGCTACAGCTACGTGGAGAATGACTTCAACGGCGAAACCCTGCGTGACGACGGCGCTTCCTATGGCGGCGGTTTTGATCTGGGTATGGAAGAGCACATCAGCATGAGCCTGGAGTATCTGCGCCTGGTGGATAATGACTTTGGCTCCCAGGAGCTGATCGGTCTGGGCTTGAACTACCGGTTCTGACCTGCAGAATCACTGTCGCCGGGGGAGGGCAGCTGAGTCGCTCCCGGTGACAGGTTGGTTCGCGAGGCATATGTCCGAATGTTATAAAAGTATCACCATATATTCCTTTATCTTCTTCGCTGAAACCCTATCATGGCACTCGCAATTCCTGTTTTGAGGTGCTGTAGATCATGGGTAGTGCACAGCTTATTACACGTTTCGGAGACAACACCGCCGGCCTGTCCAAAGAGGCCCTGGCGGAGCTGAATCGTGTCTATGGTCCGTTGAGTTTTGAGGAACGTATCGCCCGGGTATTCGAGGATTTTTCTCCCGAACGGATCATGGTGACCTCTTCCTTCGCGGCGACCTCTGCCTATTTTCTGCACATCATCTCCACGATTCGTCCTGATCAGCCGGTGCATTTCATTGATACCGGCTACCACTTTGAGGAAACCCTCAAGTACAAGGACTACCTGATTGACCGCTTCGGCCTGACCGTCATCGACGTGACGCCGGACCCGGATCACCACCAGGTGTCCCTGGAAAACCGCATGTGGGAATCCGATCCGGACCTGTGCTGCCAGGTGAACAAGGTGAACCCGCTGGACGAGGCCAAGGAAAACTACGACCTGTGGATTTCCAGCCTGATGGGCTGGCAGACCGAGCATCGGGCGGGCCTGCAGGTATTCGAAGAGCGTGGCGGGATGATCAAGTTCAACCCCATGACCGACGTGACCAAGGAACGGCGTGACAGCTACATCGCGGAGCATGATCTGCCGTTCCATCCGCTGGTGGCGGAAGGCTACAACTCCATCGGCTGCAGCCACTGTACCTTCAAGGGCGAAGGCCGCGAAGGCCGCTGGAAAGGCCAGCAGAAGACCGAGTGTGGTCTTCACCTTTAAGCCATAGCAAAGCCACACAAAACGGGCGCTTGATGCGCCCGTTTTTTTGTCCGGTCGACCCTTTCCCCATTGTTGAGTAGGCTTTCAGTGTCTCCCTCTGTCTGCCAGCCCATGAAGCGACAATACCCGAAAAGACGCTTTCTCCTGATAGGGGGGTTGCTTGCTTCGCTACTGATGCTGGCGGCCCTGCAATGGTGGCCGCTGCCTGAGCGGCTGGATAACACGCCCTACGCCACCTTGATGCTGGATCGCCACGGCCGTCTGCTGGATGCCCGGATTGCCGAGGATCAGCAGTGGCGTTTCGTGCCCGTGGCACAGCTGCCGGACAAATACGAACAGGCACTGCTGTTGTTCGAAGACAAGCGCTTTTACCGGCACCCGGGCATTGATCCGCTGGCCATCGCCCGGGCCATGCGCCTGAACCTGGAAGCGGGAAGGGTGGTCAGCGGAGGTTCCACCCTGAGCATGCAGCTGGCCCGGCTGCTGCGGGACGATCCGCCGCGGACTCTCACCGAAAAAGCCCGTGAGGCGCTACTGGCATTGCAGCTGGAGTGGCACTTCAGCAAGCCGGAGATCCTTGTCCATTACGCCAGCCGGGCTCCCTTCGGTGGCAACATAGTCGGCTTGCGTGCCGCATCCTGGCGTTATTTTGGCCGCGAACCCGGAGCCTTGAGCTGGGCGGAGGCGGCGCTGCTGGCAGTGCTACCCAATTCGCCTTCGCTGATTCATCCCGGGCGCAATCGGGAGCGGCTACTGGCCAAACGTGATGCCCTGCTGCAACAACTCCACCGCCAGGGTGCCATGGCTGAGGCAGACCTGCGCCTGGCGCTGATGGAGCCGTTACCTGCCGCGCCCAGACCTCTGGCGGGGCTGGCTCCTCACTTGCTCAACACCCTCTCGAAGACGTCCACGCGACGGCTACTGACCACAACGCTGGATGCGGATCTTCAGCGGCGGGTTCAGGAATTGGCCCGGCAACATGGTCGGCGGCTGGCCCGCGATGGGGTGCATAACGTGGCGGTGGTGGTCATTGATCATCAGCAACGACAGACCCGCGCTTATGTGGGCAATGTCTCCCATGGTGACCCTGTGGAGTACGGCGCCGCCGTGGACATCGCCAGTGCCCCCCGTTCCACCGGCAGTGTGCTCAAACCCTTGTTGTACGGCTTGATGCTGGATGACGGGCGCCTGCTACCCGGCACCCTGGTGGCGGATCTGCCTACGAACTACGGCGGCTTTAGCCCGGAAAACTTTGACCATGGTTATCGGGGCGCGGTGCCAGCCCATCAAGCCCTTAGCCAGTCGCTGAACATTCCTGCGGTACGTATGTTGAAAGACTACGGGTTGGGACGATTTCACAGCGAACTCCAGCGCCTAGGCATGACCACCCTGTTTCGCAGCGCTGAAGACTACGGACTCACTCTGATTCTCGGTGGTGCAGAAGGACGCCTGGACGAGCTCACCGCTATTTATGCGCAGATGATGGCAAGCGCCAGCGGGCTACCAGTAGAACCGGTGAGAACACTGGCAGAGCAACAAACCGCCACGGCACCGGAGATGGCACTGAGCCCCGGTGCTGCCTGGCTTACCCTGGAGGCCATGCGGGAGGTCGCCAGACCAGGCACGGCACAGCAGTGGCGACTGTTCACCTCCAGCCAGCCAATTGCCTGGAAATCCGGCACCAGCTATGGACTGCGTGATGCCTGGGCCATCGGCAGTAATGGGCAATATACGGTGGGTGTCTGGGCGGGCAACGGCAATGGTGAGCCGGCGCCATCACTCGGGGGCGCGGCGACGGCGGCACCACTGATGCTGGATGTGTTCAGCCTGCTGGGGACTGCGTCCTGGCCACAGCCGCCATTGGATGAGCTGAAAACCGTGCAGGTTTGTGCCGATGATGGCTACCTGGCAGGGGGCCGGTGTGAGACCGCGGACCAGTGGGCTCCGCGGCAGAGCCATTTTCAGACTGTCACGCCACACCATATCCGCGTGCATCGGGATGCCAATGGCCAACGGGTGCACAGTCAGTGTGAATCAGTGAGTCAGATGCAGCATCGAGACTGGTTCGTGCTGCCACCCGCCCAGGCCTGGTTCTATCGCCGCCATCATCCGGAGTATCGGCCCTTGCCGTCCTGGCGGGCGGACTGTGTGGCCGGCGCCCGCGCCATGCAAAGCGAGCCACCCATGGCACTGGTCTACCCCCATGCTGGCACCGCTATCTACATTCCTGTGGAGCTGAATGGTCGTTTGGGACGTGCAGTGTTCCGCGCTGTCCATCAGCGCAGCGAGGCAGAGCTGTTCTGGCACCTGGATGATCGTTTTCTCGGCAAGACCCGTCATTTCCATGAGCAGGCGATCATCGCTGAACCCGGTTGGCATACGCTGACGCTGGTGGATGACCAGGGATTTCGATTAACCCACCGGTTCAAGGTGTTGGGGAAATAAGCGTTTTAACGCTACATGCGACGGCGCCATATTAGTTTTTTGACTGATTTTTCAGGTAAACAATAAACGCCACCAGGGCAATGCTGCTGAGGAACAGTACGAAAGCGGTAATCAATTGTTCCAGTGTCATGGGGCAGGTCTCCAGTCTGTTATCTCGACAATATCACGACACCATCGCCTTTACTGAATAGGTGCCGGTGTCGTGATTTGGATCAATGTTTCCTGCCGGGTTCGTCCCTGTGAACTGCTCTACTCGATGCCGCAGAGTAACTGCGCTGTCCTGTCCCAGCCCAGGCAACCATCGGTGATGGACAGGCCGTACTGGAGGGGCTTTTTCGGCGGTTGTTTGCCATCCTGCAGGTGACTTTCCAGCATGATTCCGGCGATATGCTTTTGCCCGTTGCGGCGTTGTGCAAGCAGATCCTGCAGTACTTCCGGCTGTTTGAGCGGGTCTTTGCCACTGTTGGCGTGGCTGCAGTCGATGATCAGTCGTGGGTTGCGGCCTTTCGCCTGCAAGGCATTGACGGCACTGCGAATATTTTCTGCATCGTAATTGGGGCCATGATGCCCACCGCGAAGCACCAGGTGCGTATCCAGGTTGCCGGCGGTTTGCAGCAACGCACTGTGACCGTTGTGGTCGATGCCCAGGTGCGTGTGGGGATGCTCGGCGGCGCCCATGGCGTCACTGGCCACATCGATACTGCCGTCAGTACCGTTCTTGAAACCTACGGGCATGGGCAAGCCGCTGACCATCTCCCGGTGGATCTGGGATTCGGTGGTGCGGGCGCCAATGGCCGCCCAGCTGAGCAGGTCGCCCAGGTAGTCGGCGGCCATGGGATGCAACAGTTCCGTGGCCAGGGGCAGACCCAGACGAGCCAGGTCCAGCAAAAGATGGCGAGACACGTTCAGACCGGTGCCGATGTCGTTGCTACCGTCCAGGTGCGGATCGTAAAGCAGACCTTTCCAGCCCACCGTGGTGCGGGGTTTCTCCACGTAGGCACGCATTACCAGGAATATCCTGTCGTCCAGCTGACGGGACAGTTCGCTGAGGCGATGGCCGTATTCCAGGGCGGATTTCGGGTCATGGAGCGAGCAGGGACCGGTGATCACTAAAAGGCGGTCGTCTTCGCCGTTGAGAATATCGCGTACGGTCTGTCGATGGGCCTGGATTTGTGCCGCCAGCTGGGCGTCCACCGGCAGGCGCTCGCGCATTGCGCTGGGGGAGGGCAGTGGCACGCTGCGGCG
>Ga0114906_1001788_pt1 | contig 11063 bp, 11 predicted proteins | sample MalvirDeepMed_M9_FD_89687 | JGI IMG/M metagenome (GOLD analysis project Ga0114906, IMG submission 89687) | Marine viral communities from the Global Malaspina Expedition - Malaspina viral metaG DeepMed_M9 | ecosystem: Environmental > Aquatic > Marine > Oceanic | place: Mediterranean Sea... | reverse complement strand
CATATCTGGTGTTTCCATATGAGGGGTAAACTTGCCTCCTATGGGCCGCGCAGTACGGTTCGGGCTTGTAATATACCCTGACGTATGCTCTTTCATAAAACGTTGAGCCTGTTGGCCTTTCTGTTTGCTGTGGAGCCCTATACTCTCCTGTTGTGGGCCACTGAACACTTTTTTTGGTCGGATTTCCGCCTGTGATTACATTTGGAACCGGCCTTTCAGAGAAAGAATCAGAACATAGTAATATTGCCACGAAAAATAACAAAATTCTAATAACCATAGCCTCTACTCCTGTACATGTAATTATTCACCGCCATAACATGAGCCCTCAACAGCGAATTGCCATAATTATGAGCTCCGCCTCTCCGTGCCCCATACCATCCGCTCGCTTTTCGATATGCTATTAGTTGACGCCTGCGCTCCGATTCCTCCATTGCTCTAGCGGTTATTATTTCCTTAGCCCAAAGCTTTCTTTTGGCCTCGCTCAGATGATATTGGCTCGCCTCTCTTTGACCGAGCCGGACTGACCTAGGAAGATATCTAGCCCATTCTTCTGTGTATACAGGAAATTGTGCGTTACCCCCATTACGGTCAGCGGGTGCTGGAATTCTTACTTTATTGTGTGTTTCCCACTCCCCCTTCTTTTCATTCCACACCATATCCTCATCTTGCCAATCTTGAACTGGTTGTCCAAATACACTGAAACATATCATTGATATCAGAGTAAATATAACTACTTCTAGGACGAATCGTCGCATGCGCCTTCTTCTTTCTTGACGGAACAAATTCCCCTACCAGGGTTCTTTTTAATACCCATCTTCTGCCTCTGCTTTCTCCAAGCATTAACAGTTACAATCCTACCACACACCTTACTTAATTCTATCGCCCCAGCCTCATCTGTCAAGGCTTCTGCGGAATCTTTTATAAATTGTCTTTCCGCCTCTGTCCATACTTGATTCATAATTTTCCTCACTTTATTGACTTTTTTCGATTTTTAGGGTATAATATAATGTCCACTTTTATTCTTAGGAGATAAAAATGACCAAACAAGACCACCCAGATGAAAAACTTACCCCTTCATTATTATACACGATAGAGGCAGAAGAAAGCAAGAAAAAAACTGATGAAGAGCTTAATACTCCTGACCCAGAACAAGCAGAAGCGGAAGAGATAATCAAGAAAAATGAAGCCCCCAAAAGGTCTGACTGAAGAAGAGGTTTTGCAAATTATAGAAAAAGCGGTTGCCTATTTAGCTCCGAGTTTTAAGTTTGGCTACTTTGATGTCGACGACATGAAGCAGGAGGGCACTATATTTTGTATTGAGGCTTTACCTTCATTTAATTTTAAGAAATCCACTCAAGAGGACATAAAAGACGCGCTTTTGACATTTTTGAAAACGCACGTTAGGTGGAGATTCCTGAATATGAGAAGAAAAAGCCTTACTAGGCTTGAGCCCCCTCTGTGTGACTGTGAGCTATGCAAGGAAGACTCCCACAACAGACTTGATTGCAAAAAATACTCCAACTGGATACAAAGAAACATGGCAAAACGCAGCCTAATGGAGCCATTTGACGTAGACGGCATATACACCACAGACGCCTCATTTGTGTCTAATTTTGACGAAAACCTCCTATCCACAGATATAATCAATATTTTAAATCAGCACATTCCAGCGTCAATTAGAGGCGATTATCGCAGATTTATTGATGGCGTTAAGCTACCCAAGAACAAAAGAGACCATCTTGTTGCGAGCATGAAAAAGATTTTGTCCGAACACTATAAATGGAGCGAAGATGAAGACGGGCAGACTCAGTAAGGAAGAAATTGCATACATAGACTCTAATTTGCTTACTATGTCAGATGAGCAAATAGCGGGCGTCCTTGATAGGAGCGTTGACGCCATAACTCAAAGAAGGGCCGCTGCCCCTCAGAAAAGCGCCAACGACGAATTACAGGCTTACGTTTCCCAGCTTCATTCTAAGCACTTTTGGCCCACAATAAAAAGAAGCTTACTAGATTCTGAAGTAGAAACGTTTGAAAATAGTTGGGCCGCCCTCTATTCCCAATTCTTTCACCAGGGGGTTACTGCGACTGATGAGATAATGATGAAGGATGTTATAATTGAGGATATATTGCTACATCGGGCGTTGGAGGAGAAAAGGAACATATTACAGGAAATAAAGATTAACGAGAAGCTTTTGGCAGAGGAGAGGGAAAAGGACATGGACGATAGGGACACGGATTTTATGACGAACACCCTTCGCACCATAGTTCAACTCCGTGGCACCTCAGAAGCGTATACAAAAGAGATAAATGAAATTAAGAAAACAAAGGACGGAAAATTTAAAGACTTGAAGGCTACGAGAAATGAAAGGCTCAAGACTGTGGAAGAATCAGGCAAAAATATATTTGCCCTCATCAAGTTACTGGATGAACAGAAGATGCGCGAGACGGAGGGTAGAATGACAGGCTTGGTCTATGAAGCCTCTAAGACTAAAGAAGGACAAATGAAACAAAATATGGTTTTTGCTGATGGAGAGGTTGATAAAGTATGGCTTACGCCAGAATCGGAACTTGAAGATGAGCAAAAGGAATAACAATGAAAGCTATTATATTCGGGGTTACAGGGCAGGACGGCTCTTATTTATCCGAACTTCTGTTGGAAAAGGGCTATACAGTCGTTGGTGTAAATAGAAGGTCTAGCATAGACAACACCGAGAGGCTACACCACCTATTACAAAGCAAAGGCTTTAGCCTAATCGAAGGAGATGTCACTGATTTTATCAGTGTTTCTTCGATTATAAACGACCACCAGCCAGACGAAGTGTATAATCTTGCAGCCCAATCGCACGTTGCCACATCTTTTAATGAGCCTCTGCATACATGGAGGGTAGACGCAGAAGGGCCCCTAAACATCATTGAATCTGTTAGGCGGTATTGTTTTAAATGTAAATTTTATCAAGCAAGTACATCAGAAATGTTTGGGAGTTCTGTTGATGCAGATGGATATCAAAGAGAAACAACCCCCTTTGAGCCTCAGTCTCCATATGCGATAGCAAAACTAGCATCACACCATAAGGTTAGAATATACAGAGAGGCCTATGGAATGTATGCTTGCAGCGGCATTTTGTTTAATCATGAGAGTGAAAGAAGAGGGGAAAAATTTGTAAGTAGAAAGATTACCAAGTGGGTTGCAGAATTTAAAAACTGGATTGACGGGGAGAACAAGCCGTTTGACGCCGTATCTGACCCAGACAATATAACTTCTGTGATGCACCCAGAAGAAACATTTCCAAAGCTTAGGCTAGGCAATTTAGACGCCGCCAGAGATTGGGGTTACGCTCAAGATTATGTAAAGGCTATGTGGATGATGTTACAACAAGAACAAGCAGAGGATTATGTCATAGCCACCGGAACCAGTAGGACTGTTCGAGATTTTGTTAGAATTGCTTTTGATTTTATAGGCATAAAAGATTGGGAAAACCTAGTTGTTGTTGACCCAGAGTTTTATCGCCCAGCAGAAGTGGAGTTTTTACACGGAGATGCAAATAAAGCCAAGTCTGAAATAGGATGGTCTGTAGAAACTCCGTTTAACGAAATGGTTCGAAGAATGGTGGAGTATGACATAAATAAATCATGTCAAAAGAAAAACACGACCCTTATCTAGTTTATAGAGACACCAGGGAAAAAGATGGGTGGGAATTTGTTCAGTCTGGATATTGCGCTGGCACAGAGGAGCAAACCATAAAGACTGGGGACTATACTTTATACGGCTATGAAAATCATATATGCATCGAAAGAAAAGGAAGCGTTTCAGAGCTAGCTGGAAACATAACTCAGGACAGGTTTGAAAGAGAGCTTGAAAGAATGAGAGATTTTCCCTGGAGGTATGTTTTATTAGAATTTGAAATGAAAGATGTGGTTGAGTTTCCAAAAAGCAGCAAGATACCGGCATACAAAAGAAAATACATGAAAGTCAGGGGGCCGTTTTTTTTGAAGAGAATATTAGAGCTACAAAAGAAATATGACGTTCCTTTTATTTTCTGTGGGAAATACGCTAAAGAGGTTTGTTCTAGCATATTTAAAAGGTTCATGGAGTCGCAAAAAAAGTATGAACACAAGTAAAGACCATATCGAAAGCCTATTAAAACACGCCCATTTAAATATTGGCGACATAGGCAATATCAATATTCAGAACCGACTCCTTAATGCCGCTCAAGAATATGACAACCCCATAATGGAATTTCTTGACTTCATGTCTAAGCCAGAAAATTTCTGGTTCACATGTAAGTATCTTCTTAACGTCGACCTTTTGCCCTTTCAACTATGCATACTAGAAGAGCTTTGGAATAGAAAATTTCCCATGTTAATTGCGACTCGCGGAGCAGGCAAGACCTGGATTTTAGCCCTCTACTCTTTATTGCGCGCGTTTTTCATGCAAGGGTGCAAGATTATAGTAATTGGCGCTGCGTTCAGACAGTCTAAGCTGTTGTTTGAATATATGGAGACATTTTACAAAAACTCTCCTGTATTTGCAAATATGGTTGGGGCGGGCAGAGGACAAGGTCCGAAAAGAGATATTGACAGATGCACATTTTATGTAGGGAAAAGCGAAATCATAGCCATACCCCTTGGTGATGGCTCTAAAATTCGTGGCTTGCGCGCAAACTATATCATAGCCGACGAATTCGCGTCTATACCTCAAGAAATTTTTGAGGTAGTGATTAAGGGTTTTGGAGCAGTTTCAGCGAACCCGGCCGACCGTGTAAAAGAATACGCTCAAATACAAAAGCTTAAAGAGCTAGGCATGTATTCTCAGGCAGAAGAGATTGAAGCAGAAATGGGCTTTGGAAACCAAACCGTGATTGCGGGAACAGCCTATTATGCTTTTAATCATTTTTACGAATATTTTATAAGACAACGAGAAATAGTTCGCAGCAGAGGGGAAACAAAATATTTAGAAGAAAAAGTTTTTAAGGGACAAATACCCGATGGGTTTGACTGGAAGCACTATTCGGTTATGCGAATTCCAGAAGGCTTATTGCCAGAAGGATTCCTGGACCAGTCTCAATTAGCCCAAGCAAAGGCCATGCTGCATGCCTCAAGATACGATATGGAGTACGAGGCTTGCTTTGCAAAAGACTCTGAAGGATTCTTTAAGAGAAGCCTTATAGAAAGATGTGTAACCAATGAGGCTATCGCTTTACCGTCAGGAAATGAAATTCAGTTTGACGCTATGCTATCCGGAAACCCCAATAAAAAATATATTTACGGAATTGACCCAGCATCAGAGACAGATAATTTTTCCATAGTAATATTAGAACAAAATGAAGAGCACAGAAGAATAGTTTATGTGTGGACTTGCAACCGGCAGGTAATGCGGGAAAGAATAAAAACAAAAAGAGACTCAAACCTGGAGAGCTTTTATAATTATTGTGCGAGAAAAATACTCGACCTATCAAAGGTTTTTCCAACCAACAATATAGCGATAGACGCTCAAGGTGGAGGAATCGCTATAATGGAAGCGCTTCATGACAAAAACCTGTTAAAAGAAGGGGAGCATCCTTTATGGCCGTACATCAAGCATGACGACAAAGACCCTTTTTACTGGGAATCGCCAAACAAGCCTACAGACGGCGAAGCTGGTTTGCACATCTTGCACATGATACAGTTTGCAAAATCTGAGTTTACCTTTAAAGCAAACCATAACCTAAGAAAAGACTTTGAAACAAACTCTTTACTGTTCCCTAAATTTGATACCATCCTGCTTTCAGAAGCAATAATCCAGGATAAAATTTCTAATCGGCATTATGACACGCTTGAAGATTGCGTTATGGAAATAGAATCTCTCAAAGACGAATTGGCGACAATAGAACACACACAAACGTCTAGCGGCAGAGATAAGTGGGACACCCCACAAACTGTGGGGGCGGGTGGTAAAAAGGGCAGGCTTAGAAAAGATAGATATTCGTCCATTCTCATGGCGAATGAGGTCGCGCACACACTACACAATCAGCTTACTGGCACAGAACATAGCTTTGTTGGTGGCTATGCCCAGCAAGAAAAAGCCGCTAAGAAGGGTCAATTGTATACAGGCCCAGAACATTTAGTCAAAAAAATGTCAGGAATTTATGGCATTGGAGTCAGAAGAAAATAATGGTGTATAACTACAATAGTATTAACAATCAAATATCAATACTAATGAAAGCATAAAAATGGCCCAAAGAAAAGACCCCATAAAAACAAACAAAATTCCCGAAAGCAACAATGGCGTTGCGTTTGTGACCTTTGACCCGAATAATCCCGAAGAGGCCGCAAATGCCATGCAAAACGCAAAAGCTTTGGATTTATATCAGGCTGTAGCATATGGTGGAGGCCGCGACAGATATGCGGACATTAGTACAGACATATCCATAAGAAATGAATTTTCTAGAGGGGATTATGACGCATACAGAGACTCTGAATCAAGGCCGTCAAAGTCCAAAGCAATCATGGGGGCCTGCGATAAAGCATATAAGAAAGTTGGCATTGTTAGAAACGTTATAGACTTGATGTCCGATTTTGGATGTCAGGGCGTAAGGGTAGTTCACGAAAATAAAAGAATACAAAGATTCGTACAAAAATGGTTTACACACAAGGTTGATGGTCCCAAGGTAACAGAAAGGTTTTTAAATTATCTTTACAGACTAGGAACCGTTGTGTCGCAGAGACAGATGTGTAAAATATCTATTGCCGAAGAAAGGCGACTTGCAATGGCCGACACAATATTAGAGCCAACGCATACACCGGAAGAGCCCCTTAAGCCCAGAAAAAGAGTTATACCTTGCGGGTATTCTTTTTTAAATCCTCTTACGATAGAAATTGCTGGCGGAGAACTTGCGCAGTTTGCTGGAAGCCAAGCGTTTGGACTAAAGATTACCGGAAGGTTAAGGATGAAAATAACCTCTCCACAAAATGAAATGGAAAAATCTCTAGTTGACAAACTACCCAAAGAACTGGTGGACGCTGTCACAAAAGGGGTTAAGGTTTTGCCTCTTGATAACTCTAAGATTGCTTCATTCAGCTATAAAAAAGACGATTGGGACTCTTGGGCCTCTCCTATGCTGGAATCAATTCTAGACGACCTTACCGTTCTTGAGAAAATGAAGCTTGCAGACCTAGCCGCCCTCGATGGCGCAATATCTCAAATCAGGGTGTGGAGGCTTGGCGACCTTGACAAAGGCATATTGCCTACTGACGTTGCGATACAGAAATTAGCAGACATACTCCTAAGCAATCCTGGCGGAGGCGCCTTTGATTTAATATGGGGCCCAGAATTAAGCTTTGAGGAGGTTACTACCTCTGTGCATAATTTTCTTGGCTCGACTAAATATGAGCCGATACTTGATAATATTTTTAGCGGTCTAGGCGTTCCCCCGACACTAACTGGTTCCTCTCGGTCTTCTGGCGCGACCAATAATTTTATATCCCTACAAACGCTTGTGCAAAGGCTCGAATATGGCAGACAGCAAGTTGCTAAATTTTGGCAGCAGGAATTGGACCTTCTGGCTAAAGCTATGGGATGGACAAAGGCTCCTTCAATTCAGTTCGACCACATGATTTTAAAAGACGAGGCGGCAGAAAAAGCCCTGTTGATACAATTGTTAGACAGAAATTTAGTCAGCGAAGAATTAGTGATAGAAATGTTCGGCGCTCTGCCAGAGCTAGAAAATAGCAGAAAGAGACGAGAGCAAAAAGAAAGAAATTCTGGGAGGAGAGTCGAGAGGCTTGGTCCTTACTCTAAAGACAAACTACATGAGCTTGTTAAGATTGGATTAAGTAAAGGGCTAATAGGGCCAGAAGACGTTGGCATTGATGTTGAAAGCCCACCGGAAGAAAGTTCTCCGCAAAATATCAACCGGCCCGGAGACAACACAGACAACAAGGGGGTTCCTGGAGAAGGAAGGCCTAAAAATTCAAAGGATGACCCCTCGATAGTCAGAGACCGTTCGTTTAAGCCCAGAACATCTGCGGACATGGCCGATGGCGTGGGAGACTTTCTTAATAATATGTCTCTAGCTCGCAGCCATCAGTCTGACCTGTCCGCTATATTGTCTCCAGGAATACTTAAGCACTACGGCAAAAAGAACCTTAGAAGCCTTTCTGCAGAACAGGCCGCTTCATTTGAAAACATCAAGTTTAAGGTTTTATGTTCCCTTCCCAAAAACTCGCCTATAAACGATAAATCTGTGGCTAAGATTGTTTCAGAAAATCCCAGCGTTCCTAACGACATCATCAAATGTTATAATTCTCTAATGTCCCAGCACATTAGGAACGTAAAAAGGCAGCCGTCAATAGAGGAAACCAGAACCATACAGGCAGCCTCTTATGCCTTATGCCTCTAATTTCAAGCTATTGTTAAAAATGGTGTATAAAGTTGTAAGCTTCTTACTAACGAGAGATAGAACATAATATGTACAGAGAAATACCGGTATATAAAGCAGAAGCCGAGGCTGGAATCTCAGGGGCTATACAAGCCAAAGAGAATAGGTCTGTAGCTGCATATTGCCCTATAGTTGTAGATACTAATGTCATCTCCGCCGCTGTTGTAGAAAAAACAAAAATTAAAGACGCAGAGTCATTCTATGAGTCAATATCTGGAAGCAAGGAGCAGTTTGATTTAGAGTATATATATTCAATACTTGCTACCACCGGATGGAATAGAAATGACGACGTTTTTGATAAATACGAAACATGGTCTGCGAGAAATACTGCTGAGGACAAACCTTTTAATAAAGGTCATGACCCCAACAATATTATTGGCCATATAACTGGAAACGCTGTAGTTGATGAAAATTACGAGCTAGTTACAGAAGAGTCAGAAGTTGATGCATTGCCAGATAAATTTCACATTTTGACTAGTGCTGTTGTTTATAAACACGTATCTAGTAGAGATGAAAAGCTGAGCTTGGCTACCAAGGCTCTTTTGCAAGAAATTTTAGAAGGCAAATGGTTTGTGTCAATGGAGGCTCTGTTTTCAAATTTTGACTATGCGTTAATGAGTGTCGAGGGAGAGCAAACTATTGTCTCCAGAAATGAGGACACCGCTTTTCTAAGCAAGCATCTTCGCTCTTATGGCGGAGCCGGTGAATATGAAGGTAGTAGAGTTGGCAGACTTATGAGGAACTTAACTTTTAGTGGAAAGGGGTTGGTCCAGAATCCTGGGAACCCTGAATCTATTATTTTCAAGCAAGAAGATAATGAGATTTTTAGGGGTGTGGCTACGTCATACCCAACTGTAAACGCACTAGTTACTAGTAGTAAAGGAGAAAGCTCAATGTCAGATAACAATGAGCAAGTCCAAGCTTTGAAGGCGCAAGTGGAAACACTTGAGGCCAGACTCAAAGAACTGGACGAAGAGAAGGTTCAGGCTCAAATCTCCGAGTTTGAGGCAGCCTGTGCTGGCAAAGACGCGGAAATTTCTGAACTTACCTCACAGCTTGAAGTTGCTAAGGAAGCTATAGAGGCCTCGAAAAAGAGCCTTGAAGAGCTTGAAGCGGCTAAGGCTGAAAGCGATAAGAATATCGCTGAACTTAGTGAAAAACTCGATGCTATTGAAGTAGAGAGTCTAAAAACCAGCCGTATTAGCGCTCTTGTTGACAAGGGTGTTGATAAAACCGAAGCTGAGTCTTTAGTAGAAACTTTTGATGGAATTACCGATGAGCAATTTGATGCTCTGGTAGCCAAACTTTCCGAAGCTCCTTTTCATTATAAAGATGAGAAGAAGAAGAAGAAAGACGACGATAAAGCCGAGGCGCCGGCAGGCGGCCGTCCTTATAAAAAGACGGCTGACGAGAAGGAAGCAAAGGCTGAATTGGAAGAGGCTGTTGAAGCTGCTGAAGAAGCAGAAGACGCAGAAGCCTTAAACGATGCTGAGGTAGAAGATACTGCGGCTCTAGCTGCAACTAGCGAAGACGACAGCCACGCTGTTGTTTCTAGCCTAAACGACTACTTTAGCGAAGTTTTAAGTGGCACTAGTAATAAAAAAGAGTCGTAAAGGAGAATAAATTATGGCACTTAAAGGCGACCGATACGAGTTCGAGACCACTACCGACTTCTTCTTAAATGAAGTTGCTGAACGTGGCGGTTGCGTTACTCTTAGCACTGCAGGTTCTGGTGCTGCTCTTGACCAATCAGCCGCGTTGGTTACATATGCAGCCGCTCAGTCGGGTACTAACCCGGTTGGTATCCTGCTTAACGACATGGTCAACATTGACCAGACTCGTCAGCACATCAATTTCCACAAGAATGAGATGCAAAAAGGCGGTAAGGTTACACTCCTCCGAAAAGGTTGGATTGTAACTAACTTGATTGACCCAGGCGTTACTATCGCTGGAGGCGATATTGCGTATGTTGGTCCTAGCGGATATCTCACCAATACCAACCACGCTCCTCTGTACAATCGTCAGAATCGTACGGGTGGCAAAGTTGTCGGTGAATTTGCTAGCCTGAAAGATGAAGACGGTTATGCAAAGGTTTATGTAAACCTACCGCAAGCAGACGCAAATTATTATCCCAATAGATAGGAGAACTAAAATGAGTAAAAGTATTATTAGCGCTCCTACGCCAGAGATGACCGCGCTTCTCAAGAAGAGCGGTTCTGCAAACCGAGCCGAGTCGCTCGAGGCTACGCATCAATTAGCTATTGCTCTTGAAGAGCCTCTGCGTCAAGGCGTGATGAGCGGAGATATTACTGGTAATATCTTTGAGACTATCAATCTTGAACCCGGCGCCACGCCTGAATTTCCTTTGGATTTTCTCGCTCCTGGCACCGAAAAAGAGTTCGTTGCTTATAGCGTTCCTAATCATGGTCGTATTCCCGAGCGTTATGTGGAAGGCGATTATGTCATGATTCCTACTTTCGAGATTGCTTCCAGCATTGACTGGACGCTTCGTTACGCCCGTGACGCTCGTTGGGACATCGTGAGTAGGGCGCTTCAGGTTTTACAGTCTAGTTTTGTTAAGAAGACCAATGACGATGCGTGGCACACCCTGCTCGCCGCTGGCGTTGACCGAAATATTTTGGT
>Ga0114906_1001785_pt1 | contig 11077 bp, 16 predicted proteins | sample MalvirDeepMed_M9_FD_89687 | JGI IMG/M metagenome (GOLD analysis project Ga0114906, IMG submission 89687) | Marine viral communities from the Global Malaspina Expedition - Malaspina viral metaG DeepMed_M9 | ecosystem: Environmental > Aquatic > Marine > Oceanic | place: Mediterranean Sea... | reverse complement strand
TCCTCCACCCCCTCCAGCCCCCCTTGGCTGTGCGGAGGAGAACGGCATGTTCGTTACGGGTCAGCCTTATCAGCCTTTCCCTGAACAAAACCATGATGCTCATATTGCTTCACATTTATCTCTTTATGGCACAGCCTTGGCTCAAATGAATCCTCAGATTCAGTCGATTATTCAAAGCCATATCTATGCCCACATTGGTATGAAGGCCCAGCAAATGGCTATGCAAGATCCTGAAGTAATGCAGATGCAACAACAGATGCAGCAAGTACAACAAATGCCTATGGGTGGTATGAGCGGTATGCCACCACAACCTGGAATGGCACCCCCCATGAATCCTCAGTTACAGCAAATGCAGATGCAAATGCAAAATTTAATTGAAAGTAAGGTTGCTGAGATCTGTGCTCAGTTGATTGAGCAGATTGCGCCAAGCTTTGCACAGCAAGAGCCTAATGATCCTTTAGTTGATTTACGAAGAAAAGAGCTGGATATCAAAGAAGAAGACAATGATCGAAAGGCAAAAGATGCAGATCAGCGTATTGCGCTTGATAGAGAGCGATTAAGAGAGCAAAGCCGATTGACTGAAGAAAGAATAGACTCTGCTGAAGACATTGCTGGTATGAAGGACGAGCGAACCAAAGAGCGTTTGGATCAGCAACGTGAGTTAAAAATGGCAGACATGGCAAACAAGTCGATGAAGGATATGACCGACACATTTTTTGGGAGAAACAAATGAGTAGTGTAAGACAAAAACGTGCTGCGGTTCAAAAAGCAGCCAACAAACGTGAAGAAGAATTTCGATTAGCAAGTGAGAAGATTACCCAGCTAGTTGAAGAAGTAGAAGCAACTCCGGTTCCTGAAAAAGAACCAGAAGTTGTAGAGGCTCCAAAGGCCAAAAAGAAAGCAGCCCCTAAAGCTAAGGCTAAAGCCAAATCACCTAAGAAGCTCAAGTAACGAACAGGAGAAGACCATGAGTGGTATTAAGCGCCAGACTTCGTTCCCAGACCCCAAGGTTTCTGTGGATAAGTTTAATGTAAAAGATCAAGGCACAGTTGACTATGCCAAGATAGAAGATGTTGCTAACCCAGGCGCACCTAAGCCTTATGGCGCGGGTAAGTCTAGAGGTGGTGGTGCAGCATTGCGCGGCACTAAGTTCGAGGGAATTTTCTAGCAAATGTTTCGCGCTCTTCAAGGCCAACGGGGCCAAACAAGACAAGCTCAAGGCTTAGGAATGGGTCGGAATCCAAGTGCGCCTCCTCTTTTTGGTGTAAGTGGCGGTCAATTTGGGCAGTTAGGCAGAGGCCAAGTGTCAGGGCCGTCTTTGGAAGAAGTGTTGTCTCAGCGCGGCTTTAAAATTCCTGAAAGGCCCACTGGCGCAGAACCCTCAATTGCGTTGATGTACAAAGACCCGCTTACGGGGAAAATGACATCTGGTGGACCTCATTCTGCAAGCCACGCTAACGCCATGAGTAAATTTTACGCTAAAAACCCAGAAGCTCTTAAGATTGCGAAGCAGCATCAAAAAGACCAACAGTATAACCCAGGCGGTTTTGGTGATCTTCACCAAGGCCCACCAAAGCCACCACAAGAAATAATGCCTCAACCGTTTGGCGCTCCTGAACTTCAGGAAAGAATACCTGGCTCTATACCGCCCCCAGACAAGTATGGAAGGAAATTTTCCGGTCAACAATACGGCAAAGATGTCTTTCGAAATACCTCTGAATCTTTCAAATTAATGGCTAAGGAAGCAGGGTTTGCTGACATGCCCGTAGACTTTGGCGGGGGAATGATAGATTCGCGGGATATGCCGGGAGGCATAGACCCTGTTACTGGAAAGCAGTGGGGTGGAGGTTCCGTTGGGCTAAACAGAAGGCGTAAGTTAGCAAATTATTTTGAAAAAAACCCTGGAGCCAAAGAGTGGTGGCAAAGCAACTTTGGTGAAAAAACTGCGCCCGAAGGGTGGGGAGGTCCAGACCAAGGTTTGTATAAGGGCGGTTTAGGGGACTCTCTTGTTAATGATTTAAATGCGGTGGGAACGCCAATAACCGCTCCAGTTCCCCCTACCCCAATAAAGACTAGTGGCATGGATCCAACGCCACTATTTAAAGAGTCTCCGCTGGTCGGAGATCAAACAATTACTCCTCCTCCAATGGAAGAGCCTGTTTTTGGTGGGCAGACGGGTGGAGGCATAGGCGGGCTGCAACAGTTCATGCAGATAATGCAAATGATAATACAGATGGTTCAGCAATCCCAAGGAATGGGAATGGGTGGCATGGGTATGGGTATGGGAGGCATGAGAAGAAATAATTTTGCACAGCCTCAAGGATTTGGTAGTTTTAATCAGTACCAATCACGGCAACAATACAGGCCTCAATTTCAACAAAACTTTGGTAGCCCTTATGGGCCTTATTAGTAATGAACACAGGTAGGTTTTAAATGAACGGCAGCATGGGAAGATTTCGCATACCTGGAATGATGGAAGATATTAATATTGAGGAAATTATTTCTCGATCTAAACGCGCTCCGGTAAAACCCAAGCCTAAGCCAAAAGCTAAAGTAGTAAAAACTCCCAAACAAGCTGTTAGTAAAAAAATTAAAAAACCTCCACTTACTAAGTACCAAAAAGAAAAACTTAAAAAGTTTGATGAAAAATTTAAAGGTAAAAAAATAAAGCCACGACCAAAGCCTAAAATGCCTATAAGACCAAATATGAGAGGCGGTCGTTTGGGGTTAATGGAGGACATTGGACTTCCTCCAGTTGCAAAAAAGAAAGCAGTAGCTGTAAAGCCAAAGCCTCAGTTCAAACCTAAAGTCACGCCGCGCCCTTCTCCGGTAAAGGTTCCTACTCGTCCAAAGATAAGTATCGAAGAATTAATGAAAGTTGGTTCTGAAACAAAAGGAAGACCTAACATTCCTAATGTTGGAATGTCTGGGGTAATACCTGGAGTAAATATAAATATTGAGGAAATAATCAAGCAAGCTACTCCGACTCCAGCCCCAGCTCAACAACCTGAGACTGGCTCTCAAGAAGGCCCTAGCGTGGATGGACCAAGCAGAGAAGAAATATTAAAATCAATAGCTAGAATTATTGGTGGTTCAGAATCATCAGGCCCAATAAAAAGAAAGATACCCCATGGGATTTTTAAAGATGCTATTTATCCAGGGGATTCAGGTTACGAAGAAGCATTAGCGGAATCTAAACTAAGTGACTCTGGAGGAGGAGGATTGTTTGGTGGAGGAAGAAGGCTTACTCCAGAGATAATACAAATGATTAAAGAAGCTCAAGAAGCTAGAAGAGCTACAGGTGGGGGAGGATTATTTGGTTTAATTGGTGGAGGTCAAAGACCTCAAGCACCAGAAATACCTCAATGGAATATGATGGGACCACAACAGCCAATTAATCCTATTGTGGCCGCTGGTCCTCAACAACCATCTCAGTTTATGCCTCGCCCTCAGATACCATCTGAAATGTTTGGCGGTTATGGCGGAACAGCTCCAATTGTTCCAGCAATGGCTTATGCTGGGTTAGGCGGTTTGCCTCAGATGCCTATTATGCCAGCGCCTCAGTATGATCCTGATGCAGAGCCTGGAGGACCACCAATGCCAACTGGACCTGTGTTTACCTAAATGGACTCACTTGCATTAGCAGATTATATTTTAAAGAAGTTCAACGATTATGAAGAACGCGCTAAAGACTATTTGTCTGGTGGCGCAATTAAAGATATGGAGGACTACAAATTCGTCATGGGTGAGTTATCGATGCTTCGCACCCTACGAGAAGACTTAAAAGAAGCATTGCATATTGAAGGAGATATCGATGAGTGAACCCCAAGTGGACACTGTCGCACAAACGTCTATTGCAGACGCATACATTGAGCCAGAAAGTCGGGTCTTAGATCCCGCGTTACTGGACAAATCGCTCTTAGAGCGCATGCCCAACCCAGCAGGATATCGATTACTAGTTATGCCTTACAAAGGTAAGGGAATGACTGATGGTGGTATTATGCTAACTCAATCAACCGTAGACAGAGAAAATTTGTCCACGATTGTTGCTTATGTATTAAAAGCTGGTCCCTTGGCTTATCAAGATGAAGGTAAGTTTGGGAATATTCCTTGGTGTAAGGAAGGTGATTGGGTTCTGATTGGTCGTTATGCGGGTGCTCGTTTTGCATTTGAAGACGGCGAAGAAGTAAAAATCATTAACGATGATGAAGTAATTGGGACCATAGCGGATCCCGATGACATCAAATCACTATAGGAGTAAATCATGGCTGAAGAAACCCTGACTGAAGCTCTTGCTAATCTCAATGATGATAACATTGATAAAGCTGCGCTTCCTGAACAAAGGCGTGTTGAAGAAGACACCTCTGAAGAATCTACATTTATTGAGTTAAGCGAAGAAGATGTTAATAGCATTGATCCAATTACTGATGATGTAGTTCAAGAAGAATTTGAACCAAAACACGTTGATGAAGATTTAAACGAAGCAGAAAGAAAAACTAAAACTGCCCAAGACAGGATTAACAAATCTGTTGCACAGGCAAAAGAATATCAACGAAGAGAGTTACAAGCATTACAATATGCCAAGTCATTGCTTGAAAAGAATCAAGAGCTTGAAAGCAAACTAACTACTAGCCAAAGCACAGCGGCTGAAGAAAACTTAAAAGTTCAAAAAAGCTACGGTGTTGAGTTTGAGAATCGTGTTGAAGCTCAAGCAGAAGGTGCTAAGAAAGCTCTGAAAGCAGCAATGGATGCTGGAGATCAAGATGGTTTGGTCGAAGCCCAGCAATTACTTGCTCGAGCAGAAGCAGATCGAACTGCTTTAAATAAATACAATCAAGACCTTCAGGATTATGAACAAGACCTTCAAGTTTATAATACGCAACAGGCTGAAGCTCAAGTAGAAAGTCCTGCTCAATTGCAGCAAGTTCCACAAGAGCCTGAATATCAAGAGCCCTCAGATAAAGCAAAGCAATGGGCGAATGATAATGAATGGTTTGGAAAAGACCGAGTTATGACTCGGGTTGCAATGGGGATTCATGAAGACCTTGCTAATACCGGCATTGACTTAGAATCTGACGAGTATTATTCTGAATTGAATAATCTTATGCGACAAGAATTGCCGCATAAGTTTGAGAACGCTGTAAACGACAGAAAAAACGTCCAGACTGTCGTTTCGACTACGCGCACAACTGGAAATGGACGCAATCAAAATGATCGTAGGATTGAATTAAGTCCAAGCGAACAGCAATTAGCTAAGAAACTTGGGGTTCCATTCAAAGAATACGCAAAACAAAAGATGAGGTTACAACGCTCATGAGTGAACAAGAAGCTAAGAAATCGTCCGCAGGATCTAATCGGTCTTCGCGCACACAAAACGAACGATCTACTAATGCTGCTCGAAAACCATGGCAACCACCTCAAGTGCTGGAAACTCCCCCTCCTCCACCTGGAATGCATTACAGATGGATACGAACTCACATTCGGGGAGAGGAAGATAAGACCAACGTACATATGCGCTTTCGTGAAGGCTATGAGCCTGTTAAACCTGAAGAAGTTGTTGGGTATGATTTACCCACAATTGATGATGGAAAACACGCAGGTACAGTTGGCGTTGGCGGGTTAATTCTGTGTAAGATACCAGAAGAGACCGCTGAGGAAAGAAATGCTTATTTCCAGAAACAGACCGACCATCAAATGCAAGCGGTGGATAATGATCTGTTAAAGGACGAGCATCCTGCAATGCCAATCTCTAACGAGAGAAAGACGCGGGTAACTTTTGGGAATTCTAAGCGTTAGTTTAGAATTATTATTTTGATTGTGTTTACGGAGAAAATAAAAGATGGCTAATATTGATGCCCCTTTTGGACTCCGCTATGTACGAAATGTACAGGGTAGTTACAATAACGCTGGTCAATCTCGTTATAGATTGACTACTAGCGATACAACCAACACTACTAAAGTGTATCAAGGTGACATTGTCACTCAAGACACTGGTGGTATTGTTACTCGTATTGCTAGAGCAGATGGTGGCAGTGCCACTAGCGCGATTATTGTAGGTGTATTTAATGGTTGTTTCTACACAGATCCAACTACTAGCAAGCCTACCTGGAGTAACTACTGGCCTGGCAATGCAGCTACAGACGCAATTGCATTTATATATGACAGTCCTTTTGATGTCTTTGAAGTGCAAGCGGATGCTGCTTTCCCTGTTGCTGACTTGTTTGGCAACTTCGATATTGTTGACAATAGCGGAACGGGAAGTACAGACAGCGGAATTTCCTATGTGGAACTAGATGTTTCGACGGGAGCTACTACAGCTACCCTACCAATGAAGGCGTTTGATATTTCTGGTGATCCAGAAAATTCAGACATGGGTTCAGCCAATACCAACGTGCTTGTCACCATACAGAATCATCTGCTTGGTCAGAAGCAAGTCGGTCTAGCTTAGGAGGATAACTAATGGCTATTTCAAGAGCACAGTTAGCCAAAGAGCTAGAGCCAGGACTCAACGCTTTATTTGGCATGGAGTATGCGCGTTATGAAAACGAGCATGCGGAAATTTTTGAGACTGAATCTTCAGACCGAGCGTTTGAAGAGGAAGTTCTTATCGTTGGTTTCGGTAATGCCGATGTTAAAACTGAAGGTCAAGGTGTTGTTTATGACAGCGCGACTGAAGGTTTTACCGCTAGGTATACTCACGAAACTGTAGCACTAGCATTTGCTTTGACCGAGGAAGCTGTAGAGGACAACCTTTACGACCGACTTGGATCTCGTTATACGAAGGCTTTGGCCCGAAGTATGGCTCACTCAAAGCAGGTTAAAGCTGCTAACGTCCTTAACAATGCGTTTAGCTCTAGCTATACGGGCGGTGACGGTGTTGCATTAGTCAGCACAGCACACCCATTAGCTGGTGGTGGAACCTTATCAAATCGTCCTTCTACATATGTCGATTTGAACGAGACTTCACTCGAAAACGCTTTGATCAGTATTTCAACTTATGTTGACGATCGAAACATGACGCTTGCCCTTCAAGGCACTAAGCTGATTGTTCCACCTCAACTTCAGTTTGTTGCTGATCGACTGCTTGAAACACCAGGGCGTGTTGGCACAGCAGATAATGACATCAACGCTATCAGGAACATGGGATTGCTACCGCAAGGTTATGCAGTCAACCATTTCTTGACAGACACTGATGCGTTCTTTGTTTTGACTGATTGTCCTGACGGCTTTAAGCACTTTGAACGTAGCCCGATTTCAACTTCTATGGAAGGTGATTTCGATACGGGTAATGTGCGTTATAAAGCTAGAGAGCGTTATAGCTTCGGGTGGTCTAATCCACGCGCAGTATACGGATCTCAAGGAGCGTAAAGCTTCGCACAAATATCGGGTGGCCTTCGGGCCACCTTGTTTTTAGTAGCTTAATGGCGTTAACGCGCTGGTTTTTAGGAGAAAACTGTTATGACTACTACTCATTTTAGAAATGGAGTTTCAAACCAAACTCCAGGTAATCCTCTTTTTGAGTTTCCTTATTTAGATCCTACAAAATACACAACGTATTTTAATGATTTTCTTACTTATCACGCTGACGAGTGGACTATCACTACTACTGAAGCTGGCACAGGAAGTGCAACCGAAGCATTAGCTTCTGGTCAGGGTGGTTGGTTGCTTCTTACAAACGCTGCTGGCGATGATGATCTTGATTTTTTGCAACTTAAAGGAGAAGCCTTTAAGTATGTTGCAACTAAACAAATGTTTTTTAAAGCAAGGTTTAAAGTATCTGATGCAACTCAGTCTGATTTTGTCATGGGCCTTGGTATTACTGATACCACTCCGCTTGATACAACAGATGGTTTTTACTTTATTAAAGCTGATGGCGCAGCCACAATGGACTTTAATATTGAAAAAGATAATTCAGCAACTACAAACTCATCAGTTGCTACAATTTCTGATGATACGTTTTTAACTGCTGCTTTTTATTACACACCAACTGGTAATACTGGAGATGGTGAATTTCAAATATTCATTGATGACGCGCAAGTTGCTTCACAAACAACTTTGACAAATGCAACAGACGATGAAGATTTAACCGTTTCTTTCGGTATTCAGAACGGCGCTGCTGCGGCAAAAACTATGACTATTGATTATATTTTAGCCGCTGTTGAACGATAAATAGAGGTAACTTGCTATGACTATGAAAGGTTCAGGTAGCGATGTTTCTTCGAGTTTTATAATTGCTGCGGCAGCAGATCCAGATGGGATTAGTGTTGCAGCAAGTGTAAGTGGAGCAGCTAATTTAACAATTGGCGGGACTTTAGCTTCTGGAGGATCAGTTACGTTTGATTCGCCAAGAAATGTAACCATACTTTCTGCGGCTGATGATAGTGGAATTACTTTCACGGTAACAGGAACTGATGAATCTGGTACTTCTGCAACAGAGACTATTACTGGTGCTGATACGGGTACGGCGACTGGCACTTCTTTTTTTGCAACAGTGACTCAGATAGCTACTTCTGGATCTTCTGCTGGCAATGTTAGTGCTGGGTCTGGAACTAGTATTTGTGGCGTAATGTCTACAGAAAGAATGCGGCTAAGGGGTATTTACGTTGTAAATGGAACGGCTGCTGCAACTATTTCTTTTAGAGAAGGCTCTGCAACAGGAACCGTAGTAATGCAATATAGAACTATTGCTGGAGCTTCTACGAATTCTTATCCAGATGTTCCTGATGATGGATTGTTATTTAAATCTGGTGGATATGTTACCTTTACTGCTGTAACTGATTTGACAGCAATGACTACGTTTCAATCATAAGAGGTGCATAAATGGCCACATCAGGATCTAGGGATTTTGAGCCAGATGTTGCAGAGTATGTAGAAGAAGCATTTGAGCGGTGTGGGCTAGAATATCGAACAGGATATGATGGTGTCACCGCTCGACGTTCTTTAAATTTGTTGTTTGCTGATTGGGCTAATAGAGGTCTAAATCAGTGGACAATAAATAATACCAATACAACATTAACCAAATCAGATACTTTTTTTGATTTAGACTCTTATACTATTGATGTGTTAGATGTTGTGATCAGAACAACTTCTGGTGGCACTACTACTGATATTCAGATGCAACAAATATCCAGGTCTGCTTATTGGAACATCCCAACAAAAACCACAGAAGCTCGTCCAACTCAATGGTATTTAGACAAGCAAATAACGCCTCGATTATATTTTTGGCCAGCGGCTGAAAATAGTACAGATGCTTTATATATTAATCGATTGATTAGAATTGAAGATGGAGATGCTAGTGTTAATACACTTGGCGTTCCGTTTCGTTTTTATCCATGTCTAGCAGCAGGGTTGGCTTACTATTTGTCAATTAAAAGAGCTCCAGACAGGGTTCAGATGTTAAAAACGATGTATGAAGAGGAATTTGCTAGGGCAGCAGATCAAGATGAAAGTCGAGCATCTTTGTTTATTGCGCCCAGTATGAGATCTAAGAGGGCGTAATGGCTTACGCTTCAGGCAAATTTGCCATAGCAATATGCGACCGATGCGGCTTTCAATATGCTTATAAAAGTTTAAAGAAAGAATGGACTGGTTTTAGGGTTTGTAAAGAATGCTATGAACCTAAAGAGCCTCAACTAGAACCATTGCCTCATGTCTCGGATCCTCAAGCATTAAGACATCCACGCCCTGCGGTTAGCTTTACTGCTGGTGAAGGAGTGGTAAGAACTATAGATCCTAATAGAATGACTACAGTAACCGGAGATTCTATTGGATCTGCGTTTGATATGGATGCATCGACCGGAGAAATAGGAACAGTAACAGTGGTGACTACATGAGTTTTACTTACGCAACGCTTAAAACAGCAATTCAAAATTATTGTGAAACAAGCGAGACTACTTTTGATAATAACCTATCGGTTTTTATCAAAGAGTCTGAAGAACGCATTTTAAAGAATGTTGAAATGCCAGTATTCAGAAAAAATGTTACAGGAAATGCAACAGCAAGTAACACCTATCTATCTATGCCAAGTGATTTTCTAGCGCCTTACAGCCTGGCTGTAATCTCTAGCAATATTTATTCTTATCTTTTATTAAAACATGTTTCTTTTATTAGAGATTACACGCCCAATGCAGCAACAACTGGATTGCCTAAATATTACGCATTGTTTGATGACACAACATTTTTGTTAGCTCCTACTCCAGATTCAGGATATAGCTTTGAACTTCATTACAAGTATCGTCCAGCATCTTTAACAGCAGGTGCAGATAGTGGCACTACCTGGCTTTCTACTAACGCACCAGATGCGTTGCTTTATGGATCATTAGTAGAAGCTGCTACCTTTCTTAAAACTCCTGAAGAGGTAGTAGGATATGAGCAAAGATTTAAAGAAGCTCTTGGCGCATTAACTCGGTTTGGCGAGGGTTATGGTGTAAGAGATGAGTATCGAGATGATATTAGAGGTGCTGTTCAATAATGTTTAAAATGGCTGTTGAATCTAACATAGGAGATGTTGTCGTTAAAACAACGGAAAACAGGGGATTAAGTCCTGAAGAGTTAGCTGAACGTGCTGTAGAGCAGATCGTCAGCGTGTCTTCTTCAGTAGATCCTGTGGTGAGACAACAAGCAGAAGCATTTAAAAATCGCATTTATCATGTGGTTTTAGGTATTATTAAACAAGCAATTAAAAGCGATAGAACAACGCTTTCTAATGAATTTATTCAGCAAGGCCATCCAGAACTTGTTGATATTTTAAGGAGACTGTAATGGCGATCACAACAGCTATGGCAACAAGTTTTAAGTCTGAGCTACTTCAAGGAATTCATAACTTCCATAATGGTTCTGGCGGCGGCACAACTACTACCACAGGTACAGGCAATACGTTTAAGATTGCTTTGTATACCAGTAGTGCCACGATGTCCGCTTCGACTACAGCGTATGCAACCACTAACGAGGTTTCTGCTACAGGTACAGGCTATACGGCTGGTGGTAACACATTAACCAATGTAGACCCGACTACATCAGGAACTACAGCACTTACCGATTTTGCTGATACTACTTGGTCTAGCAGCTCAATTACTGC
>Ga0114906_1001782_pt1 | contig 11083 bp, 16 predicted proteins | sample MalvirDeepMed_M9_FD_89687 | JGI IMG/M metagenome (GOLD analysis project Ga0114906, IMG submission 89687) | Marine viral communities from the Global Malaspina Expedition - Malaspina viral metaG DeepMed_M9 | ecosystem: Environmental > Aquatic > Marine > Oceanic | place: Mediterranean Sea... | reverse complement strand
TGAAACCGGAGTTCCCCATTCATCCGTATTTGATTTTTGCATGTAACCTTCTTTCATTTTAATAATCTCTTAATGATGTGGTCGATGTTTGTGAAATAAATCCATAGTATGTTTTCCAGTGTTTGAAACAATAATATCTTCGTTGATTGTCCGAATTTTCATAAACGCCATAATCTTCATCTAAATCAATTTTGCAAACTCTACATTTTTTCAATATGGTAATTCCTCCAAGTATTTGTTAACCCAATTGCATGCATTACATTTTGTAAACCATCTTTTTTGTTTTCTGCTGTATGCTAATTTAATATCAATTCCATCGCAATTGATACATCTTACATATTTCAATTTTGAATTTTCCTACAGTTTACACATTGACGTTTTTGATTTAGATTGTAACGAACATCAGCGGAATTGCATCGAATACATCTAGGATATTTTCTATTAAGTTGACTTTGTGGTTTTTCTTTTTTATTCATTTTGATTTTCCTTCATACTTTAGATTATCAATTACGTTTTTTTCTAGTGGACTAAATTCTCTATTGTGTCGAGATAAAATATGCTGTTTGTATTCTTTAATTTGTTGCAAATAACTTTCGAAGGAATTCCAAGTTAACAAAACTCCGCAATCCGTACATTGTAATCTTTTGTTATGAGCATCATACGGGCTTTGAGTTAAATCAATATCTTGTGCTAATCCTCCAACTGCTAACGGTCTTGGTTTTAAAATTCTTGTTGCGGAATTGCTTATCGGTTTATCAAAATTTTCAGCAAAGTCATTTTTAATTTTCAGATAGCGAATTTCTTCTTGTAATTTTTCCATTCTTAAATCTTGCATCTTTGCATCTTTTGATTCAATGTTTTCAACTAATTCACCGGACAAATATTTTATTAAAATTTCTTTAACTAGATCTGTAGTACTTTCAAACCTTGCATCTTTTTTTGAAATATTATCAAGTTTCTTTTTTTGGTAGTCTTTAATCCTAAAACTGATTATTGGATTCGCTTCGTTATAGCTATTCATTTTCATCCTCTTCTGTATCTTCTGTTTCAACAGCTTTTTCTTGAGATTCTCTTTTCTCATCCTCTTCTTTTACTTTGTCAACTGCTCTGTTAAATTGTGTTTTGTCAATTCCTAATTCTCTGTTTTGAGATTTAGCTGCTTGTTCTACAAAGACTAAAGATTGTTCTCTAAACTTGTCTTTTGGTATTCCTCCGTAACTTTGTTTTAATTCCTCAATTGTTTTCCAATGTCCATGCTCCGCTACCCACGCAAAATTATATTCAGAATTTTGTAACCAAAATTGAGCAAAGGCATGTCTAACGCTATGCAAAGGTTTCGCCCAAAAATAATTTCTCTCATCATAACCGGATGCAAATTTTTGTTGTTTTAATGGTTCTTGTGTTTGCTCGTTTATCTTATCCCTTGCTAACCATGTGCCGCCATCGTTTACAAATTCTTTTTGGTTTTTTTCGGGAAAATCTATAAACTCTTCAAAAACAAATTCTTTTCCCTTATAGGAAAAAACGGCTTCTTTAACAATTTCCATATTTTCTTCTCTAGTTAATTCGGGAATTAACTTTGCCGCGATGTATGCCTCTCTTAATGGCTTGTTCAATTCTCTTTGAATGTTTTGTCCTACGTCAGCGGGATTTTCTTCGTGTTCTGCTAATTGTTCATAGTTCAAAACCGGATTCGCAGCTAGCCATTTATCATATCCTAACGGTGAATTGGTTGCTTGCTTTTCTCGTTCTTTGGATCCTTTTGTTAACTTTAATGTTGGTTTAATGAAATTATTTTTATCGCCTTTTTTCAATGAGCCAATTAGTAATCCTTGTTCTTTTCCTTCTTTTGAATTCATTCTGTCAAAAATTAGTTTGCAAGTGACCGGATCATAAATGTTGGATGTTGTATATGCCTCTTCTTTTGAATCTACTGTATGCAAAACTTTTCTATTGAATAATCTTATTTCATAAAATGGAATTCCTTCGTATTCTTTTGCGGATTTATCAAATTTGCCAACTTCAATAATGTATTTTTGTTTCAATGGGATTGTTAATCCCTCCATTTTTCTCATTCCGGTTGCCATTCCTACCATGAAATACATGTACGCATCCATGTTTCCTTCTTTTTCACAAAGTTTTTTCAATTCTGTTTGAATTGTGTCAATATCTTTTACTGGAATTTCAATTTGATCATGTAATCCATGCGAACGAACGCCGGCGTATAATGGATCCGTTCTTGATTTAATTTTCGCTAGTGGAAAACCTACAAAACTCGCAAAACTTCGAGCTGCCATAATTGCTTTGTAGTGGGAACCCACGCCGCCCTTCCATGAAGGCAGTTTTTGTTTGAATTTGTTATCAGTAGGATCCAAAGCCCATTCACTAAGATAATATGGTTTTACAATTTTCTCAAATTGGTTTTTTAGCCATTTTGTTTTTTCTTCTGGACTTTGTGCGCCGCCCGCTAATTCAAATTCATGCGATCCATCCAGTTTTAACAATTGAAAAACTTTGTATAATGAACCAATTGTTGAATTTTTTGCTTTTGTCGATTTGTTTGCTATTCCGGTTGATGAATCGCTCATCCATTCTATAATCTTAGGATCCGTTTCAAAGTCTTTTCTTGACTCTGTTGTAACTTTTGTTTCTACTGGTTTTTCTCTCGATGTTATTTTAGACTTTTCTTTGTTAATTGGAGGGAAAATTAATTTTGTAATTGGGTATAAAACTTTAATTCTACTTGTGATTTTTTCCGGTGTCGTGTTTAATGCAAATTCGCGTTTCCCTAGCGATTCATGAATTATTTTTCCAAGTTTGTCTTGTCCGATATTTTGAGCGGTTCTGCTTTCTTGAATTTTCTTTAATGTTTCAAATTCCCTTTCGTTATTTTCGTTAGGCAAACTATCAGTTTGATAATATGTTCTAATTATTCTAGCAATTGCATCGGTTCGTGTAGTGCCAATATTTGTATAATTTGCTGAATCTTTTCCGTAAGTTATAATGGATCCCGAAACTTTTCCTTTTTTATCTACTCGTTCACTAATCTCGAATTCTATTCCTCCTATATTTTTAGTCAATTTCTAACGCTCCTAAAAAAAAGAGATTGATGGTTCAATCTAATCTGAACCATCCTGAGTTGCTTTTGTTGTATTCCAAGACATTCACTAAAGGCACCCAAACATGACAATGTTGACATTCTAGGTATTCTTGTTTGGCTATTTCCGGCGCAAACTCTTTTTGTAATTGCTTTTTATCAATTACATTCCATCCGTCAGCGCAATAGCACTCCGGACAAACATACGAATTTTTGAAACTTGTTGTTTCGCTCAATTTTCAAACTCCACTTCGATCACTTTGCCGCACTTTGCGCAACAAATCATTTCGGAAAATATTTGATAAAATTCGCCAACATTTTGACAATGTGGACAAACTTCTTTTTCCATACTTTGACCAACTTGGAGTTTCATTTGTCATCAAGCTCCTTTATTTCCTTCAATTCGTTTTCAAGAAATTCGTTTCTTTGTTTGAGTTCCTTGTTTTCCTTTTCGAGATTTTGGTGATGCTCCTTCAATTGTTTCATGAAGTTTGCTTTGGCAAAATCCGATGCCTTTTGGTCGATATCTTGGATACTGATTTTCGATCCCATAGTTTTTTCAATTTCAAACTTAGTATTAAGGATTAAAACGTCAAAAATATGAGCTAAAAAGGTCTTAAATGCTACTCTCACCCCTCTATTTCATGGTTCGAGAAATGACAAAGAAACATCTAGCCGCTATCAATCGAGGTCGCAAAGCTGCCGGATTAAAACCAATTAGAATGAAGAAAAAGACCAAAAATGATTAATTTTTTGCTGTTTTTTGAAGTTTTGATTTGGGCTTTGACACTTAGAGACTATAAATTAAAAGAAAAGCTAGGCACGAAAAAAGTTCCGTATTAGGCATGTTTACGAGAATGAACAAAAAAAGAGCTTTCTATAAGTGAAAAGACACAATTCGTAAACGGATTTGTCTATCTTTGAGCGTTGTTTTTCCCATCGTTTACATGTATCATTAGTGCTGTTTTCTTCCTAAAAATGATAAATAAGTTTCCCAACAAGTTCCCAACACGTTAACTATTGGGTTTAGGCGTGCGAATAGCAAGTGTTAGTATTCTAAAACAATATCCTAACTGTTGGGAAATTACACACGCGTAAAACTTTGCACTAAAGCCGCTCTTATCTTTCAAGGGGTAACCCTTTCTAATTAAATAAAAAAAGAAGCTGCTGCGCGCAGCGCAGCTTGTGTGTATGTATTCATTTTGAGCGATGAACAGATACTATTTGTTTGCGTTATGTACTTTCAGCATAGCTATCGTACTGATTGGCACGATAACAGCGGCTAGTATAACGCCTAGTGTTGCAAGATCTTGCATGATTAAATGAAATAATTATTGCATAAGTAAAGCTGTAATCAAATGCTCGTTAGTGTATTTGACTAACCTTTACCTCTAACGCTGTCACTCGTTCACAAAGTTTGTTCATTTGTTTAATCCCATAAAACTGTAAACCCAAAATAAATGAAGCCATAGCTCCTATGAGGATCATTTCAGTTTCCAAATTAAGACACCTCCGATAATTGCTAAAAGAATTATGCCTATTGTAATAGGTCGCGTATAATCCGTTTTACTAATTTTATTATTTGGAATTTGTAAAACTATTGGATCCATTTTTTTTTCAATAATCTTTTGTTTTTCATTTTCTTTTTTTATTATTATTTCAATTGCTTCAAGTTGAACATTTAATTCAAAAATTTTTGCATCTGCGGCGGCGTTTCTTGATGCGTGAGTTATGTTAACACCGGCGGCAATTTTGAAATTTTTTTCAATTTTATTAATGTCTGCTAAAATCATTTGTTTAATCTGTATAGCTGGCATTTTTCCAATTAATTGTAAATAATCATAAGTTTCGCCCATTAGTGCGCGGTGTCCGCTAACATGTTGTTCATAAGTTGCCATTAATTATCAGCTCCAAAAATTGAAATTGATGCGCCGGTGAGATAATCGCCAGTTGAACCGTTATTTGCTTGAATAGATGTAATTTGTGAAGTTTGCTCAAACATGCCAAAAACGTGTTTAATGTTTGGTGAATTGCTCGCGCCCGTTGTGTTTTCAATTCCATCAGAAATGAAAGTTTTGTTATAGGTTCCGTCTGTATTTGTAATATACACATTTGCCATAATCCCGCCCGCTGTCGTTCCCGTCAAATTATCCGTATTGCTTAATGAGTTGTTACGAGAAAAAGATCCTCCGTCAATATATTCGCAAATAGTATATTTTGAAGAACCAACACTATCAAAAGTTAAATTACAATTAATATTTCCCCCCGTTCCGTTTGCTTGGATTTGTGCATAAAGAAATTTTTTCGCGGTAAAAGTTCCTGAATCAATTGTATCACCATTTGAACCTAAAACAACAGATGTTAAAAATTCGTAAGCCATTAAGCGTAAAATCCATAGCATGCAAGGGAAGAGCCGGCGGCAAATTCGCCACTATCGCCCGATTCTCGAAAAGCGTTAATTTGATCAATTTGATCATTAGTCATATAACGAAACCAGCCCCATTGTTGATCTTGATTACTGGTTGCCGCATCGCCCGCGCGATTGTAAAACATTTGATAAAATCCCAGTTTTTCATCATCATCGCGGTTTAACACAAAAACGTTAATCTGGCATAATTGATTACCCGTAGGACTAGCACCCCCCCATGTATCAGTATAAATAAAATTTTGTTGAGATAATGTTGCCGGCGATGCACCGTTTGTTTGTTTTCTGTAAGTATATTTTGACGATTCTTCATCATTAAATTTTATTGATACTGCCGGATTGCCATCATGACGATAAGCCAAAATCTGAAAAAATAAATAATCTTTTTTTAAGTCCGCTACTACGCCGGTATCAATGTCGGTTCCGTCACTTCCTAAAGTAACATCTGCTAGCGATTCCCATTTTGTATCGCCCGCGGTGGCATCGGTATATCCAAGAACCACAAGCTCACTCCCTGCGGCATAGTCAACTGATCCGGTTTCGTTATGAATTGCAATAGTTGAATCAATATTGTTAGATGTATTTGCCCATTTACCCCCCATAACCGTGCCATGTGGAACCGATGTTGTAGCTGTTGAGTTTGAATACGTGTTATTATATGTCAATAATTTTTCATAACCATCATAATTTGAAATATATGAAACACTAAAACTTTGACCGGATTGAGCAGAAGAGCTGATATAATTTTGACTGTTTGCAGTTGATGCCCCTCCGGAATCTTCTGAATAAACGCGCGCATATTCTGAATTACTTATTCCGTCAAATTGAAAAGACTGGGTAGGATTATAATTAACATCGGTAGTTTTTGTGCGCGCTAAAACCATATAATTTTCTCGTGGATCACTTGACACATCTACACTAATGGAATCCGCAGTTCCGCTTAATGTTGTTTTTCCTATAAATTCGTAATATGGCATGCCGCCGCCGCCGGATGCAAATTTCATAAAAGGATTAATGAGATTTAAGCTCAACTTAATCCTCCGGATAAACTATTTTTTTAACCGCATCGGTAATTTCTGTTTCCCATCTTATTTTATCGTTATTTGTATTCCATTGTTTAACTTTCCATAATGGCAGTAAATTACCGTCTTTGTCTTTTTTTTGTTCAAGTTCATAAGTCCAAGTCAAGATATACGCGCTCCTAATGGATAACCAATTAATTCAACTTTTAATCCAGTTTCGGATCCACCGCCTGAAATTGCATCAACATCAATAGTCATTGAAGAATCCGGCAAAATTGTATAACCGGTAGTTGCCAAAACGTAACTGGTTGCCGCAGTTACCGAAGTTAATTCGCCTTGATCAATTGTGAGCAAAGTTGAAAATATGGAAACAGTATCATCATTAACATCGATTGTAGTAGTTCCCGAAGTTCCTCCGGCAGTTGTCAACGATGCTTTAACTGCTAAAATTTGAAATGGGTATGGCATCCGCCATGTAGTTTTTGCGGTTCCGGTAGTAATTGCAGTAGTTTCATCTGATGCGGCTACAATGATGCTTTGCGGTTGTATCATGTTCATGTTTCCTAAACTGCTAGATGTTGTCATAAGTTAATCCTCCCGCGTATGTCGTCAATTTTTTCTTCAATTTTTAATTTGTCTTTAGCAATAAACAAAGTTAATCCAATTCCTACAAGTGCTAAAACGGTGTTTGGAATACCTGAAAGATAACTCAAAGTCCTATCCTCTTTTTCAATAAGAAAAATGCTACAATACCAACTCCGGCAATTACTGCATATTTACCAACATCTTGAAACAAACAATTAATTCCAAACAAACCGCAATCTTCACCGCCTCCGTTATGAGTATGAGATTTATCAGATTTTTGTCCTATTGAATCGTAAATGTTTTGTTGTTCGGTAATTAGATTTTCAATTTTTGCCATGTTTTGATCTCTTTGAATTTTTGCATTGTCAAATTCAGTTCTATAACCGGCTATGCTTGCATCTTGTCTAACGTCAATTTTTCCTAATTCGGTCATATCAATACCCATTTGAGATTGATTTCGTTCAATGTTTCTCATTCTGATTGAAACATCTGTTAATTGCAATCCTTGTGAAATCGGTGTAACTTGAACGCCAATTGATTGATAATATTTTACCGCGGCATTTGATAATTCCATAGTACGTTCTTGACCAGTCTTAAACAAAACGCGATACATTTGATTTTGACTTGATACATTATTATCACTCATTTCTACGCGCCCATCTGTCATTTTTTCATCCTCCTAATTATGAAAAATCCTAGAATTACAATTGCGCCTAATCCTCCAACTAAAAATAATTTTTCGTTATTTTTATCAGGCACTTGCTCCGGCACTTGCTCCGGCACTTGCTCGGGGATAGTGGTTTCAAAAACTGGCATTACAACTCTTCCTACTGGATTTACATCTGGAATTTGTTGAATAATTACTTGCTCTTTTGTTTGTCCTCTCGCCCCTTCTCGTGCTATTGTTGATTTTTGTGTTTCCGGTTTCGCTTCGTTTAATTTTTGATATGGAGTTGTTTTAATTGCTATTTGCAATTTTTCTCTTAATTCAGTTTGTTTAATAGGTTTATCCCAAAATGGATCTATCGGATCTCTCAATGGATCTATTCCTTGCTGATTAAAATATTCTGCTAAATTTCCTTTGCTAGTATTTGCCCCACTAGGTTGGGATAAAATTATTTTTGGAACATCTTCTTTTTTTGCTGTTGTAATACGCCAAAATTTTTCTGATTGTATTCTGTTTGCTTCGCGTGTTTTTGCTTGTTGTGTTCTAATATCTTCTATTGTTTTTTTTTCTATTGCGCTTACTCCTCCCGTTCTAACATTGTAATTTTGAGGTTTTGTTACAGTTTCCGCTGTTTCTGATAATCCCTTTGATGCTTTGTATGCGTTGTAACGTTCTAACGGTGACATTATTTTCTAATCCTCCAAATTAACAATAGCATCAATCCAGTAAATACAAGACCGCCAATAATTACAGCACGCGTATAATCCGGTTTTTTTTCTTTTTGTGTTTCCATTTCATTTAATATTGCTAATGGTTCGTTTTTTAATTCCGATGTAATTTGTTTATTAATTTTATTTTCTTCTTCTTCCAAAGTTTTCATAATACTTAATTGTCTTTCATATTGAGTAATTCTCAATTCGTATAGTGCTTTAGATGCTCTATGATTTGGCATAACATAGGTTCTTTTTCCTTCGTTTGCATAATTTTTTTTCATATCATTCAAATTTATCATTAATAATTTTCGCGCTCCGGTAAAACTCATGCCTTTTTCAGTTACATAGGAAACATAATCAATTAATGGATAACTTTCATCAGCTACTTGATAAGCCTGATTGTACAAAAGTGACATATCGGGCAATTTATCGCCTCGATACAAATAGAGCAAATGCGATTAATGCTCCGGCGGCAATTACCGCTCCGGATGGATTTGAGAAAAATGTTTGTTGAATGTCCATGTTTGCCATTTTGTAAGCATTAACTTTTGTGTTGTCAACTCTTGGGTCGTTTCCTACTGTTGAATCATAAAGATGTTGACCGGTTAACTGATTTTGTGCCGGTGTGATTGTTGTTGGTCTAATGTTTGAAAATCCATGAGTTTGATGCGTTTCTGCATTTGGATAAACAACTTTGTATTGAAAATTATTTGCTTTCTGTCTTCCAAATGCGTTAAAACTTTCTGTTTGTGTTGATGGCAATCTTTCATACATCGGTGACTGATTGGATCCTCTCGGAGTATGTAGCGTATAGACTGGTTGTAGGAAATTAGTCATTTTATAGATTCTCCACGTAATTCCAGTAAATTTTGTAAGTTGCATGGTTGCCGGATGAGGTTGATTTTACACGCACTCTGTAAAAATGATGTTGCTGATCACTCACAAAAATATTTGTATCATTTGCGGCAATATTTACGCCGCCCACATATCCCGATAAAGTGAAAAAGTTAGTTCCGTCATTTGACACTTCGACTTGAACCGTCATAGCATCGCTTCCTGAATCTGTATTATCAATATAGTAAATGAATTGATCATATCCACCGACATGATGCTGAACCGCGGTTGCATAACTGTTAGTTGTGGTTCCTGTTGTTGCATCTCTGAAATGTGCATAGTTTTTGAAGTTGTAATTTAGAATTTGATCTGTTGATGCTACAAACATTAATTGATTTGAATCGCTTGGCGTTGACAAAGTTGGAATATTTACTCTAACATAATCAAAAGCATAATTATCAATTTGATGTGTAATCTGATGATCTTTTAATGTTAAAGAATTTCCGATATTAATTTCAGCTTCTGCATCGCTTGCATAAATTGCAATTGAGTTTGCTTGTGTCAAATTGTAATAATCAAGATTTGTATTCATTAAAGTTATAGTTCCCGCTGAATCCGTACAAGTGCCATGTCTAAAGTCTAGCATCATATCACCTGATGGAATATTCTTGATAGGTTCGCCATTGAAAGTTGAAAAAATTGCTCCTCCCAATTTTATTTCCTCCTCAAAATAATAAATGCGCCAACTCCGGCAGCTAACAAAACAAGCGGTAACATAGAAAATTCTTTGAATCCTTGAATTTCATTTCCTTGATAATTTCCGTTAAACGAATCATAATTCATTAGTTGAGTTATGTTTGCTCCTTTTTGTTGCATGTATTGTTCGCTTGGTTTTAGTTGCGGATTGTTTTGAATTTCAATTAATGGATCTTGTGATTGTAGGGCTTTTTGATACAGGTTTTGTTTCATATTCCATCTTGGATCAGTTGGAGGAATTGCCGCGTGTACGTGGTCGGCTACTTGCCATGATACTTTTTTTGCAGCTTTACTAAATGCTTGACGTTGCATAGGTAAATCAGTTGAAAATTTATTTTGAGTTTGATTAATTGTGTTTGTGTTGTCAGTCGATGATAATTGCTCCCCTGATGCAATAGCGTTAATTTGTGAACCGCGAATTGCTGACATTCCTACATTTGTATTTCCTTGAATTGAAATATTTCCGTTGAATCCTCCGGTGTTTCCAGTTTGCGCTTGACTGATTGTATATGGATTTAGAGTTGTTGTCATAGGATGAGCATTTGTATTTCTTTGAGCGTTGAAATTTACTTGACCGATATTAGAAGTTGGATCCGATGTTGCGCTTTTCTTTTGTCCGGATAAGTATGGATTGTAAATTCCGTTAGGTCTTAGACTTCGCGTGTCTAGTGCTTGTTCGGTTCCTCCAAGTGCTTGAGATTTTCCCGAATATCCAGTTGTCACATATTTTTGATTAGATTGTTCGACTGGTGTATTATTGTAAGTATTTCCTTGATTTTGATTTAATTGTCCACTTGAACCAAAAACCCAATTTCTTAACATACCTAAAGGATCGAAACCTCTACCGGTTGCGTTTCCTCCTACTGCGGCTTTTGTTGGCACTCCGGCTTGTACGCTTTGAGTAATACTGCCATTAGTTCTAATGTTAACCGGTTGCGCTTTTTGGTTTTTGATATAAGATGTCATTTAATCACATGCTCCAAT
>Ga0114906_1001780_pt1 | contig 11088 bp, 10 predicted proteins | sample MalvirDeepMed_M9_FD_89687 | JGI IMG/M metagenome (GOLD analysis project Ga0114906, IMG submission 89687) | Marine viral communities from the Global Malaspina Expedition - Malaspina viral metaG DeepMed_M9 | ecosystem: Environmental > Aquatic > Marine > Oceanic | place: Mediterranean Sea... | reverse complement strand
CCAATAAGCCTGAAATTGTATGACACCCTCATTCCATGATTTAGGAAAAGCAATTTGGAATTGTGCGTGTTCATTTGAACCATCATCAAAATCCAATACTTGCATATCGGGCCTACCTGATGTTGTTTCAACTACTGTTAATACAGAACAACCATTAGAGGCAGTTGGTCGCATGGCGGCAGCGGGAACCCATATAGTATGTTTACCAATCACATCGTTGGCTATTACTGAACTCGTAGCGGTTAGTCCTGCACCGGCAAATAATGTAGCCAATGCAGTTGTGCTTGTTTTTTGTTCATTAGCACCATCAGAATCTAATGTCGAAAAGAAGTCTCCATCAGCAGGAGTAACTGTACTTAATTCAGATAAATCTAATGTTAATGTAACACCACCAGAAGAACCACCACCTGATAAACCAACACCTGCTGTTACACCTGTGATGTCACCTGCATTAGCCGTCCAACCTTGGTCATTATTGAATTGCCCCAATTTTATTTCATCAATTTGCTTCCTTTTTTGACTTCCAGCATCAAGATATACTAATTCATCGGCTGAACCTACAACATCCGCTGTACCATCAGTCAACTCACTCAAATCAACATCTATTTGATTTGCTTGAACATCAATTAAATTACCCGGCCCAATATTTATAGTAGCACTACCACTTGTAGCACCACCTGTCAGGCCATCACCCGCTACAACTGCTGTTATATCACCGCTACCACCACCAGCAGCAGCCCATTCGATAGCATTACCAGCAGCATTGACACTAAGTATTTCGTCGGCACTACCCAAAGCCAATACTCCAAGAGCAGCACCTTGAGCAGAAGGCCCATATAATAGGCCGTAAGATGATACAGAGGAAAGACCTGTACCGCCGTTTTCAGGGAAGAGAAGTTCATCAGGATAATTAGTGCTGGTTGACCCTCCATCGGAGATATAAAAATTCTCACGAAGTCTTGTGAAACCCCATGTTCCCCCTCTGAAAACAACAGGGGTGGAGGTTTTAATGTAAGAGGGAGCCGTTGCAGAACTACCAATAAGACGACAAGCAGAGGTTATCTCCAATCTATTACAAGCGAAAGTGAAGGTTGAAGGTATTGTAAATAGAGTACCTTTAGTAGCATGAGTACTGCTTGCGGTTCCATATAGAACCACATTATTCCATTTAGGAGTGAATACACTGGTAGCATGTCCTGTCCCATAGTTTGTTATATCTCCTTTACAGGGAAGTTTGAAAACTGCTCCATTTGCCCCACCAATAAACTCCCAAGTAGATTGTCCGGCATCTAAGGTTGCTCCTTGATATGTGAAGGAATTGGTAGTCATACTGAATATTTTATTAACATCATATTCAGGATTCATCAAGTCCTTATGTGGTTTCAACAATATTCCCGTATCATTATCTGCGAAATTGAATGTGAGGCCATAGAATTCTGTTTTTGCATAATCATTAAGTGGAATTCGTGGTTGTTGTGGAGTCACGTAACCAATATTACTTGATGCACAATTCATTGAGACTATGGGATGAGGACCATTATCAAAAGCAAGATATTTGGGGGTTGTATCAATGGTACTCATAGTATAGGTTATATCATCCTGATTCTCGATAACTGCATTACTTCCATTTTGAACATAGTAGTAATAGGTAGTTGAACCTGATGTGGCTGCATAATTATGATAGCCTTCACCTAAAGTCTGTGCTATTGAACTTCCACCCGTATCTGCGTCTGCATCAAAGGAAGTATGCACGAATGTAATAGCATAACCAGTCCCACTATCATTCTTCAAGGTTCCATTGAGATAAAGGGAGCCAAGACTGATGTTTGCCCCCAAATCAATATAGGCCCCAAGAGATGTAATGGTATAAGTTGCTCCGAGTTCGTTTGCATACGCGCTTCCTCCAGCACTAAGTGTCATTGTTTGTGTTCCTCCCGAATTAACAATACCTGTGATGGTTCCATATTTGTTATTATTACTTCCACTACCAGTAAGTGTTACTTTTTGTCCAATAGCAAAAAAATCATAGAAATTTACTTCTGGATTATATGGTTCATTTCCCGTTCCATGTGCGATAGTTGCACTATATGTACCACCACCGCTGGTATCAGTAATAGTGAACTTACCTGTTACAGTTTGTGAATCAGCATTATAACCATGAAGCACGAACATTTGACCTGCTGTACTTGTTGTTAATGCACAGGGAGCCAATCCCAGACGCGCAGCAATAGTAACCGGATGACCGAATACCATTTCATCGCCAGTACTGGGAACACCAGCACTACCACTACCATCTGCTGCCGTATCCCAATTGGCTGCTGTGCTTGATGCTGTTTCAGCGCCCGTTGCTATCCAGTATTTAGTAGCCATAATAATCACGAAGTAAAGGTTGACCTGTTTTCAGGTGACGTACTTTCTACTCTGGTGTTGGTTCTATCCACCGCGAAAGCAGTCCCTCCTTTTTCCTCGATTAAAGCAAGTGCCGCGTTTGCCCGTTCCTGAAATACCTTTAACTGTTCTTTAAATCTACGCTCATTTACTGCTTGCTCTTGTTCAGGATAAAAGAGTGGGATAGTACCTACCAACACAAGTAGGCAATCAACACAGGTTAGTAGTTTAACAGCATCTTCTTTCAATGCGTCAGTAACCTGATATGTAGAAGTAACTTCATAATTATCATCTCTGGCTTTCTTATCGACTTCGCGAGTACGTAGATTTACATACTCTGTAATAGTATCCTAGACCAACCCTCTTGGTCGATTTAACATATTCCTAATTTGAGCCGTCGTTATCGCCATTAGTTACACCAACCATTTTTCTGTTTAATAGTCCTTTTGACACATCTAAAACAACAGCGTCTTTAGGGGGATTTGGAGTGCGGGTTAGCACAAATACCTTGCGAGTAGCAATAATATCATGTGCCGCATTGGAATTCGGCATCCAATACACAATACCGAACTCAAGTGCTTCTATTTTTTTATCTGTGCTGCGTTTAGCCAAACGCACTACCCACCCCTTTCCGGGTATCCAATGCTCTAAGCGATGCTCAAGTTCAGCGGTTGTCGGCTTACTTGGTATGGGAATACCAATGTCGCGACATTTCTTAAGTAGGCTTGCCTTGCTTGGCTGCTTACTCACTTAGTCAGCCCCATCAGGAGATAACACCTGTGATAGTAGCAATACGGTTGCTTGTGCCAGCCCCCGCACCATCTTGGTGTTCGTGGATAACTGTACCCAAGTAAGAGGTTAGAAGCCATGAATAGCCAACACCTTCTACCCGAGTCATCTCAGTCTCCATGAAACCCGGTCCGTTGTACTGGAAGAACTCAGCCGTTCCAGCACCCGGAATCATTAGTACTGCGCTTGTAGTAAGAGCCGTACCGCTGCCGTGGTCCCTTGAGTAATAGAGTCTTAGTCCAGCGACGTTATTTAGGTGGTCGCCAAGCGACTCAACAACATTACCGTACAATTGAGTGTTCATCATTGTGGAACGAACACTGGATGGAAGGATAAGCGCCATGCTTTCATTTCCTGATACACGACCATTGGTAAAGATAAGGTCCATAGTGTCAAGAATATCCTTTTCCTCATCAGCAGTAGCCGCACCGAAGGTAGCGGTAGCCGCCTTAGTCTGACCTTTACCAGCAACCAACTTCGTAAGAATGTGGTTGTCGATAACATCTGCTCTCTGTTGGACAATAGCCATCTGTTGACGGTTCATGTTTTCCCATGTCTCGCCACGTAGAAGGGTGGAGTCAAGGAACACAGTGCGTCCCTGACCTTTCTCCAACTTGACCGAGTAACTACTGGTTCCAATCTTGGTTGGGTCAACCACAGCACTGTCATCTATGGGGTAACTAAATGACCCCTCAGCACCAGTGTACCATTTGAACTCAAGCCACGGCGCACTACGTACTCCGACAACCTGTGTTCCTACAGCAATCGTAGTTGATTGTAGTTGGATAAAGTCTCTCAATGTCTGTTCAAGAACCGCATCACCGGGTCCAAAGGGACCACCTTTAGGTGATACCGCGCTGTCTGCATATACAATTTCTTCAAGTGTCTTGTTAGCCATGTCATCATCTCCTATCAAGCAGTTGCCGCTCCTGCGGTCATAACCGGAATGAGGTCGCCCTCACTGGAGGCAGCAGCAGAATCTCCTGCTCCGTTTGCTCCAAGTGCGCCGGTTGTCTCCCCGTTACCCACATAAACTCCAATGAGTTTACGGGAAGAAGAGGTTGTTCCTGCAAGACCATCTGCTTGTGCATATACAAGTAGTCCTGTAGTGTAAGTTTGTGAAGCGGCTGACTGAATCATCAGTACTCCGCCAAGAGGGTAGTAAGCCACAGTTGCGCTCGCTGCTTCGTAAGCAAGAGCCGAATCTCGACTTCCTTCTGCTGCTGAAACACCAATCGCAATCTCGTTATTCGCAGTTAGGTCAAGTGTGTTGTTCGTACTATCCATTGTTAATAGTTTTCCCGGTCCATACACATACGCAGTATCCTTTAGGGTTGCTGTGCGTGGTTGGGTTGTTCCGCCATAAGCCATTCATAATCACCTCAGTTTGTTTTGGTTTCCTCGTAAGTTAGTGCAGTAATATCATTAACACCGTTGTAAGCACCATTCCAAGCCGCAACCCATGAGTTGTAAGCGCGAGAATAAACACTCTCGTCGCTTTCTACCATAGTTCCGTTTAGATAATTCGCAACAACAGGTTTGTTTTCCTCTACCACAATTGTTTCGCTTTCAACACTTGTTGCGGGAGTAGCAGGAGCCATTTCTTGTGGCTCGGGCCTGCTTGCTTCCCAAGAAGCAATAACTTGCTCAAGTGTCTCTTTCGTAAAGTCATCATGGCCTTTCAATCCAACTTCTGTTGCTTTATTTACCAACTCAAGACGACTTTCTTCTTCCCGTACAGCCTCTTCATTCTCAAACTCTGAGATTTTGGCTTCACGGAGAACAAGGTCTGCCTTAAGGGATTCAATTTCTGCCTGATAGTCAGGAGTCTCAATCACTTCGTCGGACATTTCATTCACTTCCGGTTGATTTGTTAAAGAGTCGGGTTCATATTTAACCATTTCTTCTGCTACTATCTTTTCGACCTCTTCTATATTTGCTCGGGGATATGCTGGACGATACACAATAGCCAGATGGTCCAAAGTGAAATCACTATCAAAAAACATCTTTGTTTTGCCTTCTTCTGATTCAGTAATTATATCAGGAACACCTGTCCCTCCAATAGAGACACCATAATCCCCTTTCAACCATAGACCAGACTCAAGGGATTCAAATAATTCTTCTCGATATACATTTGCTACATATCGAACATTCCATTTATCTTCTTCTTCTTCTTCAAAAGACGTTTCAACTATTTCACCAATAGTGGATTTTTCAACTTCACCATTCATATTACGAGTAAAATGACCATGTTCTGCATCAGGATGATGAAGTGTCAAATCAAGACCCTTCATTTCTTCTGCAAGACGTATTGCAGCATCTTTACTAATAGCCCAATTATTTTTATTATACCCTTCATGGAAAGCAATACCACTTATTCTCATTAGAGTTTTGCCTGTACTGGCTTCAACCATACTATCAACATCACTAATATCAAGGTCAAGCATTACTGATACTTTCATACAAGCACCATCTTTCTCTTCATACCCCTCATTACAATTAGGAGGATAACCCGCATCTTCATCAGCCATAGGTTCTTCTGTGGCCTCAGTATTACCACCGCAAGTACAACTCATAGTGGTATCAATTGAGGCATCTGTCTTTTCAACCTTTGCTTCGGCGTAATTTTGACATACTGCGAATCTTTGGTCGTTATCAGGGAATTCTTGTTTCATCTTATAATCCCCCATACAACGACTCAGAAAATCATCTTTTGGTTCTCCAAGTTGTCTTGTGGGCATATCAATCACCTATATCAAAACTAAAATCTGCTTTACTAAATATCAAGAATATTAAACTACCCCATAAAAATAGACCAAATATCATTCCGGCAATTACGTGTATAAAACCCATATTATAACATAGAGGGTTACGATTAATTTAAGTTTCCCCGTTTATTTCTATATTCAACCAGTTTTTCTCAATATCTATTTCTCCGTCTTCCCCTATAAGATATACATACAGGTCATAATAACCATGTGTGAAGTTACCAAGAATTAATCGGTGACTATCCCACTCTTCCCCCGCAATATCATAATGTTCGCTTGTCCAATTATAAGGCCCTTCTGAATTAGATGGGTTAGTACCATTAGTCCAAGCCAAGAATTGTACTTCCACATTTTCAGTTGCCTCTTCGTTACTACAATCAATATCGAAATCTGCTACTACTTTCGTATTGTTAGATTGGTAAAATACATATATGTCATAATAGACAGGTTCACATTCAGGTGGTGGGGGATATTCACACGACCCATCATCTTCCTCTGCTTCGGAATTGTAGTTATCTGCTTCTGAATCAGTACAACCTTCTATCACTTCTTCGGTTGGTTCACATGAACCATCATCTATCGTAGCAAGTTCATCATAGTTAGGCGCAGCATCATTAGTACAACCATAGACTTCTTCATCATAACTACAATACCCATCATCTACCGTAGCATCATACATATAATTAATAGCATTTGGGTCAGTACACCCATACACATCATAGTATTCTTCTTCTGGATAATCATCCCCAACGGGCGACCAATCAGTAACACCGAACATTTCAAATCCAGTTCCACCCACTATAAGAGCAAATACAGGAAGTAATGTCATTAGAAGCGCCTTTAGTTTATCCACCTTTTCTTGTGCTATATCAAGAAAATCTTTGTTATCTATATCTTCACCTGCACTCATATTTAATTGACCATCATCAAGAAGGTCAGCGATAATATCTTTTTTGTCACGCCCGGTTATTTCGGCGAGTTCTTCTGCGCGTTTTAACGCATCATCAATATCTTCACTCATAGAAATCCCGCCGGAAACATAAGACCACTAAGACCCACGACTCCGGCGACAAGAGCAAAAGCTGCTATTACTATCTTCTTCATTACATCAAAGCCTTCTTTCAGTAAATCGTTGGTTGTTGCATGAGAAGCAGATAATTCTGCTATAGAAGTCAGCAAACTGGTATTGGAAGTCATCAGACTTTCAAGCATTTGGTCATGTTTTTCAATGCGTGCCTCGATGACAGCAATTTTTAGATTAGTAACTGCTTCACTCGTTTTCTGGTTCGTCATCTTCTTGCACCTCTTGTATAATATTATCCTTTTTGCTTCTGTCATCCCCATCTTTCTCTGATGGTAATCCCAATATTGTGAGGGCGTGATTTAAAGTCAGTACACCCTTTTCATATCCGAGTGTAGCCCTACGCATAGCATCTATTGGAGGTTCTTCATCTAATGATTCAAACAATAAAACAGGTATATCTTCTTTCTTATGTGGAATCCCCGAAAGGGTAAGGTGACGAGAAAATAAATCCTGTATTGCCTCTATTACTACTTGTTGTAATCTGCGTATGGCTTGAACAGACCACTGATTAGCATTGAATGTTGCAGCGAAGGTTGAACCCCGCTCTTGACCCATACTCACTCTTGGAACATGAAGTACCGCACTAATATCAGCATTGATGCTATCCAAAAATCCACTATTATCAGGAATGCTATTTTTCAAATCAACATGATGAATCTTCACATAATCAGGTAGAATTGGAACTTGGTCGCCTCTTATTCCCTCAAGTAACTGAGCCACTTCATCCATAATATGAGTAAGTCTGAGTTTCTGTTCATTAGGGTCTTGAATATGCTCAATGGCTGACTTATCAATCGTTATGAATTGCTTAGTCATTGAGTCCTCAAGAGAAATTCTATTATTCATGCTGTTGTATTTAGCACGAATCGCCTGCTTAAGTGATGAAAAGCGAGATGCTCCCCAAACACCGTATGACCATCGGGCCGACCTATCTTTGAACCAGTTACTACGGTAATCAATCCTAATGTGGAATATTTCATTCTTGGGAAATATCTGAGTATCTAAGTAATGCTCACGAAAGATATACTTACTATTGTCCATTATGGGACTTTGCTTATCAGCATAATAGGGTTCTTGTCTTTCATCCGTTATAGTAATCTGATTTATAGGTAGGGATTGAACACTACTTATCCCATTTCCTCTTTTCCCTACCAATTTATTGATACTATTTCCATATACCATCAAGTTACGCATGGTGTTAATCAGAAGGTCATCGAAATCCAGATTATTTTCAACCAATTCCTTTATAGCATTTCTGATAGTAGCATTTCGACCTTTAGAATAATCAACCGCATACTTGTTAGCCGTTAGAGAAACGGTACGGACTGCTCCATTCAATTCGGGGTCATACTTCAACATATCATCATACAAATCAAATACGTTGTCATAATTGTCATCACTACGCATATATTCTGTGTTTTGGACGATATGATTTATACCGGCTACCGCAGCAAAACCAACATCAGTAATATGTTGGGTTCCCCCAACAGTGATTTCTTGATTTTTCGATTTAGACAAAAAACGACTGTACCACGCCATATTATAAACACCCTTTGAACGTCTTATGAAACTTTCTTACGCTTATTAGATAAATATGAAAATAATCCTACCCAAAACGCTAATTCTGCTAAAAATAACAATATTAATGCCCCACAACTAAGTGAAGTCAGGTTATTCACCGAGGGAGACATACTTACCACCGCCACGACGGTTTATACGTTTTGGTGACTTAGACCTCATCCACCCGTCAATGTTAGCCGTATTTGACGCAAAAGGTATATTGGTCGGGCCGATGTTTGAATATTGGTCTATTGCATGAGCAAAAGCCATAACAGTATCATTATGTTTACCAACATCCACTATCTCACCCCCCTTCCATACATGATTTTCTAATTCATTCAAAATAATCTCAGTAGTTTGTCTTGTAGCATGGTCGCCATAAGGCCAAACCACCTTTCCTTGTTCAAACCATACCCTAACTCTATTCATCAAGGCTTGTTTCAATCCCTTATTACTCACTTTACTTGGCTGGAAATTGACAACTACATTACGTGTAGTAATGAGGGTTTCATATAATCTTGAGAAACCTACTTCCTCACAAGCGAAAACGGGTTTATAGTATTTCTCATACCATTCTAATATCATGTCAACCTGTCTATTGGGGGGAAAATCATTTCTCCGCCACATATCCACGAAATGAATATAACCCTCTGGGTCTTGCCGTAATACTATCATAACAGAATAGTCTTTCCCTATACCATGAGAGGGGTCGAATCCGATGACAAACCTATTGTCACTACTATTTTGAATATCGAAACCGAGGGTGGCGTCCATGTCCATGTTTTTACGAATGAGACTTCTCTTGAAAACTTGGGCCTCATCATCTATGACCTTGCACAGATACTCTTGAACGAAGGCAAGTTCATCGTTCATGGCGAGTTTTTGTTCGATGAGGAATTCGACGGACCTATGCTCGGGCCATAATGCTTCCAATTTAACATTCTCAGGGTCGGCCTTATACTCATCCCAATTGGGGAAAGCAGACCAAGTATCAGATTTCCAAGATTCATTAGTTAGCATTTCAGTATGGTAAATATCTGTCATACTCATAGGAGTTCCCACCACATAGAGGGAAGTTCCCGGTGAAAGCATTGGTGTAATAACTTTTCGGAACCAATTTTTGATAGTATCCATATTCATATCACCAATATCTGCTAATATGTCATCCATAGCAACACAAGCAGGATGTTCCCCACGAATAGCAGAGCCTACTGAGGTGGCTTTTATCCACGCTCCATTAGTAAAAGATAATTTGAATCTGTTACTCTTACTTTCATCAATTTGCTTACTTAACTCGGGATGGTTACGTAAATCCGCTTTAATTTCTTCTAAACGATTTGCGGCCATATCTTTGCTTGCCGAGAATAACCAAATGGTCATTGTTTTGTTTCTCCATGTCTCAAAAAGACACTTATGAGTTAGTTTCACTCGGAGTGTAGTGGATTTAGAGTGGTCCCTCGGTGCGATGATACATACTCTATGAACTTGTGCATCTCCACGTTTCTCGTACATCTCCATCCATTGTTCTATATGATTACCATAATTGTAACCAAGCCACTCATAAAAGTGCTTTATATCTTGTTTACTTCTCTCAAAATGCAACTTAGAGAAATCCACACTATCACCAATTAGCCTCCAATCTCCTTTCCCCACAATGAGGGCAACGCATACTTTGTGCCTTGCTTATCAACATTTGTGGTGCTTTCCAACCACAGGATACGTTGGTGCAAACAACACCAGACCAAGTATCCTCAGCCAACTTATCACTTCTTCTTCTTCAACAGGGTTCTCTTCTTCTTAGGAGAACCATGTACTACATCGTTAAGCGATTTCTTAGTATTCATGGGCATTTAATCACGCGCCTTCAAAGTACTCTATCCAAACATACCACTTACCGGCTGTAAGAGCGGCAGTAGCAATGGTAGCAAGAACTGAAACTGCGGCAGTTGTTTTGCCGAGTGCTACGGTGGGTGTACCTGTTGTGACTGCATTCACATTCCACATAGCGTTATCGAATGCGGTTGCGGCAAGGAAAGCGGTTGTTTGGCTTGTATATCCCAATGCGATAGTTGCTGAACCACCACTTGTATTGTCGGTTACACCTTCAATTGATACATTCGTAATGACTGCATTATCTGGAATTGTTTGTGCTGCACCTGCGGCATCTGTTAGTGTGATTGAACTTGCTGCGCCTCCAACTGCGGAGAAGTCATACATGAATTGTAGGTACTTTGGGTGAGTTGCGGCCACAGCAGCATTACCTACTGCATTATCTACTAATTCATCTGCGCCTATTGCATCATCAGCCATCTTACCGATGTTTATGAGATTCTGTAATTTACGATTTTGATTATTCGCTGCGGACATATTCATCACCTTAGTTAGATAATCTGAGTAGGCTGCTGTTATTTTAATGTTTCACACCGGAGCAAAGAAGGATGCGATTAGTCCCGTCTTTTTATCTATCATATGAGAAGCGAGTCCTGCTTGGGATGTAGT
>Ga0114906_1001776_pt1 | contig 11114 bp, 5 predicted proteins | sample MalvirDeepMed_M9_FD_89687 | JGI IMG/M metagenome (GOLD analysis project Ga0114906, IMG submission 89687) | Marine viral communities from the Global Malaspina Expedition - Malaspina viral metaG DeepMed_M9 | ecosystem: Environmental > Aquatic > Marine > Oceanic | place: Mediterranean Sea... | reverse complement strand
GGTGTCTTAAAAAGATGGATGCACAGTCAAACAGCTTTTTATTAAATAGAAGACATAACTGGAGCCATGCGTTTGCAGTTGTAGATTACTTTGATAATGGTCACTTTACTGTACATATAGTTCAAATAATAGATGGTAAAACCTCACTATGGGGTCAACTAATAAGGAGCAAATAAAATGGCAAGAAATTTATTTAGAGGAGTTAGGTATCAAGATGAACCTACTCAAGAACCAAGAAAATTAGGTAGTACATTAGGAAGTATGTTTTCTAATATGTTATCTAGAAGAGACAGGATGCAAGCTAAAAAAGCTGCAATAAGAGAAGATAAAAGAGCTGAAAGAAAAGGTTTTGCAGAACAGATACCTCAAGATGAACAACCTGTTTTTGAAACAGAAGTAAGAGATATACAGCAACCTACAGCTTTTTCTGCACAAGCATTAGATGATGCAGGTAGAGCTAATTTACCACAAGCTATGGATATGTCAAGAATGGTACAGAACATAGATGTTAGTGACCCTAATCAAGTTAAAGCTTTTCAACAAGCATTTAATGATATGGGTGGTAATTTAAAGATAGATGGTAAGTTTGGTCCTAATACATTATCTGCTTTAAGAAGAGCACAAGGTGAAGCTCAGCCTACTAATAGTCGTATGGAAGCAGTAGATGCTGGAGCCCCTACTCCACCAAAGCAAATAGTAGACACTCTTGATGAAAGACTGTATTATGGTCCAAATCAAGGTATAGATATATTTGGAAATTTTAAAGCTACAGAAGAAGATGATATTGTAAATGCTTTAGAAGGAAGGTTTGTAAGATAGGCAATGCCAAAACAAATAGTAGAACTTAATAACTTTAATGTAGGTACTATAACTACGCCTGATGTTAGAGACATACCTGTAGAAGCTGCAGCGTATTCTTTAAATTTAGACAGTGTAGTTGAAGATGGATTGCTACGTGGTGTTCCTGCTGATGCACTCAAAGAGACTGATGATGGAACTAGTAGTACTGCTATGATAGCAACTACTACCTCTACAATACAAAGAAACAGCTCAACTAGAGATGTTGTGTATTATGATAGTACTAACAATAAGCTTAATATGATAAAAGACTTTGAAGGTACTACTGATACTATAGATACTTACGAAGGTTCTGTTTCTAGTGCTATAGTAAGTGGTAGTGATGAAGTATGTTTGCAAACTAATAATAGAGAAGTACATGCAGGAACAGGTAGTGCAAGTACTGATGTACCTAAATGGCTGGGATGGATAGACTTTGGACAATTTGAGGGTAGTGCTCCTTCTAACCCCGTATTGGAAAATGCTGAATTAAGTGCATTAACTTCTTTTCCTACTTTATATAAAACAATATATAAACAAGTAAGTAGTGTAGATTATATATATGGTATTGAATATAAAGGAAATTATCTCTATAAAATAAAAATTAGTGATGGAACTGTTACTAAGTCTGTTAAAAGATTTAGTAGTACGCAAGGTTTAGCTGAATGTGGTGATGGTACATTCTGGGTGTATGATGGTAAAGCAGGTACTGAAGGTACCTTGTATAAATTAAGTACAACTACTATGGCAGTTACACAAACTAATAGACTTTTATGTTCTGCTGCTTTAGCAGATAATATTATTACAGATGGTATAATAACAGATATACAAGAAACAGGGTCAGTAATATGGTGGTCTGCTTATACAGCAAATGCACAACAAAAAAATGCAGATACAGGAAACGTACATTGGTTATTTAAATGTACAGAACCTACAGATAATTCTAATATAGATATAGTACCTATTACCCCTACATGGGTTAGTGTAGCAGAAAGTACAGGTACTGCAAGCACTAGAGGTAAGTGGACAACACACTCTGATGGTACTATTATAAGTGGTGGTCCAACATTAAGATTTTATAAAACACCTTTAGTTCCTATAACAAGTAGCACTACAAAGGTAGGATGTTTGGTACGTTCTACAACAGGAACAGCAACATTAATAGATAATAATAATCATAGTGGTCAAACAGGTAGTGGCAGTAACCATTATAGTAGGGCTGAACCTTATGGTAGTACTACAGACCATTTAGCATTAGATAGTTTTTTTGTAATAGCAACAACTAGCAGTACAGATGGTAATACATATTTTAATAGTAGTAATGGATTTGGTGTAGTTAGTTTACTAGCAAATGGAGGTAGTGCTGTATCTACTGTACCTGGTAATGCTTATTTATCAGCAGTAAATACTGGTCATGGATTACATATAACTAACTTTGATGCAACACCATTAACAACTAATTTTATTGCTTGGGATGATTTAAATGATACTAATTCATTAACAACAGGAGATGGAAGTTCTGCTCCTAGAGGTTTTAATAAAATAGAAGCTAAGGCTGCAGCAAGCAATGTAGATGAACACATTAAAGGTGTATTGGCATATTCAAGTGATGATGGTACAAATACAACTGTTTATTTTACAAACTCAGAACAAGGTGGTAAAATATCTGAAGCTACATGGACTGTAAGTGGTTCATCATTAGGTTCTAGAACAGCTAAAACAACATCAGGTCTTGATATTATGCTTGTTGCTACAGCAGATAGCACATTAACATCAGGAGCTACAGGAACATTCTTATCAACTAAAAAATATTATTATAAAGCATCTGCAGTATATGATGGATATCAAGAAGGTACATTAACAATACCTTTTACTATTATACCTGACACAGGTACAACTACAAATAGTATGAAAGTAACTATAAATGTAAGAAGTATATCTTCTTTAAGCAAAAGAGTTAGTCATATAAATTTATATAGAGCAGAAAGTAGTGATTTAACTTCTGATAAACCAGATACATTTTATAGATTAGTTACATCATTACCATTAGACTCTTTATGGTCTTCTGTTACAGATAGTTTTTGGGAATCAGCATCTAGTAATACTTATAGACAATACGAGTATAGTGACAACTCTTTAGTAGGAGCTACATATGAAGCTATTAATGGTATATCAGAAGTAATAGATAGTAGCATAGTAAACTATGCATTGAGCACACAATTAAATGGACATCATGTAGTGGCTAAATGTTTTCATGAAGATTTACCTGATGCAGAAAGATACATATTTAAATCTAAACCAGGTAAGTTTGACCAGTTTGATTGGACTGCAGACTTTGTAAGGTTACCTTCTATACCTACAGCTATTACAGCATTTGCTGGCAGAATATATGCATGGGATGAAAATACTATGTATAGAATAAACTTAGATGGTATGTATATAGAAGATACTTATGAAGGTATAGGATGTATAGGCAATCAAGCATTTGCAGTTACAGAGTATGGTATGTGTTTTTGTGACCATCAAAATATATATCTACATGATGGTAAACAACCTATGATTATATCTGAAAATATAAAAGATGGTGATTCTGTACCTAGACCTACTACATTAGATGGTGCAACAGTTGTTAGCTTAGATTTAAGTTGGGATGGTAAAGCTGTAGCAGGTGCAAACAAAGCTGCTATATCTATACAGTTTGATAGCAAGAGAGGTTCTTTTTTAATATTTTGGTCACATGCTGCATCTTCTGACCCAAGCAGGGCATATGCCTGGGCATATAACTTAGCTAGAAAAAGATGGGATTTACTTGCAGTTACAACAAGTACTACATCAAGTTATGTAAGAACTACTTTTCAAGATAGTACTGGTGAAATATATTATAGTGATTTAACAAACTGTTATAAGCTATTTGGTGGTACTACAAGAAAGTCTTGGGAGTATATGACTAAAACATTAAGTATGGGATTACATACACAAACTAAAAAAATGTATGGTTGGGAACTAAGGTATAAACGTGGTGGTAGTTCTAAAACACCTCTTGTATATTGGAGTATAGAAAATGGTGTTGTATGGACACATGGCACACATAGTGGAGACTTTGCAGAATCTAGTACAGTACAAAATAGTAATACAGTACATACACATATGCAAGGCAAGTTAAGAGCAAGTAATGGTGGCTCTGTACAAACACAAGAAGCTAGAGATATTAAATACTTTATATGTGAAAACAATACAGCAGGTAGTAGAGTTGGTGGCACTGTAGCTGAAACAGAAGTAGACAGTTTAGCAGTTGTATATAGAAAAGTTAAATTTCCAAAACATAATATTTAATGACATTTATAGGGCAAATAGAGTTAACTAAAAAAAAACCTCCCAAGGTAACTGAAAATGAAAGAGCTTGGCAAGACCTATATGATACTCTTAATCATTTAATAGATGCAGTAAATAGTAAAAAAACTACAGAAATGAGAAGACCTGGTAACTTACAAGGTAGTGTAGGTGACCTAAAAGTATTTAAAGATAAGACTGATGGTAAATATTATCTTGAAGCTATGACTGAGGATGGTAGTGCAAGAAGAGAACTAGCTGTTACTGACAAAGATGTAAGAACAGGTAAAGGTTATTATAGTACATCAGGCATACCTGGTGAAGGTGGTACTGGTGGTTCAGAAGATTCTAGAAACGTAGAACAACAATTATTTGAAGCAATACCTTGGACAAATGGCACACCTAATAATGTAGTAACAAATAGTGATGGTGTCCTTGTTGTTGATAATGTACCAGGTGAAACAGTCAGTAATAATAATATTGCAGAAGCAAATATAGTAGGTAGTGGTAAAACATTTGGTGCTGGTCAAAAACCTAATAAGATAGAAATCGATAGTGATGGTAAATTTGTTGCTGACGGGACAACCTCAAGTACTGTAATTTCAAATGGTAACATAGCTGTAGCAGATGTAGTAGGTACTGGCAAGTCATTTGCAAGTAATCCATTAACTGCTGCTACTACTGCACAAACTTCTGCTAATAATGCACAAAGTACTGCTGATAGTGCCTTAAGTACTGCTAATGGTAAAAATAAAAGTTTTTATCAAGATGCAGTTCCTACTAGTGGAGTTAAAGAAGGCGACATGTGGTTTGATACCAATGATGATAATAAAATGTATAGAGCTGCTGCAGATAATTCAGATGCAGTTACTTCTGGAGAATGGGAAATTGTAAATGCTATACCAAGTCTTTCTGCAATATCAATTAGTGCAAGCAATATTAACTCAGGAGCTGTTACATCAGGTAAAATAAATGTAGGTACTTTATCTGCTATTAGTGCAGATATGGGAAGTATTACAGCTGGTAGTATTAATATTGGTAGTGGTAAATCTGAATTACAATCAGGAGGAGATGCAAAATTTGCTAGTGGAGCTATAAAGTTTGATGGTAATGGTAATGTACATTTTCAAGGTGATGCTAGTGCAGGAGGAGTTATATATTTTCATGCAGGTAATGATACTAAGAATTATACAGACTCTGCTTTTAGACTACATCATAATGAATCAGGTAATGTACTTACTATTAATTATGATGGTAGTAATAGATTATTTTTAGAAAATGATGGTGATTTAAGAATACAAGGTAGTAATTTTAGTTTTGGTACATTAAGTAATAACGATACTGGTTTTGAATATAGCAGTGGACATATGTTTATAAACATGGGTGATGCTGCATATAAATTTAAACCTAATAGAGATGATAAATTTGATTTTGGAGACCATAATAAAAGATGGGATGATATTTATGCAACTAATGCTACTATTTCTACATCAGATGTAAATTTAAAAAATACAATTACAGACTCAACATTAGGATTAAATTTTATAGATAGTTTAAGACCTGTATCTTATAAGTTAAATAACAAATCAAGAACACATTATGGTTTAATAGCACAAGAAGTAAAAACAACATTAGATTCTTTAAGTGTTAATACACAAGATTTTGCAGGGTATGTAGACCCTTCTGTTACAAACGATGATGACAGTGGACCATTAGGATTAAGATATTCAGAGTTTATAGCACCTATAATAAAAGCTATACAAGAGCTAAAAGAAGAAATAGAAAAATTAAAAACTTGACGATTAACGTAATTATTTGTAAATTTGCACGGAGATGTATCTATGAGTATATTTGATAAAGTAATGGATTTAGGACAAAAAGCTGCAACATTTGCAGGGGGAACTAATCCTTATATAGCTGGAGGAGCTCTTGCATTAGGAGCTCTTAGAAAACCAATAGGAAATTTTTTACAGAATCAATTTGGAGCAGGTCAACAACCTTTAAATGTACAACAATCTTTATTAACACCTGATGTTAAACGTTTGTTAGAGCAAAGAGAAGGTCTAGCTCAACAAATGATACAAGGTGTACCTGATGCACAGCAACAACAAATATATGGTACAGCTCAAGATGAAGCTGCTGCATTAAACAGACAAGCACAACAAGGTCTTGCAATGCAAGGTATGGGTGGCGGTGGTAATTATGGTAGCATGTTAGAACAAATTACACAAAATAGAATGCGTGGTGGGGCAGCACAACAAATAGCAAATCTACAACCACAGTATATGCAACAAGGTATGAATATGTTAGGAAGTGTTCAAGATACATATCAAGGTATAGCTAAAACTGCTTTAGAACAAGATATGGCAAATAGAGCAAATCAAGGAAGTAATATACAAGGTGTATTAGGTATGGTAGGAGACTTTGGTAGTAAAGTTTTAGAAGATAGATTTTTAAATAAAGGAGTTTAATAATGGCTGATGCATATTCTAATATAAGAGTACAAGCTACTAATTTAAATTTAAATCAAGTACGTAAAGATATACAACAAAGCAAAATACAAAGACAACAAATGGATGCTGCAAGGACTGCTTTAGACTATCAAAAAAAACAAATAGAACAAGCTGAAAAAGCTACTAATGCTGCTCAAATAGGGCAAGAGTATACAGCTATGCAATTTCAAAAAGCTTTATCCCCTTCTAATTTAATTAATGATGATGGAAGTTTAAGTCTTGAAGCATTGGTTGGTGGAAGTTTTACACCTGATAAAACAGAAGCTAACTATGAAGAGTTTGCACAATTGTATAAAGATAAAGGATTGACACCTAATCCTAATTTATTTATGCAAACAAACGAACAATTAAGTTTAATGGAAAGCAGAAATAAGTTAAATGAATTAGCAGAGTATAAAATAAATCAAGGTTTAAGTGATAAAGAATTTAACCAACTTTTACGAGGTGATGATAATGTAGGCTTAGGTGCAGTAAATAATTTATTATTACAACAAGGTGGAGATTATAATAATTTTATACAATCTACAGGTTTTGACCCTGCATTTAAAGGAGGATTTGGAGAACAAGCTTTAGATTTTGCTACTAGCCCTCTTGGTAGTACTTTACTTACTACAGCTGCTTTTTGGATTGGACCTGGTAAATTTTTAAAAGGTGGTAAATTTATTCTTAGTAAAGCAGGTGTTCCTCTTTTAAAAAGAGTAATAGGTGCTAAGAACTTTGCAAAGTTATCAAAGACAGCTACAGGGTTAACAGCAAAAGGTAAAAAACAAGTAGAAGAATATTTTAAAAATGCTAAAAATAAATTTGCAAAAGAAGGAAAGATTGTACCTCCAGACCCAGTACAAGAACAATTTAAAAAAACATCTACTATAAAAAAAGCTAAAGAAGCAGTAAAAAAACAAAAAGCTAAATCAAAAGCTCCAATTGACCCATTAAAAAGAGGAGCTGTAAAACAAAAATCTAAAAGTAGATTAAGTAAAAAACAAAAAGATAATATGTCTGATAAAGAATTTTTTAAGATGGTTGATAAAGAATCTTTAAAACTGGCTAGAAAAGGTATAGGCACGTCAGTGCCTTATTCACAAAGAACAAGTAAAGAAGAAGCTAGGAAAGCTTTAGAAGCTGCATTAAAAATAGCAAACAAGGAAAGTTAAAAAAAGGTAATATATGGCTCCTAAGACTGGACCATTCCCTGCTTTTAAAACAGAAGAAAGTATAGATAATGACTTAGGTCTTAATCTACCTACTTGGAAACCTTCTTTTGATTCCCAACAAACTAAAACATATATAAAACAATACGAGACAAACCCTCGTCAATTCCAACCAGAAATGTTGCGTGTTATAGATAGACATGCTAAACACCATAGAGTTCCCTTTGCATACAATGCTCAAGATAATAAAGCAAGTATTGATTCTATTGTAAAAAATGTAGGTGGTGGTTTTGTAGAAGGTTTTACCACATTAAGTGATTTAGGTGCTCCAAAGCCTAGAAATGAATGGGATGCAATAGCTAGAAACATTGGAAACTTAGGTGGTTTTTTAGGGTATGTACCTACATTTGGTAGAACAGGTACTATAGCTAAAATAATACAAAAACTTCGTAATAACTCTGCACCTTTATGGGCTGCAAGACATATAACTAGAAAAACAGGAAAAGTTATAAGTAAAGGATTGGCTAATAGAAACGATTCTGTTACTAGTGGTATTAAATTTCTACAACAACCTATTGTAAAAGACATAGCAGAAGGTTCTTTTAACTTAGGTGTTGCAAGCGGTATATCATCTTGGCGTGCTGGTATAGATGAAATGATGTCAGGATTTATAGGTGGTGCTGCTACAGGTGGTGTATTTAGAATACTTGGTAACTATGTACAAACAGGCAAAATTCCAGGACAACCATTTGGTAAAGGTGGTGAAACAGCAGATAAAATATTAAGAGGTGTAGCATCATCAGCATTTGATGGATTACAAGCTACTGCAGCTGGAGCTACAACACCAGAGCAAATCTATAGTTATTTATTAGGTGCATATTTTGGTGTAACTGAGATGCCATATCATAGAAGACTAGGAGCTAAGTTTTTACAAAAAACTAGAACATCAAAATATAGAAATGATGAATTAGAAACTGTACCAGGTTGGGAAAAATTAGATGAGAGAACAAGAACTTATGTAATAAGAAAAGATGCTGAGATACCTAAAGGTAAGTTTATGACTGCTGAAGTTGTAAAGCAGTTAAGAGAAGAAGGGTTAATTAAACAAGACTCACAACAATCTATAGAGCAACAAAGACAAGAGTTTATTAAACAAGAACAACGTATAGCAAAAGATGAAAGAAAAATATCTATAAAAGATATTATAGAAACTGACCCAGTAATACTAGAAAAAAGAGAGGGTACTAAAGATTTTAATCAAGATAATCTTGACTTTGAATTATCAGATACTATAAAACAAAAAGTTAAAAATTATGTAGATACAGAATTACAAAGTTATACAGAAACATTACCATTACAAGGTAAACTAAAAACATATCTAGATGTACAAAAAAAATGGGATTCATTAGTTGATAAAGCTATAGTAGATAAAGTAAATCCTGAAGCAGAGATACGTAAGTTTATAACTGAAAAATATAATATAGATACATCATCAGATAATCATTATAATTTTTGGAGAAGCTGGGGTAATAGAGTTATAAGACATGAACCTGTAGATACACAAGTAATAGAATTAATATCTACACCAGACCCAAGTAAAACTGTAAAGTTTAATGAAAGACCAGTTATCCCTGTTCTTAAGCCTAGTAGAGAGTTTACTGACAAACAAGGTAATGAGACAATACTATTAGAAGAAAGAAAATTAATTGATAGTATATATGAGAATGCATTTAAAAATGCTAATCCTGATATAGAATATCCTATATCTCCAAATACTGGTAAACCTCTTAGAGCTTTTCAAGTAGTTGATACAGTAAATATTGTAGATAGTACTACAAAAGATGGTCAAAGAATAGAAAAAATAATAGATTTATCTGATTTGCAAAAAAATATAAAACAAAGAGGTATAAAAAATTATTCTAAATTTTGGAATAGAACTATGGCAGAGATGGATAAAAGAATGGACCAACAAGATATGTATTACTTTGGTGGTAAAGGAGATGCTCATAGGCAATACTGGATGCGTTATCATCCTACAATAAAACAAATGTCTATTTCTGAAATAAACTTAGCTGTAAACAGAGTAATTAATAATTCATTTACAAAAAAAGAAAAAAAAGATTTTGTAGATGATTTAACAGAATGGATTAATATACATAAACTTGTGTTAAAAACACCAGAAGCAGAAAGATTATATTACAAAAGTACATTTTCTAATTTTTTATATGGTTTAGACTTTAATGGGTTACCTTATAGTTCTAAACTTAATAAGTTACAAACCTTTGAAGGTATTACTGATGCTAGTTTAAAAAGATTGTTTAGAGATAAAAATAACCTTGTAGTAAAACATGCCTTAGATTTTAATAAACGACAACAAATATGGTTTACATCAGGATATTCTGCTAATGCTGATTTTATTGCACCAAGACTTGATGGAGCTGAAGATGGTACTTTTAAATTTACTTTAACAGTTGGACCAGAAACAAAGTTTCCAAATCAAGATAAGCTAACAGATAAAGATAAAAATACTAGTTATAATGAAAGTGAAGATGGTGGTATTGATTCACGTTTTGATACTATAAAAGCTTTAAATCGTGACGCTGGTATACCAAGTGAGGGTGGGTTCAATAAAAGTTTTATCGTGTCACCTAATAGCGAATATGGGGGTTTAATTGGAAAGTATGGTATGCATACTATTACAAAACCTGAAGAAGCTTGGATGAAAAAAAATAATATACATTTTAATGTAAATTTATTAAGTGCAAAAGCATCTGGCACTAGACCTTATCAACTACGTGAATGGAAAAATGGAAAGTTTGAATATTACGATATTAAAACAAATAAAAAAGGTGAAATAATAAGTAAGGTTAAAGCTGCTCCTAGAATATATAAAATACCTATTAGTGATATTAAAACAGTTCCAAGTGAAATAGTATCTGAAAAAACACAAACAAAAAAATTAAGAGTAATTAAACAAGCACTTACTAATCTTACACCATATGCTTATAAAAAAATAAAACAAGAAGATATTAATGATTTTTTTGAAGGCACTACTATGAAAAGATTTCGTGGTAATGATGAAGTCAATGCAAGAATGGATAAATTTTTAGAAGACCCTGATAGTGCTAGAGGTGAAATAGATTCTATAATTAGAAATTTAGATAACTTATCTATAGATAGATTATTAGATGGTTTAAAAAACAATACAGCAGCTGGGCATGAATTTGCATCAAAAGCATATCAAAAAGTATTAAGAGTAAATAGAGAAATAATAGAAAATAAT
>Ga0114906_1001775_pt1 | contig 11116 bp, 22 predicted proteins | sample MalvirDeepMed_M9_FD_89687 | JGI IMG/M metagenome (GOLD analysis project Ga0114906, IMG submission 89687) | Marine viral communities from the Global Malaspina Expedition - Malaspina viral metaG DeepMed_M9 | ecosystem: Environmental > Aquatic > Marine > Oceanic | place: Mediterranean Sea... | reverse complement strand
GTAAAGAAGAGACGGCCAGCGCCCGGCCCGCGAAAGGTCAGTTGCGGACGCCGTGGAAGTAAGACCAAGGTGGAGCGCTCGACTCGTGAAGCCAATGACCTTGTGCGTCAGCAACTTTTAGCGCTAGATTATTCGGCTGGATTTGTAGCCAACGTACCTATCACGATTGCAAAAGAATTAGTGGATTGCATCGTCAGCGGTCAAGGTATAACCCCTGAACACTTAGTTAGTTGGAAGGGAAAAAAATGAACGGTCTCACAAAACCCATGACAGTCTTAATAGCTTTAGCTGTCATCATCCTAGTGATCATGTTGTTAATTTTTGGTAACCATGAACCGCTAGTTCCTGAGTTGACTTTTGAGGAACAGATTAAGGGAGCGTTGAAATGAGAGAGTTCCACATTCGCCTCCCTGATGCGGTCGCTGAACAAATTGAAGCTATCGCCGTTGATGAGGACCGCACCCTCATAAGTGTGTTTCGCAGACTAGTCCACAAAGGACTGGCTAGCGAAAAGAGTGACAGCCCCAGTACTGAAAAGGATTAATTGTGTGTGTTAAACTACGGGGTCAAGCAGTAGCTTGGCCCCAATTTTTTCCGAAAAGAATCGTGCCAGTATCTCCAGCCCAGTTACAAGCTGGGTCAATTCCCTCCCGTTGGTCACGCTCCGCGCATCCAGCGCGACATCAAGAACCAGATTCTTGACGTGATCCCCTCCCTTCTTTTTAAGATAACCTATCGCCTGCCCCGCAGTCCTGAATGCAACCGCCTGTCTGGTTGATATGGAGCGCTCCCCAGAAACCGTGCTACGGATGTTGTAATTCCCGCCGCGACTCCCTATTAGTTGCGCTTTCCATAATAGTTCCACAAACTCAGAGCCTATGGCGTGGTGGGATGGTGTCAGTTTTTTCCCCAGCAGGAGTCGGTCCAGTTCGTTTCCATCAACCCGACGAATCCGAAATTCCCCTGCCTTTTCGCTGAAAGATTCTGCGACGAAAGTCCCTTGTTCGTTTGACCAGTTAGGCGTGGTGCCCTTAGGCGTGGTGCCCTTAGGCGTGGTGCCCTTAGGTGTCCCACCACTGTTCTTTTTCAGCCCACTCCGGTACTTCTTTCTCTTCTTCAAAGTAATCCCCGTTTGTAATGTCATAGTCTAGGACACGCTCTCCATGAGAACCCATCCAACGGTAGCGACTCTTCCAGCAGATAACCTTAACACGCTCGCAATTGCGGTCTGTATCAAAGAACCGACTGAGACTAATTCCGAGGTCGGCAAAGTTATACCAGTGTGCCGAACCACTCAGATCATAGCCGCGTGGAATAGGCGTGGTGCCTTTTTCACGAATCATTTTGGCGGGGTGGGCAACAAACCAGACGTGGATATCATGGAGTTTGGCAAACATTCTTACATCTGTAAGCATGTCCCCGATCTGCTGCGTCTCACTCTTATCCTTGTTGGGGAGCGCGATATAAGAAAAGGGGTCAATGACTAACCCCCTGATGCCCATCCGACTGACAGCCGCTCTGCTTTTTTCAAGGATGTTTTCAAGCGTTACCTTCTGGCCTTCGTTGTTATCAATAAAAACAAAGTGATCATCTACAAACTGTTTTGATTCGCGCAATTGGCTCTCAGTAAGGCGTGGTGCCTCTGACTCAAAGAAACTTCTACCAGAATGCTTCTCTATTAACTGGGTAATATGGGTGCTGGGGTCATTTTCAAAACTTGATAACGCAAATTTCCAGTCATGCTTCTTGGCAAGCCGCACCATAATAGAGTCTATAAAATTACTTTTGCCCGAAGAAGGGACACCAGTAACCACTGAAACAAAGCCTGTCTTGATGGTAAAAAGATCATCTAAGCTACTAAACCCCGTGCTTAACCCCTGCGCTACACCGTGACGATAAAGAGCATCGACTTCAGCGTTGTAAAAAGAAGCGTTGTTGAGGCCAGACAAGGGATAAGGTGTGGCGCTTTCAATAGTTTCCTTTAGTTTCTCAGGCCCGTGCTTCACGAGTACGTCATTGGCATCCTTACAATCGGTAGGCCACACTACTATCCAGCATTTATCTTTCCCGATTCTCCTAGCAAGCTCCTCAGCAAGCGCTTCACCTTGTGTATCAGCATCACAGCACAGAATTACCTTTTCCATGCGGCTGAATAATTCGCGGGCCTGCCAGACATAAGCAAACTTTCTGTCCTCCGCAGGATCAATCCGACGATCACTGCTAATTTTAGAAGGGGCACCGTTAGGAACGCTAACAGCAGTGACCCCTGCTGATGCCAGACTTAACGAATCGATTTCGCCTTCACATACACACAGCGTTGTCCCTCCATTAACAAGATGCTGACCAAAGAAAGTGGAGGCTCCCCCTCCATCTTGCGTGTGGGCCTTCGCATCAACTGCTCGGAACTTGGTTGCGTAGACACGCTCCCCCTCAAAGCAGGGGAAACCAATAGCCTTGACTTCCTTTTCCAGCTTGGGGAAGTACCGTGTCGTAGAAAAAACACCAAATTGTTTCAGGATATCAGGGTTTATCTTGCGCTCTTTGGTAAGGTAATCAAGCGGCACCCCAGTCAGGTCACCGTCAAGAGCTTTTTTTATATCGGCAGGTGGGAGGGGTTTGCGAAGTACCTTCTCTTCAAGGGGGATACATCCGCTGATCTCACAGTGCTTACACTCGTAAACAAACCGATCATCTTTAATCAGCACAACGAGGCACGGATCACGGCGGTTAGCTTTTTTTCTTGAATGGCTACAGGCAGGGCAGGTTATGCGTATGTTTTCATGGATGCGGTGAGCATGCGGCGCACACGCAACACGAATAGATTCAGCCAGTTCCATTTTGATCTCCTCGTTCCCTGCTTGCTTCCTACCACAAAGTGTGGTAATCGTCAAATTGGTGCGTTTAATGACGCATCAATGTGTGTTTTCTGAGTGGCGGCAGTCCTCCTCTTCCCTTGATCAGGCTGCCGCTTCTCTTTTTTAAAGTCCTTCTTTATTTCTTCAAACCAGTAACGTCTCTGCCCTCGATTATGGCGTGCCAGCTTGCCAACGATTCGTCTGTACTTTCGGGGCTCTCGCTGCATTAAAAAACAGATGTCTTCATAATGTTGTGTTGTAAACCAGTAAACAGCCCTCCCTAGTTCCCCTCGGTTACGGGCGTGAGCCACGTCCCATAACGCACTTAGCAACACCTCTTCCCATAAAGAAGTTTCAGCAGCTTTCAATCGCCACCTCCACTCGTGGGTTCTCCCTGTCCAGCCCCCAGAAAATATGCTTCTCCTTAACCTGTCTGTCATTTTTGTAGACAAATCCCTGCATGGCATCCAAAACCACAGACTCGTCCAGATCAGGACGCCGCGACGCATAGTAAATTGTCATAGTTACTGACAAATTGTCCTCAAGAAGGGGGTCTTGTACAGGGAGTTGGGTTTGAAAAGTACGAACAAAGGATAGGGCCTTAGCACTTTTGATAAAACGGGGTTTGTTCTTTTGCATAACGAGCCGTCTGGAGTTTGACTTGCTGGCTGGTTCCCCAAAAGTAACAAACTTAATCATTGACATTCGCCGTTGTTCGGATTAGATATGAATAGGAAGAGGAAAAATATGAAACTCCATAATAAATACAATCTGCCCCAAACTATAGCCGATGCGTTGCGGGACCAGCAAGCTAATTATCATAAAGGAGATGCATGGAAAAGCATCACCGGCTTGATGGCCCCTCCTCGTATCGGCATCCTTTCCTCTGAAAACTGGAACAAAATGTCAGAAGATCTGAGCGATCAGGTCTGGAAAATATTCGGGTCTGCTGTTCACAATATCCTCGACAGCGGCCAGAGTAACTCTCACATAAAAGAAGAGAGACTGTTCATGGAGATAGACGGCAAAACAATCTCAGGTGCCCTTGATGTGCAGGAAATCACAGACTACGGGATCATTGTTACAGACTACAAGGTAACCAAAACAAGATCCGTCATGCCTGATTCGTTTGTCGTACCGGGATGGACTGCTCAGTTAAACTGTTATGCAGAACTGGTAGAGCAAAATAAAAATTTACCTGTTACCGATTTAAAGATTTGTGCCATCCTCAGAGACCATGAACTAAGGCGCACTGATCAACAGGGATATCCCCCCTCTCCTGTCCATATAATTGAGATAGACCTGTGGAGCCCAGAGGAGAGGCGTGAGTACATCTCTCAAAGAATAGCTGCCCATGTAGAGGCTGAAAAAATGTTCGCGTCTACGGGCTTCCTCCCCCTTTGTACAGACGAAGAACGATGGAAGCGCGGTGATAAGTGGGCGGTGATGCCTTCAGCCGAAGCAAAGAGGGCCAAGCGTGTCTTCGAGACCGAAGAAGAAGCCAGTGAACTTGCCGACACTAATGACAAGTTTGTTGTGGAGCATCGCCCAGCAACTGCTGTCAGGTGCGAAGGCTTCTGCAATGTAAGTGATTTTTGTGATCAATACCAAGGAGAACTGAAATGAACCAGATCGTAATAACAATTGATTTTAATGACCATAAAGCAGTTGTTACTCGTGTACCTTTAGACTGGAAACACACCTTTGCTGACCGACTCAAGACTGCCAGAATAAATGCAGGCTATACTCAAAAAGAATTAGCAAACAAATTGGGGATTGCTCAATCATCTGTATCCGCATGGGGAACGGGAGATTGTTATCCAACAATCGAACATGTCAGAGCTATAACTGAAATATTAGATGTAACTTTCGATTACTTAACAGACGGTATGGGAGAATAATAATGATAGGGAAAGAAAACCGTGCACGACGGAATAATCTACTGGCTGAACACTACCTATTGGCAACGCAGACAGGTAAGTCCGCTGTTGTTAAGGGGCTGGTCAGAAGTTTCGGTCTGTCAGAAAGCTACATCTACCGCTTGTTAGGGGCTCACCGCAAGCAGTTCCCTGAGATGTGGACCTTTACATCTACAAACCAACGGGAACTGGACCTTATAGAAGACTCACCCAAGTCACCCTCGTTAATGAACTGGTTAGAAATGGATGACCCCCTGTCTGATGAACCACCTAGGGGATGGTTCCAAAAATTAATAGACCGTCTGTTTAAATTTTAAAAAAAGGAAATCAAAATGGCAAAAGCAAAAGCGGAAACACAAGAGGAAAAGAAAGCTCCACAAACTCTGTATGAGCGTCTCTCTACAATTGACGTGTCTGACATGGTAGAAAAGAAGGGAAAGTTTAATTACCTAAGCTGGTCTGATGCTTGGAGTGTTTTGAAAACACACTGCCCTGACGCTGTTTTCGAGAAACATTTCTTTGAATACATCCCGATGAATAAGGATATTCCAACTTACAAATTGCCCTACGCTATGGATAAACAAGGCTGGGCGTATGTTATGGTAACTGTCACCATAGAAAATCAGAAAGCAACAGAAGTTTTTCCGGTTCTGGGAAAAGACGGACGCACCCCCCTCAAGACACCCAATTCATGGGAAGTAAACACAGCCCTACAAAGATGCCTGACTAAATGCATGGGGTACCACGGGTTAGGATTGTACATTTATCGGGGCGAAGACCTCCCACCTGATTCATCAATCGACGATATACCTGAGCCAGAAGAAAAGCCTGCCGTTAAAAAAAAGACGCCAGCCAAAGAGGTAGTCAAGCAGGCCAAGGAAAGTAAGGTAGTCGAAAACATAAAAGAAAATTTCCCCGGTGCTGAAATCCAACAGGTAACACATCTGGGAAGTGGGAACATCTACAACGATGAAGAAGAACTCATCTTTGGATTTGATGACGAGACATTACAGTTCGTAGTCGATGAGGACCATGATGCGAAGATGCAGAAGGGACTCTTCTCAGAGACTATTCCCCACGTTCTCACCACCATCACAGACAAAGAAGACCTATTAAAGTTGTGGAACAACAACCAAGAAATCTTCCAAAAGCTGGGTGAAAAAACCAAGGAAGAGTGGTTGCAGTTTGATTTCATCAAAGCAATCGGACAACACAAACGTCAACTAGCAGAGTAGAAAGGGAATAAAATGGCTATTGGAAACTTATTCGACAATCGGGAATCTCCTCCACGCGGCACAGGGTTCCATTATGAATGGCGCGGAGACATATCTTTTCGGGAAGAGGACATCAAATACCTTGTCCAGCAATTCAAATCAGGAATAACCGAACCAAAGATGTTTGTGTCTGGCGAATCCAAACAAGGGAAAAGAGGCCACTACGTTACACTGATGATGAGGGAGCCCAAAGAAAACAACGAACCTCCCCAACCAGTTGTTGAGGAACCCTCCCCAGTAAACGAGGTATCACTAGATGACATCCCGTTTTAAAACCAAACGGATCAGGAATAAAAAATACCTTGAGAGTGTGCGGAAGCTCCCGTGTCTGGCTTGCCGCACACCGTGGGGAGGTGACGCCCATCACCTCCGCTTTGCAGAGTTGTCAGCGACAGGGATGAAAGTCGGTGACAACTTCTGCGTACCTTTATGCCGAAACTGCCACACCCAGCTTCATTTCCTTGGGAGAGAAGAAGACTTCTGGGTTGGCGTTACCCATGATCCCTTGGTATGGGCCGCAAAAAACTGGAAGGAATTTAACGATGGCTGACATTGAAACCATTAGAGAATCAACTCTTCATTTCGAGGCGGTTCTTCAGGGCTATTACAATAATATGAAAAGCCAAAGCGGCGTCATAATTAAACTGCTTGTTCATCCTGAGGATGTACCCCCAGCATTGCTGCTACATAAAGCTACTACCAGATTTCAGGTGGCAATGGCCCAGATCGGAGATGACGAGGAACCTGTCGTACCCAACCACATAGAGAAAGGTAAAAATACTATAGCCGCTGCAAATATTATTTGCCGTGACTCAGCCTTTCAGGACTTTATGGAAATGTGGGCAACTAATAACGATTGCCTGTTTGAAGGCAGAAACTACACGCACGAAGAAGTCACCAAGATCTACTTGCGACAAGCTATCAAGGTAGATTCATTCAAAGAATTAAAGGAAAACCAAACAGCACAGCGGTCCTTCAATGAACTGCGTACCGATTTTGAAGTTAAAAAATTAGCAGGAGAAGTCTAATGAGTGCATTAAATCGTCCCAACAAACTTCATGGTGAACATAGAAAATACTCCCTTCTTGTTCGGTCAAATATTCTGGAAGCCCTCCAGATCATTGCAGAAAAAGAAGGCCGTACACTGGCGACGCATATTCGCGGCATTCTGGAAGAATCAGTTCTTTCATCTGAGACATTTAAAGAATGACGCGCCCTCTGTATGAAACAAAAAAGAACCTTCAAGGGGAAGCAGCCGTTGCCCAGAAGCTGGCAAGCTGGATTAACCGTAAAGAACACCCCTACACATCACAGGAGGATCTGGCTGAAGTCGTTAAGACACCACCACGCGCCCCTTACGACTACTGTGTAGTAAAGAACGATCTTATCCAGTCACTGGTTGAAATTAAAATCAGGACCAACCCCCATGACAAATACCCAACTTACATGATTTCTCTTGATAAGGTCGCTACATGCAGTCTTCACGCCGCTATAATCGGGTGCCCTTTTTATATTGTCGTGCAATGGGCTGACAAGCTGGGTCGCTGGAAGTTTAATGAGGACCAGTACACAGCAGGCATGGGTGGACGGTATGACCGTAATGATCCACTCGATAAAGAACCGATGATTTACATTTCAATAAACGACTTTGTTTACCCTAAGGGAGGATAGACTAATGTTTGCCTTAAATACAATACACCCCACACGACGCCCCGTCTTAGTCGTATTTCCTAAATATAATGACCCTATCCTCAAAAGAAAAGTATACTCACCCAGACACCCCATACACCGAGTATATCGTGGGGTAAAGCATCTTTACATCGCTGTAGTTCAAGTAGGAACTGAAGTAAGGTGCAAGGTTGGTATCTCTAGCAATGTAGAAAAGAGAGTACATGATCTACAAGCAGCAAATGCCTTCCATGTAGAGCTATACAAAGTATACAATTCGTATGATGTAGCGAAACACCTTCCCTCTAAAAACGGCCAAAGAGGATCACCTAGAGAATTAGCTAGAGAGGTAGAAACTATAGTAAAGAAAAAATTTAACAAGAAGACTGCTCATAATAATTCTACAGAGTGGTACAATACCCGCCCAAAAGAACTTGAAGCATTTATTGATAAGGTAATGAACCTTCGATTGAATACCGCGATTCCTTATGGAATGGGAGATAATCGAGAATGGAAAGAATATTGCAATAATTGCCTCCGTCTTCAACTTTTCGGCAAAATAGGTTCTAGTGCATAAGGAGCTTTACCGATGGAATATCTCAGTATAGGGCTCGGTCTTCTCAGGCTTCTTTATGATCTTTCCTCTGCCGATAATGCGGCCCCTCTCGTAATAGAAGAGTGGGTGTATGGTCGGGGATCATACGTTATCCACGAGGAGATTAGCGAAGCACAGGCATGCTCTAAAGCAGAAGCAAGAGCTAAGCTAGATGCTATTCAGAAATTTAACGGGGAGTATATTGCCAGTGATACGTTCATGTCATGTCGGGAAAACAATGATAACATTGAGTGTCCGATGCATACCTTCACTTGGTCAATGCTCGATGGACTAATCAGTGGCGTGAGGAACAAGACTACCGTAGCCACTAAGAACCTTAAAGAAGAACGTGTATGCAAAGTTGTTCTTGAAGCAAAGGTTTCGACACAGGCAGAAGTCCCTGACCCCAGCTTCGACCTTGAAGTTATTCTTACCCCCACAGTTCTCAGAGAAGGAGACACCATAAGTATTGCTGTTGAACCTACCACTAAAATGTTTCTCAACATCTTTGTGGAAGACCACACGCACACCCTTACCAAGATCTTCCCCAACAAGTTTGAGAGGAATGACCCCGTATCAACCAAACACCTGATACCTTCTACGAGCAAGTACACCATCAGGAGTTCTTACCCTGAAGGGTTGTCAGGGAATGATACACAGGAAGTGATCCATGTGTTAGCGACAACCGGTAAAGTATCCCTCCTTGATACTTACACCATAGAAACTTTTAACCTTAAACTTCTTGAAATACCCAATAACCAGAAACGATATGTCCGCAAAGGCTATCGTCTCGTCAGATAGAGGAAATCATTATGAAACACTGTAAAATACTTATAGCCCTAAGCCTCCTGTTGGGGGGATGTGCAGCTACTCCCGGTAGTCCAGAAGCCTTCCTCAAGAAACAAGAGGAAAAACGGGAAGCACGGGAGGAAATGGTAGAAGATACCATAGATGAACTCCCTTCTTGGTTCACCGATATCCCACAGGAAAACAATGCTATCTTCTCAGTAGGGAGCGGAACGTCACCTAACCTTCAGCTTGCAATGGACAAAAGTATTCTCAACGCCAAACGAATGCTGGCCGATAGAATAGAAGGACGCCTCAGTTCACAGGTAAAGGAATACATCACCGAAACCGGCAACCAGATGGCTCCCCCTGCTCTCACCGATACGGAAAGAGTTACCAAGAACATCATGCGAGAAGTAAATGTCGCTGGTTACAGCGTAAAAGAAATGGAAATTACCCCTCACAAAACATTTTTTCGGGTCTATACCATGCTCATCTACCCTGTAGGGGAAGCCAACGAGCTTCTTCAGCTACAACGGGAACGCAGTAACCTCCAGTCTAAAGACCGTCGAGCCAACAAGGGCTATCAGGAACTGGATAAAGCCGTTAAGGAAAAGGCTCTATGATTGAATGCCCTACTTGTGGGGGAGAAGGCCGTGAAGAACAGGAAGAGGTCCAGTATTCCCCACAAAATTACGCTCGGTTCCCAGAACCTGAGTATGCTATAGTGATGGTTGAATGCTGGCAATGTAAGGGAAGAGGGGAAATAGAGGATGAAACTGCCGACTTGTAGCATCTGTGGAAGCAAGGCAGATTTAGAAAATGAGGGCGGCATACAAGGAGAGATTGGTATCCTTCCCATTACACTATGCGTCTGGTGCTATTCTGGAGTTACTAACATGGTAGAATCTATGAGCCTGACTTCCCCCGAAGAATACGAGAACCGTTTAAAAGATCTCCGAGAAGCCCTTGTGGAAATCAAAGACGTAGCCAACGTCAGTGAAGGGGTGGGGTTTTACGCCATGCTCGCCCAGAAAGCTCTGGACAAAGATGATTCTTCCCAATGACAACACTTTAAAAATAATAACGGTAGAAACCTTTATTGATTCGCTTGATCCAAGCACACAGAAGTGGGCCTACAACTACTGGCGCTTGGTCTATTTCAGATTAATTTGTAACCAGAAGAGCGTAAGAACACCCTTAATGTGATATACTTATCTTAGATAAGAAAGAGGAGGCGCTCACCAGATACATTGTATATACAACCGCGTCCTGAAAGCAGCTAGATTTCCTTGCTTCTAGCTGCTTTCTTTTATAGGCGCTACCTCTCCCTCACAACAAGGTCGGTTGTTGGTATGGCATACTGGGCACTGCTCGTGACCATGAACGATAATCATACGGGAAACCTGACCGCACCACTCACACAAAGTGCCAGCTTCCGCACCATAACGAACCTCTTCGTTCATCTTTTTTTCTTTTTATTTCTATTAATAAGCTCGTCAAGAAACTTGTCGTCTCCTACGATTCGCCGAAGTTGACGGTACTGGATGCGGCCTGAGGGAACATATTCCCATGTACGCCCATGAGGACCGTCCCTTTCAAAGATGGTGTCCCTTATACCAATATGAATAATAAGGACCTTTTCGCCATCCAGAATACAGGTTTCCATAGGCTCAAACCCCGGTGTCTTCTTCCACTTCCAAGCTGCAATCAGGTCAGAGGCAAAATCCTTTATACCGAGTCCTATAATAACAGTAGCAATAAAGCCGCCCCACATTAACCATGATTGAGGAAGGGAAATCTCAGGCATCAGTTAAAAAAAGCTGTCGTTCCACGGCCCTTCTCCTTACCAGACCCTTTAAGACCTTTCCGTTTGCCATGCGCCATTTTGGAAGCTCTGCTGCAACCCTTTCTCTGGGAGCGTTCCTGTTTAACAGTGAGCGCAAAGTACTCGACTGAAGACGCCCGCTCCCTAAATTATATACGAAAGAGCATAATGCTGAAAATTCGTTCTCATTC
>Ga0114906_1001773_pt1 | contig 11117 bp, 12 predicted proteins | sample MalvirDeepMed_M9_FD_89687 | JGI IMG/M metagenome (GOLD analysis project Ga0114906, IMG submission 89687) | Marine viral communities from the Global Malaspina Expedition - Malaspina viral metaG DeepMed_M9 | ecosystem: Environmental > Aquatic > Marine > Oceanic | place: Mediterranean Sea... | reverse complement strand
CGGGGCATGATTCCTCACCATTCCATCGCCATCCTGACCAGCGAACGCGCTCGGATCGAGGATCTCCGCGTCCGGGAGCTGGCCGACGGCATCATCCGGCCCCAGCGGCGCGAGATCAAGGAGATGGACTGGCTGATCGAGGACATCCGGAACAACGGGCCGGCGACGACCGCCGCCCAGATCGACGAACGGCCGCTGCCGGAGTTCGAAGGCAACCTCTAGGTGGAAGGAAACCATAGTGCATGGCCGCCGACCCGCGGCACCGGTCGGCGGTTCGATTCGCTCACGCCAGGAGATCACACATGAACAAGAAGGCTGTCTTGTACCGCATGGTCATGGAGGACCACCTCTGCCCCTATGGCCTGAAATCCAGGGACCTGCTCGAACGCGAGGGGTACGAGGTCGAGGACCATCACCTGACCAGCCGCGACGAAGTCGACGCGTTCAAAGAAGAACACGGCGTGCAGACCACGCCCCAGACCTTCATCGACGGCGAGCGCATCGGCGGCTACGACGATCTGCGGGCGTTCTTCGACAAGCGCGTCAAGGACTCCGACGAAACCACCTATCAACCGGTGATTGCCATCTTCTCGGTCGCCGCGCTGATGGCGCTGTCGATCAGCTGGGCGGCATTCGGAGACCTGCTGACCCTGCGTGCCTTCGAGTGGTTCATCGCCATATCCATGTGCTTCCTGGCCGTGCAGAAGCTGCAGGACCTGGAAAGCTTCTCGACCATGTTCCTGAACTACGACCTGCTCGCCCGTCGCTGGGTGCCCTACGGCAAGGTGTACCCCTTCGGCGAGGCCGCAGCCGGCATCCTGATGCTCTCGGGCAGCCTGGTCTGGCTATCGGCGCCGATCGCGCTGTTCATCGGATCGGTCGGTGCCGTATCGGTGTTCAAGGCCGTCTACGTCGACAAACGGGAACTCAAGTGCGCCTGCGTCGGCGGCAACAGCAACGTGCCGCTGGGCTTCGTCTCGCTGACCGAGAACCTGATGATGATCGCGATGGGCGTCTGGATGCCCGTCAAGCACTTCATCCTGTAGCGCAGCAACCGTTGCCGCCGCGCCGATCAACCGACGTGCTGGTCGATCAGGACCGGGTTGCCGTCGGGGTCGATGACCACGAAGCTGGCCGGACCGGACCCGGACTCGTCGGCTTCCTGCGCGGGCTCGATGCCGGCGGCCTTGACCCGCTTCTGGATCTCGCGGACGTTCATGAACGAATCCAGCGTCTCGCAGTGCGGGCCCCAGCCGGGGTTGAAGGTCAGCATGTTGCGCTCGAACATGCCCTGGAACAGGCCGATCGTGTGATCGCCGTTACGCAGGATCAGCCAGTTCTGCTCTGCGTCGCCACCGACCACCTCGAAGCCGAGCGCCTCGTAGAAGGTGCGCGACGCGGCGAGGTCGGTCACGGCCAGGCTGATGGAAAAAGCACCGAGTTCCATTCCGGATTCTCCTGAAGGTATTGCGCCATCATCGCGCGCCGACGGCCGATCTACAATGCGCGCATGGAGATCTTCAAGGAATTCCAGGTCGAGGCCGCCCACCGGCTGCCGAACCTGCCCGAGACCCACAAGTGCTCGCGCCTGCACGGCCACTCGTTCCGGATCGCGGTCCACGTGTCGGGCGAACCCGGCGACGACACGGGCTGGGTGATGGACTTCGCCGACATCAAGCGGGCCTTCCAGCCGCTGTTCGAACGGCTCGACCATCACTACCTCAACGAGATCGAAGGGCTCGAGAACCCGACCAGCGAGGTGCTGGCGAAGTGGGTCTGGCAGCGGCTGGCGCCCTCCCTGCCCAGCCTGGCGAAAGTCGTGGTGCGCGAGACCTGCACCGCCGGCTGCATCTACACCGGCGACTGAAGCCGCCCGTCGCCGCGTGGTGCGCTCGTGCTGCAATCGCTGAGCTTCTGGTCCCTGTTCGCCCTGGCCCTGCCGGCCGCGATCCGGGTCCGACGCACCGCGCTTCGGGCCGAGGGCGCGGCCGGCCCTGATCACGGCTCGGTCGGTGCGGGCGAGCCCTTTCGCCTGGTCGGCCTCGGCGACTCGATCATCGCCGGCGTGGGCGCATCAACGCACGCTGTGGGATTGGTCGGCCGTGCGGCCGAGACCCTGGCGAAATCCGACTCGGTGCGCGTGGACTGGTCGGTCCGTGGACGAAGTGGGGCGACGACCACTTCGATCCGGACCCGACTGCTGCCCGATACACCGGTCGACGGCGCCGACGCGGTGATCGTCTCGGCCGGCGTCAACGACCTGACCCGCCTGCGCTCACCCCGACGGTTCGCGATCGAACTCGGGCGGTTGCTGGACGCAATCGCCGTGCGCGCCCCGCACGCAACGATCGCGGTCGCCGGCATGCCGCCGCTGGAGCACTTTCCCGCCCTGCCGGCCTCCCTGCAGCGCGCGTTCGGCCTGCGCGGCCGCCAGTTCGACGAGGTAATCCGGAACGCGGCCGCAACCCGCAGCCAGGCCGTCCACGTGCCGATCGTGATTGGGAAGGAAACGGCCGCCCGGCGCGACGCGTTTTCCGCCGACGGTTTCCACCCATCGGAATCCAGCTATGTCCCGTTCGGGCGGGCCGCGGCAGACGCACTGCTCCGAGAGACGGCCGGATCGGGAGCGCCTCGGATGTAACATCTGCCGTGGCTCGCGCGTCTGGTAGGTAGGAGCCGAGGCCGGAGTACACATGCGAATGCGCGGGAAAGCGCGGAAATGGGTGCTGAACCTGTGGACGATCGCACTGACCGTGCTGAACGCCACCGGGCTGAATCCGTTCGACGGCGTCGAGCTGATGATGGAGAACTCCGGCATCGTCCAGGACGTGCAGCGCTGGGACGACGCACCGGCCGGCCTTGACGAGCAATGCGTGATATCCGGCTCCGGGCCGGACGCGCGTACCGTCATCCATCGAGCCGGGCAAGCTGGGGTCGCAGTTTCCGGGCCCGCAGTCCCGCCCGACTAACGCCGTACCTTTGCAGTCAACGCCGGCTTCCGTCCGGATTCGAAGCCGCCCGTTCCACCTGGATTTCATCGAGTTCAGCGAGGGCGGACTCGGCCTCCGCTCGCAGCGGATCGCCTCCCGGAAGACTGGCCCGGCGAATTTCGACCGCCTCCACCAGGGCGGGTCGCGCATCTGCAAGTTGACCCGAAGCAGCAAGCGCCCGGCCAAGCCCGAGCAGGCTCCAGGCCAGGTGGGGATGCCCTGCAGCCAGCTGGGCACGCTGGATCCCGAGCGCTTGCCGATGCGCCGTTTCTGCGGCAAGTGCGTCGCCCTGCTCCAGTCGGAGCCGGCCCACTTCGTTGTGAGCAACGGCCACCTGGGGATGATCGACGCCAAGCGCCTCGATCAAGCGCGTGCGTGCCTCTCCGAGCAAACGCTCCGCCGCGGCCAGGTCGCCCGACTCGCGCTGGGCGATGCCGAGGTTCAACATCGCCTGAGCGATCCGGTAGTGCCCGGACTCGAGCCCGGCCCGGCGGACCTCGAGCGCCTTCGCCAGCATGTCGACAGCTTCTTCGATTTCACCGTAGTCCTTGAGCATGAGACCCAGGTTGCTGAGGGTCTGCGCAAGGTCGGGATGGTCGGAGGGCAGCAGGCTCCTGCGCATCGCCAGCGCCTCGCGGAACAGCGGCTCGGCCTGCTCGGGTTGCCCCTGCAGATAGTGCATCAGGGCCAGATTGCTGACGAGCGTTGCGGTTCGAGGACTGCCACCGGTGAAGCCGGCCTCGACGTCGGCCCGACGGCGCAATGGAATGGCCTCCTCCAGGTGCGCGATCGCTTCGTCGAAGCGGCCGAGCCGGAACAGCGCGGACCCGAGATCGTTCAGGCGGTCGGCCAGCAGTGCGGCGTCCACCGCGCCCGGCGACCGCATCAGCGCGAGCCCCTCTTCCAGCAGCGGGATGGCTTCCTCGGGGCGACCGGCCTGGGCCAGGGTCCGGCCCAGGCCGGACAGCGCACGAGCTCTTCGGTCGCGATGCTCGGAGGGAACGTGCTCCAGGATGCCCCGGTACCCGGTCTCGGCCCGCGAGAACGCGCCCGACAAACGATCGGTCTCGGCGCGTTCGATCATCAGGTCCAGCCGCGGATTCCCGGACACGGATTCGCTTGCCAGCGCCTCGTCCAGCAGCTGCGCGGCCGCTTCGTAGTCCCCCAGTCGCTGGTAGGTGCGGCCGAGGATCGAGAGGAAGCGGCCCCGTACCGACGGGTTCAGTGCCTCGGTGGCCAGTCCCTTGCGTCCGCGGTCGAGCAGCTCCTTTGCCGTGAGTGCCTGGCCGGGCGAGCGATCGGGATCAGCGCTGACGAAGACCTGCTCGAGGAAGGCCGCCAGTTGTCGCGCACTGTCGCGCTCGCGCTCGAAGCGCTCGGCCTGGAAGCGGGACACGACGGCGAACCCCAGCACCAGGACCGCGACGGCGCCCAGACCGACCGTTGCCCAGGGGTGCCGTTGGACTCGCTTCACAAAGCGATAGCCCACGCCACCGCGACGTGCTGCCACCGGCTCCTTGTTGCGCCATCGCCGCAGGTCCTCGGCGAACGCGCCGGCGCTTTCGTAGCGATGCTCCGGCGCAACGGCCGTGGCCCGCGCCGCGATCTGCTCCAGTTCCCGGGCGGCGGACATCCGACCCGGTTCGGTCCATTCGATCAACCGGTCGAGCATCCGGCCCAGCGCGAACACGTCGCTGGCCGGGCGCGGTCGTCGCCCTTCGCGAAGTTCAGGGGCCGCAAAGGCCTCGGTGATGTATCGAGCGCCGGACTCGGGTTCAGGCCCGTCCAGCATGCGCGCGACACCGAAGTCGAGCAGTCGAACGCGGCCTTCCCCGTCGACCATCACGTTGCCGGCCTTGAGGTCGCCGTGCACGACGAGGTTGCGATGGGCGAAGGCAACCGCTTCGGCCAGCACTCGAAGCTGATCGACGCAGGCATCTCGGTCGGCGCCGTGCGCGCGGCACCAGTCATCGAAGCGCTTGCCTTCGATGTACTCCATCGCGATCCAGGGTTGGCCGTCCTCGTCCACGCCGGCATCCAGCAGGGGCGCGATGTTCGGGTGGGCGAGCTCGGCCAGGAGGTCGCGCTCCCGCCGGATCCGCTCGCGAGCCTCCCCGAGCACCAGCCCCGGCGGCATCAGTTTCAGCGCCACCGGCCGCTTCAGCTCGCCGTCGGCCTTGCGCGCGATGAAGACCGCGCCCATGCCGCCGGTCGCGAGCAACCGTTCCAACCGATACGGCCCGACCCGCCGACCGGGCGCCCAGGCGGCGTCCAGCTCGGCCACCAGTCCGCGGCCCAGCGATTGTTCCAGGCCGTCGAAGAATCGGGCCGCTGCCGGCTGCCGCTCGAGCAGGCGCCGGATTCGCTCGCCGCGATCCGGCTGCGCAGCTTCGATCCGCGCGATCTCGGCCTCGCGCTCGGCGTCCGGCAAGCCCTCGAGACGCTCGAGGTCATCGAGCAGTTCGCGCAGCGGAATACCGTCCGGGCCGGCGCTCATCGGTCCGGCACCAGGCGCTCGTGCAGCAGCGTGCAGGCCAGCGACCAGCGTCGCTTGATCGTGGCCGGGGACGTCTCCAGCAGCGCCGAGAGCTCGTCGACGGTCAATCCGCCGAAGATCCGGAGATGGACCAGCTCGCCCAGTTCCGAGTCGGCCTGGCCGAGGGCAGCGAGGGCTTCGTCGAGGGCAAGCAGTTCTTCGCTGCGCTGGGCCGATACAAGCTCCAGCGCCTCGTCGCCGACCCGCCGCAGGTGACCGCCGTGCTTGATCGCCTGCGCGCGGCGCGCGTTGTCGATCAGCACGCTGCGCATCGCGCGCGCCGCGGTCCGGTAGAAGTGCAGCGGATGTTCGGGCTCGCTGCCCGATGCGTGGGTCAGGCGCTCGTAGGCCTCGTGCACGATGCTGGTCGTGCCCGGGCCTCCCGGGTTGTGGAAGCGCCTGCGCTGCGAATGCGCCAGCGCGCGCAGCTCGTCGTACAAGCGGGGAAACCAGTCGGAGGTCCAGTCGATCGCGTCTCCCGCGGCCCCCTCCGGGGCCTCGTCGGACGGATCTGAGCCGCTGCGCGCGGATTCCTCGTAATTGGTCATGAAAGGGGAGCCGTGTCGATCGTCGACGCGACGCGGCCCGGAGCCAGTGTGCCAAAGCCTCGGGTGCTTGTCACCGTGGTCGGCTCCAGGGCCCGCGTATCGCCACTCCCTCTGCACGCTCGCGATCGACCCGGAGACCGAACATGACCGCCAACGCCCGTCTCGTACGTATTTCCCTGCCCACCGTCCTGGCCCTGTTCCTGATTCCGGGCTCGCACGCCGGCACGCTCGGGGAGTCCTGGTTCGAGTATTCCCGCATAGCGATGAGCGGGCAGGAGATCAACGCGAACTTCGGAAGCTCGATCGCAATGACCGGCGAGTGGGCGATCATCGGGACCCCCTACGACGACAACGGGCCGCAGGACGTCGGCCGCGTCGAGTTCTGGCAGCGCGTTCCCGGCCAGGGGACCTGGGTTCGGCGGGACATCGTCTATCCGCTCGGGGCCACAAGCACCGACCTGTTCGGCGAACACGTCGACCTCGACGGCGATTTCGCGGTGGCGACGGCAAGGGGCCTGGACTGGTTCGGTGCCGAGTTCGCCGGGGCGGCGATCGTGCTCCAGCGGAGCGGGACCTCATGGGCCGTGGACGGGCAGCTCGTCGATCCCGACGGCTTCGCTGAATTCATGGGCTATGGCAACGACGTCGCGATCAGCGGCGACACGGTTGCCGTTGCCCACACCAGCGCGCCGGCCGGCGGCCTGCAGCGCGGAAAGGTCGATGTCTTCGTCCGCAGTGGAGGCTGGGCAGCGGTCCAGACAATCAATGGCACGATCGACGGACGCCGAATTCCCGACGATCTCGACCTCGAAGGCGACACGCTGGTGTTCAGCGACGATGCGGCCAACGGCTTCCTCGGCGAGGTCTACGTCTACCAGCGCAGCGGCGGGACCTTCTCGCTGACCCAGACCCTGAGTCCGCAGAGCGCGACGCCAGGCGCGTTCGGGTACGAGTTGGCCCTCAGCGGCGATCGCCTGGCGATCCTGGCCGTCGACTACATCGAGGTCTTCGAGCGTGTGGTCGGCACCTGGCAGCACCTGCAGAGCATCAGTGCGCCGGGCGTCCGGCTGGGAACGACCTCCTCGACCGGAGAAACGCTGGCGTTCAGCGGCGACCGGATCCACGCGATTCGAGACGGCACCGGCGACGTGCTGTCGTTCCTCTGGGACGGCAGCCAGTACCAGCCCGAGGCCGACATCGTCACCCCGAGCGAAGCCACGAACCTGGCGTCGGCGATCGGCACGCGCCTGCTCGTCGGGCATCCGTTCGAAGACAGTGGACGCGGCCGGGTGGACGTCTACCAGTACGCGCTCAACACCGCCACATCGATCGACGTCAGCCCCTCGCCATCGATCAGCGGCAGCTCGACGACCATCTCCGTGACCGTTGTCTCCGATAGCTTCACGCCGATGGGGCGCGTGTTCATCGAGCGAAGCGACGGCGGCTTCCTGTGCACGATCGCACCGCTGCTCGGCGGCGCCGGCTCCTGCACCAGCCCGGTCGGGCAGCCCGGCGACTACGAACTCGTCGCCCGCTACGATGCCGACCTGGGCTTCGTCGACAGCGTGTCCGCTCCGTTCATGCATACGGTGCTGCCCACGCCGACCACGACGACCATCACCTCGGATTCGCCGGATCCGTCGCCGGGCGGCACGCCGGTGGTCGTGACCTATTCCGTCGACGTCGAAGAACAGCGCGCCGGCCGCCCCGACGGCGATCCGCCCCCGGTGCCGACCGGCAACGTCACGATCAGCGACGGCGTCTACAGCTGCATCGGAACCGTCGCGGACGGCGAATGCACGCTCGTGCTGAACACGCCCGGAAACCGCGACCTGGTGGCCAGCTACGAAGGCGACAGCCTGTTCGCGGCCAGCACTTCCGCACCCGAGTCCCACACGGTGGTCATCGCCGCCGACCTGGCGATCGAGAAGCGCCAGTGCAGCGGCCTGACGCAGCCCGGCGCGACCCATCGCTTCCTGCTGCGGGTGACGAACCACGGGCCGAGCACCGCCGAAGGTGTGGAGGTCACCGACGACCTGCCCGCGGACATGGTCTTCGTCCAGGGCTCCCCCGCCTGCAGCGAATCGTCCGGCACCGTGACCTGCCTGCCCGCGGACCTCGCCTCGGGCGAGACGATCGACCTCGTGCTCGAGGTCCAGGTCGCGGCGGATCCGGCGCCGTCGATGACCAACATCGCCAGCGTGACCGGCACCCTCGACGACCCGAGCCTGGGCAACAACAGCGACACGACCGTGACGGTGAGAATCGACGCGTTGATCGGGGCCGACGGCTTCGAGTTCTGCGGCGAGGCGCCCTGACCGCACTGCGGCGTCGAGCCTTTACATTGCATCGCAGGGGCTTCACCATTGGCGCTTCGTCGTCAACAGGGTTCGATGCATGCGCAAATCAGCGGCCGATCCACGTGGAGACCGGGGGTACGGGGCACGCCTGATTGCCGCCGTGTTCCTGTTGCTGCTCACCTCGGCAACGCAGGGCCAGTCCAGCGCGGCAAGCACCTGCAACTCGGTGGCGGTCTACCCGTTCCCGACTTCGACCGGGGAGCCGCTGACGGTCCAGGTCCAACGCTCATGTCCGAACACTGCGACGTTCCTTGCCAGCGTCGAGGTGGATGTCGTCGACGATTCGATCCGGGTGGACACGCAGTGCTTCCAGAATCCGCTTCTCATTCTGTCCTGCCAGCGCGGACAGGCTGAGATTCAACCGCTCGAGCCGGGGCAATACACGATCGATGTTCACGATCTTCCGACCGGCACCCTGCTGTTCAGCGATTCCCTGACCGTCGGTCGGGTGACGTCGGTGCCGACGCTGCGCGGCGTGGGCCTGGCCGTGGCGGCCCTGCTAGTGCTCGGCGTCGGCCTGATGACCCTGTTCGGTCAGCCCGGGCGCAGCCTTTTCTCGAACAGCCGCTCGTAGCTCGGCACGCAGCAGGCCGCGACGTCGGCCGCGTCTCCGTCGAGATCAGGCAGCGCGGCCGGCGGCGGGCCGAAACCGGTCGATTTCCACACCATGTCGTACCAGTGCGGCGCCCACAGGCCGTCGGTTTCGCGCGGCCCCTCGGGCCAGCGCAGCATGCGGTCCGTGAACTCGATGCCCAGGCGATCGCACAGCGCGCGCAGGTGGCCCTCGGGGTCGCGCAGGAATTCGCCGGAATCGATGATCGGCGGGTCCTGGCCCAGTTCCTCGGTGACGAAGCGGTACAGCGCCCACTGCTGGGGGACGCCGATCGCCTCGTCCGACACCGTATCGCGCTTGTTCAGGTAGGACGCGACCACGGCCCGCGGGTCGCGGATCAGGAAGACGTGGGTGAAGGCGCCCAGCCATTCCGCGTCGAGCATCGGCGGCAGCAGGTGGTGGGTCATGTGCTTCTGGTACCAGATCGCCTTCCCACCGGGCACGGGCCCGGCAAGCTCGCGCCACACGACCCGCCAGTCGGTCTCCATGGCCTCGATGATCTCGTCGGCCATCGGGTGCGATTCACCGGTGGCTTCCAGCCAGGCGCCGTACAGCGGCTCGTCGACCACCGCGGTGTCGGGCCGGTTCTCGAAGGCCCGCATCATCGCCGTGGAGATGTTGCGCGGGCCGGACCACATGGCGATGCGGAGGGGAGTGGCCGTCATGCCCCACACCCCGGGGTGCGCCTGTGGGAGGCCGGCTCTGCCGGGCGAACGGGAGGCCCGGATTGACCGGAACGGGCGTTGCCCCCGAACACCGATCGCCCGGCGAAGCCGGCCTCCCACAGGTTGATCATTGGCCCGCCTCGCTGGCCAGCAGATCGGCATACAAGCCCTGCAGCCGCTCGGTCACCGGGCCTCGCGCCCCGCTGCCGATCGTCCGCCCGTCGACCTGGCCCACCGGCTTCAGGCCCGACAGCGTGCCGGTGATGAAGGCTTCTTCGGCCGAATACACGTCGGTCAGCGTGAAGGTCGTGGCGATATGCGGAATGTCGTTCGCCTCGCACAACTCGAGCACGTGGCCGCGGGTGATGCCGCCGAGGCAGTAGCGCCCGTCGGAGGTCATGACGGTGCCGTTCTTCACGATGAAGAAATGGGTCGAGTTGCAGGTCGCGACGAAGCCGTCGGGATCGAGCATCAGCGCCTCGTCGGCGCCGGCCACCGCGCCCTGGATGCAGGCCAGGATGCAGTTCAGCTTGCTGTGGCTGTTGATGCCCGGGTCCTGCACGTCCGGCGCCCCGCGGCGCACGTGCACGGTGAACAGGTTCAGCGGCGTGGTCAGCGCCGTTTCGGTCACGGGATGATGGCCGGGAATGATCACCAGCGTCGGGCCGCCGTCGACCAGCCGCGGATCCTGGTACGGTTCGCGGCGTACGCCGCGGGTCAGCATGATCCGCAGGTGCGCATCGTCGACCAGGCCGTTGCCGTCGATCACATGCTGAACCGCGCCGACCAGCTCGCTTCGCTCGGGCATCTCGGCCATGAACAGGGCCTTCGCGCCTTCGGTCAGACGGTCGAGGTGGGCGTCCAGGAACGCCGGCCGACCGCCGGCCACGCGCACGCCCTCCCACACGCCGTCGCCGAGCACGAACCCCGAATCGAACACCGACACGGTCGCTTCGTGTTCGGCCACCAACTCCCCATTGATCCAGATGCGGTAGCCGTCGTTCTTCGCCATTTGCGACCCTTGAATGAACGGGAAACGGCGAGTGTAGCGCGCGCCCGTGGCTCGTCGCGCCCGGTTTCCGCGTAGAGAGGGGGCGAGCGCGCTCGATTCGGCGGAGCACCGTCGGCTGAACTGAAAGCGCGCGACTGCAATCAACGTTCGCGCAAGCGACAGGGAGGAACCATGCAGGAGTCACACGCTACGCAAAGCGTCGGCCAATGGATGCTGACGCTGTTCATCACCTTCATCCCGATCGTCAACATCATCGCTCTGCTGGTCTGGGCCTTCGGAAGTTCCACGCATCCGGAGAAGGCCAACTGGGCCAAGGCAGCGCTGATCTGGATGGTGATCTTCTTCGGACTGGGGGTTCTGATGTCCGTGCTGGGCGGCGGCCTGGCCATGATG
>Ga0114906_1001772_pt1 | contig 11118 bp, 11 predicted proteins | sample MalvirDeepMed_M9_FD_89687 | JGI IMG/M metagenome (GOLD analysis project Ga0114906, IMG submission 89687) | Marine viral communities from the Global Malaspina Expedition - Malaspina viral metaG DeepMed_M9 | ecosystem: Environmental > Aquatic > Marine > Oceanic | place: Mediterranean Sea... | reverse complement strand
TCTAACTTCCTATTGCGTATGTTAATAGGAGATATAACTGAAGCTGTGTTTAAGGGTGTGTTAACTGAAGCAGGAGTTAATTACGGTGAACCGGAAAAAGTACAAGTAGAAATAGCAGGAGAAACTATTAACGGTGAGTATGATCTTATTGTAGATGGTAAAGTAGATGATATAAAATCTGCTAGTCCTTGGAGTTACAGAAACAAATGGATAGGAGGTGAAGAAGTAGAAAAAAGCGATAGCTTTGGTTATATTGGACAACTTGCTGTGTATGCAAAAGGTAAGGGAGTTGAGCCGGGAGGATGGTGGGTTGTCAACCATTCTTCCGGTGAATTTAAGTATGTAAAATATACTAGCAATTTAAATAAAGTTATGAAGTCATTGGAGAAAACAGTAAATATAATAAAGGAAAATGTATTTGCACGTTGTTATGAACCAGTAAAAGAAAAATATAGAAAAGTTGAAAGTGGAAGGTATATACTTTGCACTGAATGTAAATTTTGTGATTTTAGATTTGCCTGTTGGGGAGATGCTTTAACAGAACAAGAGTCTAAAGTAAGTAAGGCTAAAGAAAAACCTATGGTATATTACATAGATAAAGGAGCAATAGTATGACAGAACAAGAGAATAATTTAGTATTTAATGAAATGTCCATTGAAGAATTAACAGAAACTGTTAGTGAAATGTCCAAACAATTATTTGAGGCGAGGGCTACGTTGAAGGAAAAACGATTGACTGGTGTTCGTTCAGCTATAGAAGCACGTAGATTAGCGGATTCTGATTTAGCAGATGAATTGAAAAAGCTTGGGGTTACTTCCTCTATGTATAGTAGCCCTTTTAGAACTTCTTTATTTAGGTGGTAGTAGTAAATAAGTCCTTCTTTTAATAATTAAAAGGAATTATGCAATGATAGAAGTTTTAATTACGGATAAAATGAGAAAAGTTGCACATAAAAAGTCAAAGGAAATGGGGGTATTACGTAATAGCATTACTCGTGGACAAGGAAATGTATTTGGTTTTCTTGGTGAAGAAATTGTAAGAAAGATATTAGGAGGAGAAGAAAATAATACACATGATTATGATTTAATTATAGACAATAAAACAATAGACGTTAAAACAAAGAGAACATCTGTTACACCCAAGCCAAATTATGATTGTAGTGTAGCAGATGTCACAAGAAAACAAAACTGTGATTATTTTGCATTTGTAAGGGTTTTAAATGATCAGTCTAAAGGTTGGTTCCTTGGATTAAAAGACAGAGAAGCGTATTTTAAAGAATCTGTGTATTTGAAGAAAGGAGAACATGATCCAAGTAATAACTATTTTGTAAAAGCCAATTGTTATAATCTTCCAATATCCTCTCTTACTTTTGAAGTGGAAAGACTTATTAATGTTATTTCAAAAAATAAGGAGAAGTAAAGAGCTTGAATAAAAAAGTAAAAAAGATTGTATTTAGATCAAAATCTGAAGAGTATATTTATCAACTGCTAAATAATTTAAATATACCTATACTATATGAAGACATTAAGATTGCTTACAGATGGATTGAAGATAAAACATACACACCAGATTTTATACTGCCTAACGGAATTATCTTAGAGGTAAAGGGAAGATTTGTTTTAGAGGATAGGAAGAAGCACCTCTTCATACGGAAACAACATCCTAATAATGATATTAGATTTATATTTGACAATCCTAATAAGAAGTTGTATAAGAGAGGAAAGATGACATATGCAGGTTGGTGTGAAAAACATAAGTTTTTATATTGCAAAAAAGTAGATGGTATTCCACAAACGTGGTTAAATGAAGAACGATGTTGGGATTCTTTGGAGTGGTGTCATACAAAAAAGAAATAATATACAACTAAAGAGGTATAAAATGAACAAATTAAATAACAAAATACATGTTAATGATTTTATTATAGTGCTAAGACCCGTTATGCAAAATACAACGGAAGAAGATAATGGTGCTTCTGTGTGGGTAGGCGACGTACAGGTAAAATTACTTACTGATCTATCCAAAATATCTTTAGATGAATACCAGCATGAGAGTATGCTTAAAATTTGTAATCTTATGGCGGCATCTATTCCTTCAATGCATGAAAATGCATTTGTGAGGCATGTAGTTGAGCATTACTTGAGACATCATGAACTTGATTTAGAGCATGTTGATATAGAAGAGCATGAAGAAGAAAAAGTTGATGAGAATAATAACATAATCAAATTAGTTTTTAATTCTGAAACAAAAGGAAATGCGTGATGCCAAGTAGCATTTTTATTAAAGAATATAAAGCACAACAAGACACAGTTAATAATCCTTTACATTATAACAAACATGGTATAGAGTGCATACAGGCTATTGAAGCAGCTTTAACTGATGAAGAATTTCGTGGGTACTGTAAAGGAAATGTGTTTAAATATACTTGGAGAGAAAACTATAAAAATAAAGATGAAGATTTACTAAAAGCACAATGGTATCTTAACAAGCTAGTAACAACAATTAAGAAATGATCATGAGAGCTAGAGCTAATATATTTTTGGAAATTGACCCGGATGAGTTTTTTATGCCTGTCGATGGAGATCCTACAAATGAACTTGTCGATATGTTATATGAACTATTAGAAAATCTAGATGGAGCTAAAATTCTTACTTTAAAAGTTAGATGCACTGGAGTACACAAACATGAATTATATGAATGATTACCAAAGATTTATTACACTTTCAAGATATGCTCGTTGGATTGAAAATGAAAACAGGCGGGAAACTTGGGAAGAAACTGTAACTCGTCTTGTTGATTATTTTATGTATCATGTAAAAGAGGTTTTAGAAATAACTGTTGATGAGGGGATATGGAAACAATTAAAAAATAGTATATCATCTTTGGGTATTATGCCCAGTATGCGATCTATGATGACTGCTGGACCTGCATTATCAAGAGAGAATATAGCTAGTTATAATTGTTCTTACATTCCTATTGATAATCCAAAAGCATTTGATGAGGTTCTTTATATACTAATGAATGGAACAGGTGTAGGTTTTTCTGTTGAAAGGCAGTACATAAATAGCTTACCTACGATACCTGATAGAGAATTTGAACATACCGATGATGTAATTTCTGTAGCAGACTCAAAGGAAGGATGGGCAAGGGCATTTAGAGATTTGGTTTCTTATCTATACACATGTCGTGTACCCAAAATAAATATAAATAAAATTCGTCCTTCAGGAGCAAGACTAAAAACATTTGGTGGTAGAGCTTCAGGACCACAGCCTTTAGTTGATTTATTTGACTTTACTATTACCAAGTTTAAAGAAGCCAGAGGAAGAAAGTTAAATTCCTTGGAATGCCATGATATTGTTTGCAAAACAGGAGAAGTTGTAATAGTTGGTGGTGTACGAAGATCCGCTCTTATTTCTTTGTCTAATCTATCAGACTATCGTATGAGAGCAGCTAAAACAGGACAGTGGTGGGAAACTAACCCAGAAAGAGCATTAGCAAACAACTCTGCTGTGTACACAGATATGCCTGACACAGGGACTTTTATGAGCGAGTGGCTATCTTTATATGAAAGTAAATCAGGTGAAAGAGGTATATTTAACAGGCAATCTGCTAAAAATAAAGCTGCACAGAACGGTAGGAGAAATACAGATATAGATTTTGGTACAAACCCTTGTTCAGAAATACTATTGAGGCCAAATCAATTCTGTAATTTAACAGAGGTTGTCTGTAGAAGTAGTGATACAAAAACTACTCTAAAAAATAAAGTAGAGTTGGCTACTATTTTAGGAACCATACAAGCTACCTTTACTAACTTTGGGTATCTTCGCAAAAGATGGCAAAACAATACTGAAGAAGAAAGGTTGTTAGGAGTATCATTAACTGGTATAATGGATTGTTCATTGCTTAATGGTACGACAGATGGCTTATCATCATTGTTAAATTATCTTCGTAACGTAGCTATAGAGGCTAATAAGGCATGGGCTAAAAAGCTTGAGATACCACAATCTACAGCAATTACATGTGTAAAGCCTTCTGGAACTGTGAGCCAACTGGTAGATAGCTCAAGTGGAATACATGCTAGGCATAACGCACATTATATAAGGACAGTTAGAGCGGATAACAAAGACCCACTCACTCAATTTATGATGGGCGTAGGAATACCATATGAAATGGATTATTTACAACCAGATACAATTACAGTGTTTTCTTTTCCTATGAAGGCTCCAGAAAAAGCTATTTGTAGAAATGACATGTCTGCTATAGCACAACTTGAACTATGGAAAACATATGCGGAACATTGGTGTGAACACAAACCCTCAGTAACTATTTCTGTTAAAGAAAAAGAATGGGTGAATGTAGGATCTTGGTGTTGGAATAACTTCGACTACCTTTCCGGTGTGTCCTTTTTGCCACATACGGATCACACATATAAACAAGCACCATACCAAGACATAAATGAAAAAGAATATAATTCATTGGTAGGTAAGATGCCAAAAGATATTGATTGGAGTAAACTATCTGATGTAGAAAAAGAAGACACGACAAGAGGAACACAGGAACTGGCATGTACTGCTGGTGTGTGTGAATTAGTTGATATAACATAAAAATTAAGGAGAAAAACAATGCGTAAGGAACATCATCCCCCTCTTCGTATTCAACATGCCAAAGGATACCATGCATTTAAACGGGGAAGGATAATTAACCCATACAAAGAAGGAAGTTCCTTTTACAAGGAATGGGAACGAGGGTTTAATAAGGCATACTTTGAAAATTTAGGAAAGCTTAATGTCAGAGCAGCTTGAAGAAAATTTAACGAAAGAAGTTAAAAAATGGAAACAAAAAAAGGAAGGACATAATGAGCCTTCCTTGGATAACATATTTACTAGACATACTATGGATACAGATAACCCACAATCATATTGGGTTCATGGGAGGTTTGCTTTTATGAATAGTTTTAAATTGTTGTTGTGTTGTATCTTTGGAATGATACATGCAGTTTTTCCTTGGTGGTTTAAGTTTACTACCTCAACTGCAATAATCAAATCCTTTAAAATCTTGGTAGATAGTAAGAGACATAGAAGAGAGATACAAGAGATAATTCCTGACTATTTAAACAAGTATAAATTTTAATTACCGTTTGTTCTCCCCGCATCTTTGATTTGCTCTTGAAGCTCCTCCACAACTTCGTGGCGGGGCTTTTTTCTTTCTGTACGAGAAAGATCATACACAGTTCTCACAGTTTCATCATGTTCTATAAAGTTTATTTCAAGAACACGAACCCTATCTATTAATCTTATAATTATTACGTTTAGCTCTTTTATCTGTTTAGAAATCATATCTCTCGTGTCTCTTACTTCTTCATCTATTTCATTACGTAACTGATCTATGCTTTTTAAAGAAGCTATATGCTGATTATACAATTCCTTTTTAAGGTTTTTAGTTATCCATTTGATGAGCCACCATAGAGCATACCCTGCAGCAGCGGCTGCAATTACGGGTATGCCTACAGTTTCAAATAGTTTAATGAAAGAGGTAACTGTCATCGTGATGTTTTTCTATAGCGTTTAGCTTCTGATATTAACATTCTAACTTCATTTTCATCATTCAAATCTGGAGATCGTCCAAAGCTATTTCTAAACGAGTCTATAGCCATACTTCTCTCTAATTGGTTCATAGTTCTAAATTTAACTTGTAATAATCTTACCAGTTGTTTTTTTATGTACCCTCTTTTTTTAGGGTCTTGTGTGTCATAAAACTGCTCTTCTAATTTTTGTGAGGCTATATCATATATATTATCTCTTCTACTTGCTATAAAATTACGTAACCTATATTTTCGTTCTTCTGGAGGAAGCTCTTTGTATGACTCACCAGAAATATAGGGAATAATATCACGTTGTACTATTTCTTGATAATGTTTTTTTACAATTCTTGTTAAAGAATCATCGTCTGGGATATTAGGCAGTAATTTCCACGATTGTAGTCCTAATCTATCCAATTCTTTTTGAAAAATATTTTTATATTTAGGTGCTCCAATTCCTATTAATTGTCTTTCAAGTCCTTTTTTTCGTCTAGCACTAGGTTCTGTTGGCAGAGCAGTTGGGACAATTATATCTCCTGCTATACTTTCTTCCAAACCAAGTATGTCTCCAGAGGATATAAGACTAAAGTATTTTCCATCACTCGTTATTGGTAGTGCTCTTAATGTATTTTTTATAAATGCATCCATAGGACTGATATTATCAGTGGCTTTTACTCCTTCGTATTCTTTTGGATCAAACGTAGCCATGATATCTCTAACAGCACCCATACTAACAAGAAATGTACTTGCAACATTACCTGCCATTTCCATTAGCACTGTGTTTAATTGTCTTGCTGCAATTTCTCTTTGTTGTGCATCTTCAATAGAATCAACAGTAACACCTTTACTAATAATCATATTTTCAGCTATACGATCTTTTATATCACCTAAAAGTTGATTACCAATTCCTGTTTTAAATTGAGGACCAAATGTAGCTTTCAAAAAATCTATAAATGTCTGATCTTCTAACATTTTTGCATAAATAGGATCTTTAGTAGTATCTAGCCAATTATTTTTAAGCTCATCCCCAATTAAAACGGGAGCACCTGCAACTTTCATATCTCTCATGCTGGATCTCGTAATTAAATCAGCCATCCACATGAAAGCAGCAAATGGTCCATAAAAAGCTTGGGCGTTTTTATATTCTCCTGTATCTTTATCGTAAAGTTCCCACCATTTTGCGTCTGGTCCTTGTTGTGCGCGAAGTTGAATAGCACCATACAACATTCCTAATCCAGTTATTTGTTGTGCCACTCTTTTTGGTACGGCTTTTCTAGCTCTTATCTTTCGTAATAAAGCTTTTCTTAATGCTGCTCCTTCTAACTCTGGGCCTATTGCTTTTGTTGCTTGTCCTACAAGTTTAGGAAAATCCATTAACCCGACAATTGGAGCATGTTTATACATGAACTCTAAAGAATTAGCTGTGAACCTTGGAAATGGTATAATTAAGGACATTCCCGGTCTATTAAAAGTTTTAATAAACCCCGCTCCTCTTTGTTCCCACCAACCACTTCCTTTGGCTTTATTATATCCTTTTTGATAGGTAAAAGTTAAAGCTTCTTGCATTGCTTCCGATACAAACTTAGGATCTATTTCATTAAAGGTTCCTTCTTCCATATGCTTTAATAGCTTTTTTCTTCCTACAAGACTTTGTAATTCTGCCATAAACACAGCACGCTTAAAAGTATTGTCAGCTAGGGTATTTAGTCCATTTAACCATCTTGATACTTTAACCAAAGATTTTCCTGTACCCATAGCTGCTTCTATGTCGGCAGCTTTTCTATATAGTTCTCTAAAACTTACAGGCATTTCTTCTGAAAACATGGCTTTTAATATATTTGCTTCAGAAGGATCAAGCATAGTTTTCAAAAGTCGTGGTCCTGCAAACAGCCTGTGTCTACCAGCAATACGAGTTTCTTTTGTACCAAGTTGCATAACTGCTCCTTGGAAGAAATTATCAAGTGCAAATATTGCCATTCTTGCTGTACCATTTGCCGTATTACGAATTGTAGTAGCGGGTTGAATTGTCATCAAACCTAATCTAGTTTTGTCTATATTTTTAAGTATCGTGTAATAGTTAGCTGGAGATAATCCTGTGGGTAATGTGAAAGCTCTAGTCATTTGTAAAACTTCTTCAGGAACAGGGGTTATATCACTTGCAAGTCTTCCTTCACTAACTAATAGTTTAGATTGTTCTTGCATTACTTTTAGATTGTTATGTAATGTTTCAGCGGCAGATTTACTAAATAGCTTTGACATTTGACTTTGAGTGCCTAATATCCTAGCAGCTTCTGATACTTCTGCTAGATATAAATGAGAAAACTCTTGTGGTGTGAGGCCATAACTGCGTATAATACCTTCAAGTTCTTCAGGAAGAAGTTTTCCAGCCGCTTGTTCTCCCATTAAAACATCGTGAAGAATTTGTGTAATTCTTAATTCTTTTACATCTTCAGGTAACGGCCTACCAGTTTTTTTAATAATTTCTAAAGCGGCCATAGAAATGTTTCTTATTACTTCAGGACGTAATCCTGCTGTAAATGGTTCTGGTATTACTTCATCCCCCGCTCGTACAACACCCTCTGTACCTGCTCGTGGTTTATCTTCGCCTAATCTTGTAATCCAAGGAAGAACTTGAGGCTTTACCTTTTTTCCTTTTAATACCTCTGCAGGGTCTAATTCTCGAAGTGATATTTTCTCTATGGTAGCATCAACGAATTTTAAACTTTCTTCTCTTTCTTTTGGGGATAAAGAAGCTAAATATCGTTTTCCTGTTTCTGTTCCTTGGTCTATTCTATTTTTTTTAGCCCTTGCTCCCTCCTCAAAAATTCTTGCTGCTCTTGCTGCTCGTGGCCTAGTAACTGCACCTACAACACCACCAAGTACTGCGCCACCAGCAGCGCCCGCAACGCCACCTAAAGCAGCCCTCTCTACCCAATCTTCTTCTTGATACTGTTCAAGTCCTGTCTCTTTTTTTGCTTCCGCCAATGTTCCTTCTATTATTGATCCACTAATAGCCTCTACACCAGCAGCCTTCGCTGCTCCGCTTAATGCTCCTTTACGTACAGAAGTTCTTATTGTTTCAGTGGCGAGTCTTCTAATGAATACATTAGCTGCCGCCGTAGCTGCTGTCATGCCAGTTTTTGCTAATAAACTAGCTCCTGCTGTGGGAATAGCTGCTAATGTCGTTGGAGATGTAATTACTCCCGTAGTATAGTCTCCTATTTTTTTCCAAAAACTAGTAAGCCCGTCTACTTTATCATACGCAATAAACATTCTTCCCATTCTTGCTTTGGCTTCATCATCTACACTTCTAATATGAGTTAAATTTTTTATAGCAGATACTTCATTAACTTGAGATTGACGCATTAATTCGGCAAATTCATCTATTCTTTCATCTATATCAGGTATACTTCTTCCTGTTCTTTCGAGCATAAATAAATAAGAATCCTCATCAAATTGAGAATCCTGTCTAAGTATATCTAATGTTAGATCATCTCTTAAATAATATTGTTCAGCCATAGTTTTTGTAATGCTCCGTAAGGGTTTTTATTCGTTAGAAAAAAGTTCATTAAATGATTGTACATGGCTTGTAAACCTGTGCGAATTATAATATGTTGGAGCTTCATTAGCCTTCCTTAAATCAATGTCTTGTTGAATTAATTTGCTCGTAAATAATCCTGCTTCTTTGATTATTGCTATGACCGTTTGTTCAGACATTGTTCCATTCTGATAACTAGCTATAGCGTTATCAACATCACGTTCAAGGGCGATTAACTCACTTGCATTTTTTTGTTGTTCTGGTGTTCCCGTTACACTATCATCAAGATCATTAATTTTAATTAAGTGTTCTTGTATAAAACCACCTACAAGATTATCATAACCGGCAACTACTACACCTAATCTTTCTCCCATTTCTTTTTTTGGTCTGCTTTCTACTGTTTCTGCCCTACGTGAACCAAGTATTTTAATAATTATATCATCCCTTGTAATGTCTGTATTTCCCTCTTTAATTGACGAAAGAATAGGGTCGAATATTTGTCCAGTACTTATTTCAAGGTTATAAGGAGCTTCATTTAATTGTTTCTGTATATCCTGCAGAAGTGGATATAGTGTATTTGCTATTTGAGTTTGATCCCCTGATCCAACTATTCTTTGCCATTCGTCGTCACCAAGATTACCTAAAATATTATTGAGTCCATCCCTTAAAACACCAGCCGCCGCTGTTTCTAAAATAGGATCAGCACCTGCCTGATCTTGCTTTTCCCTTATCTCGGCAAGCCTATTCTCTTCTGCGAGACGCGCTGCTTTTTGTTCTGCAGTTTCTACTTCTACATCATCAGGTGTATCTCCTGCTGCTCCTACTTCTGTTGTTCTTGTTTGTTTTTTTGCTACATCAAAGAAACTTTTTCTTTCCCCTGAAGATAGTACTGCCTGAGATAACCAATAATTGTGGATTTGAGTTGCAGTGACATCTTTAAGATCAACATCATACCTTTTTAATGCCCTTTGTAAGTCTCTTAACATAGCAGGAGTTATATTTGTCATCTTATTTACTGCGTCGGTATCCATTACGGCATTATTTCTTTCTCCTTCCTTTAGTTCTTTTATAAAAGCACTATCGGTTAGCCCCTCCTTTTTACTGTCATGCAGATACTCATAGAAATTTATAACAGCAAAATCACCCATTGATTCATTTTGTAAAACTCTAGCATCATTAAAATCAAGATTAGTACTGCTTAAAATATCACTCCATAATGATACCATACTGCTTTCTGTATTATTAGCTGCTAGTTCTAATTCACTTGCTGGGTTCTGTGATGCCCAAAATTCTCCCATGAATGTTCCCTCAAGAGCGAAATGAGGTACGAGTGTTCGTCTAACATTCCTACCTTGTGTATTAAGTTGTGTAAAAGTTACAGGTTTATTATTCCTAGATAATAGTTCTACTATTGTGGCATTTTTAGCAGTAAAATTCTGTATTCTAAGAACATCTCCCAATTTCATATCATCAGGATATTCTTTATTTTTATGGTCAATTAACCAAGAGGTATCAGCATCTGTGTTTTCACGTTTCCATTCTCCAACTGTCATGTTAATAAATTCATGTTCATCTTCAGATTCTTTAAGTTTTAGAGCTGCTTGTTCATAAGTATCTCTAGCAGTTTTAAGTGCTATTTCCTGTTCTTCTATTTTTATTGCCATTTCTCTTGAAAGATATCGCCTAAATCCTTCTGGTGTTTTTATTGTTTCATATTCCTTTCTATCCGCCATTAGATCAGCAATTTGATCTCCAGTTAAACCTAAAACACGACCAGCAGTATCTAATGCTTCTTTACGTTCTCCTCCCGGCAAACCAAATTGTTTGCTAAATGCATTTCGTAATTGAGCAGCAATTGACATTTCTTGATCACGATCCATATCATCAGGAGATATATTTCCAACTATTCCTGCTGCCGTAGTCTTATACCACTCTTCATCAAATGCTTGTCTTGTTTTTATCCCTGCATCCAAAGAGGGAGCTTCCATACCAAATACTTTATAGG
>Ga0114906_1001770_pt1 | contig 11121 bp, 11 predicted proteins | sample MalvirDeepMed_M9_FD_89687 | JGI IMG/M metagenome (GOLD analysis project Ga0114906, IMG submission 89687) | Marine viral communities from the Global Malaspina Expedition - Malaspina viral metaG DeepMed_M9 | ecosystem: Environmental > Aquatic > Marine > Oceanic | place: Mediterranean Sea... | reverse complement strand
TTGTGATACACCACTCGACAGCTTTTTAGACAAACCGCCTGAAATTGTCTCCGCAGTAACTGCCTGTAGGCATTCAATATTGCATAGAACTCCAAACTTTGTAGACTCCGCTTCCATAAATTCAGAAGAAGTCAAGCTGCGCATATTCTTTTTACCAAAGTGATCTAGGATGCCCGGATTAAGCATCTCGGAGATCTTCTCCTGAGCATCCTTTGCCCAAACCTCAACCGCTGCCTTCGTTCTTGGCTTGAACTCCCTCTTCTTGCGGACATCTACATCACGAGAGTTTTTCGGCCTGCCCGGCTCTTGAGGAATGTCTTCTTCGGGGGGTTCTTGCTTGTCTTCTGGACTGGGCTGCTTGGGCTGTCTAAGTTCTAATGCGGACTTCTCATCTGTAGGGGCCTTCTCCAATTCTAGCCCTATCTGGCCCGGAGAAACTATTCCTGTTTGCAACGCAATCTTTTGCAAGCCATAGTCTTTGTCAACCGCATGATAGGGGCTGATTTTCTCAAGATCCTTAGCCTCTCTTCGCTTGTTTTCGTTGCTAACCCGAGTACGCTCAATCTCCGGCTTGGCCTTGATGTTACGCTGCACAAACTCATCACTGACAATGTTGCGATCTGCCATAGACATCAGCAAGTTAGCCATTGATGCGGGATCGTCCAAATACATGAAGTCGAACTCGACCTGAGCGGGATATCGAAAACCCATCGTGTTTTGGACAATCTTGATTTGCTCGTCCCAGAATCTAAGAGCAATGTTTCTAACATAATTCAATCTCTCTGTCAGCGTTTTCAAAGAAATAAAGTTGTTCGTTGTTCCAGAAGCCCCAAAAGTGCCGGTGAGCGTGGGAGGAATTCCTAGACAAGCGTATATGGCCATAAGGGTGGGACGATACTTTTCTTCTCCTAGGAATCGCTGTACGTCGGTATTGGTTTCAATAACCTCAATATCTGGCCCCCACACTATATCGGTAGTTCCACCTCCAACGTTACCTCCCAAGATTTCCTGAAGGGCTGACGCGGCTGCCGCAGTAGGAGCAAGACGATGCTCTAGGTTTCCTAGCTTAAAGATGCGAATCTTAGAAATGGCTCCGTCGAGAGCCGTCTTGTCTGCCAGCTTCAGTCTCTCATATAGAATAAGATCATTGAAGCAGGAATATGTCATTGGGTCTGCCCACTCTTGCCAGTCGTCCTTTTTATAGAAATAAACGAAGGTCTTGTCTGGAGGCAATAAAACACCCTTATCACTTTCGGCAGCATCAAGAATTTCTTGAGGAAGGCTGTTGACAAGACTAACGTCTTCTGGCTTGTAGCTATTTTTAAGCTTTTTAATTAAGTTGGCAAGATGCCTAGGGAGCTTCACCATATATCTTTTTTTATCTCCCGTAAGGCTTGCTATTGGGCCTCCGACAACTTCCAAGGTGAGGGGATCAATAAAATGATACTGCCAAGGGATTTCTCCTTTTCCAAAGCCAGAAAGCTTTAAGTCGGCAACCATCTCTGGAGAGGCAACAGACCTTTGCATCTCTAGCCTTTTCTGTTTATTGATCTTGGCAGTACGCATCCTAATGGGAACGTTAGCTTCTCTGAACAGAAGATTGCAAAGTCTTTCAGAAACCTCTTTTCCATTCACACGACTAAACCAGTCGTTATAGAATCTTTCAATTCGCGGATTCCTATGAATCAATCGCACGCCTTGGCAAGCGAAGTCTCCCATCAGATCAATAGCATTGCGAATTAAGCCGATACGCCTGTATGCCGCGCGGGCAAAATCAATTATGTCTTTTGACTTTTCCGGAACTCTTTGTTCGGGCCTGAACCAATCGTAGTCTGAATTTCGCAGACCCGGACGGCCGCTGATTCTAGTTGTTAGATCAGAGAAGTCTCGGGTTCTGGAGGAAAAGGAGGCAGACGAAGTTTCCTGAATAGCCTTAGAGTATTCAGCGAGCGCCCTTTCCTGTTCGGCGCCACTCCCCTCCCAGCTTATATAGGCTGGAGTTTCTTCCGAAGTGCGGTCTGCTTTACTTTTTGGGTAGTTCTTCTTTGCCATTATTTTTCCCTATTCGTTAATAAAAAACTTAAGCTCCTGTCCCTGTTGGCATTCCGCCGCCCGGAGGAGTCACACCGGTGTTGTATGGGTCGCAATTGCCACTAATGATGCTGTAACAATTAGCAAGCCACTTGCCAAGGCTAAAGACACCCTCTCCCTTTCTCCAAACCTGACTTGTTCCATCGCTATTCTTGAACTTGAATGGAATGCTGTTGAAAAAGTTAAGGCCCATGCCTCCCGATCCAGTTGCTGCCGCTCCACCGAATAGATGATTCATATGACCAGTACCACCGCCAAGCCTCGATTCTATACCATAAGAGATTCCGGTGTTGCTTCCACTATAACAGCCCGGTCCCACTCCACTAATGCACTCTGCGTCGCGATCTGCCTGACCGGGAAGATTGCCGCAGTGATTGTCACCTGTCCCGTCGTCACCAATCCCAGCAAATGGCGGGATGTCGCCCGGCCCCACTGTGACAGGATGGAACACTCCGTTGCTAAAACACGAGCTAGGAGGCGTGCCACCGCCGGGGAACTGTGCGCCAAGCCAAGGGGTAATGCAGTCGCTTCCATTGAGTGAAACACCGTCGCTGGCGTTGGAAATAGCACAATAGCTCGCAGTAGTGGGTTTCTCGCCGGGACAAATATTGCTCAAGTTTAGAGCGACTATATAATCCTGCGGCTCGCTACAGTCAAAAATACCATTTAGTGCGAACGTAAGCTGGTCATGCCACGTGACGGCCTCGTTCAGGTAATTTGAAGTGCCGCAGGGTAGGTATAGCGTTTTCACCGCGAGCGTCCCCGCGTTGCCGGGAGACATTATAATAATTTCCAATTTTGGCTTAAAGAAATCCATAACGTCACCGGTATCGGTCCAAGGGACCAAAACAGTGCAATCGCTCACACCGCCGACCGGTGGCACGACCGATGGGCCAGCGGCGCTATGAAATGCGAGAGTGTCGCATCCACACAGCCAAAACGTGTTATAGAAGTCAATCTGAATATTGAGATGTAGGTAGTCAGTTGCAATGGATCCCTGAAGGTCTTCTGTCTGATGAAAATCGTCAAGAACCGGGTCACAGCAACGATCCTTGTGAACAGAACATTGTATTTTTGCAGACAGGGGCGGTCGACCTTGATAAGTCATGGTATCTCCTGACGCAATAGGTATTGATAAGTGATTTAATGCCTATTAATTATTACACCATCAATCATGTTTTCTATGTATTGCAGAAAAAATATTCTTGCTCATCTGTTCCGCCCAAGGCTGTCCTATATACATCTTATCAGAAGCGTCTGATTTGAATATTCCCGGTTGAATCACGGTTCCTATATTAGTATAGGCTGGGGCCGGGATCTCTCTTTTCATTTGTCTGGCAATCATGTTAGCAATCACTAGGGCGCTGTATCTATCCTTACGCATACGACCTTTTTTGCCAGTGTCAAGTTTGATCTCTGGAGTGTCAAATCTCTCCCTACCCCCCGCTGTGGTGCTCATCACTACCGTAGCAAGCTCACTCTTCAATTCTTCGACCTCCATCACCGCGTCTTCAAGCGTATCATAAAGGCGAAGCGCATTAGATTCTCCCACCTGCTCTTTAAGTTGACTAAAAGAGATCTTGTCTTTTTCAGACATCAGACTTAAGGACAGCGTGTCAAATCGAGGGAATAACAGAACCTTGTCCTCCATGTCTTTCCGCAGCCCATGATTAGCCTGCGATGTCCACTCGGCTTTGGCAAAATTGATAAGCTGAACAACATGGTCTCCGGCTATGCGGTCGGTATCCTGTTTCTTTTTTTCATCTATAATAGGAAGGATCGGCCTTTCCCCGTCCATAATCTTGTCAGGATCGCTTAGACCTTCCGCTATAGCGTAACCGCCCCCCTGCGAGTCTATGCCTATCTGCACACACGGAAAAGTTTTATATAGCTCGCGGATCTTCCGGCAACAAAAACTATAATAGTCGTTGGCATCGGTTAGCCCTATACGCCTTCGGCTTTGAAAGTCCTTCTTGTTTGTAGTCCATGAATAGACAACTCGGTTGTGTTCCATGTGGATTTCGACCACTACGATGGCAAAGTTGTCTTGCTCTGAAGCGGGGTCTATGCCAAATACATATCTAAGATTTTGATCGCCTCTTGTTACAGGGTCAAATGGCGTTTCACACCACTGGGGCCAGCCGGGTGTTGAGCAGTTTCTATCATGTGCTACACAATTTTCAATTAGGCTACGCTTAAAAAACCCTTGACTATCCGATGTGAAGCAGGCACCATATTCCATCTGGTAAATGCCATTGTGCATAGTGGCCCTAGCGCGAGCAACCTGCTGATCGTCCATGAATCCCTCGGGAATAAGCTCATAGGGAACCCTGACGACAGAAAACTCTTTCCAGTTAAGACGCTTCATATATTCTGGAACTTCATCAACTTCATCTCCAGCCTCATCCGCAGACTTCTTGAAATCCCCTTTGTTTATAATCGTAGACTTGTACTTTTTCCAATAAGAAGCAAAGTGCTCAAATCCATATCCACAGGTTCCGGCAATGATGGACTGGTTGTTGTGCTTACTCTGGTATACATCCTCCATCCTTTCTTCCCACTCACCCTTATCCTGCATCATCTTCCTTTTAGCAGCCTCCTTGACATTCTCGGTGGGGTTCGCAGACACAGCAGCAAAACCGGCAACAACAGTCTCGTAAATCTCTACGGGAATACTATTGAATTCGTCTGCAATGATAGTATGAGCTCTTAGCCCCCTGATTTTGCTGCCATCTCCAAGGGGGACCGCCATGGCCCAGCTTTCATTGATCCTCATCGTACACCTGTCAACGTCTCTTCGGGGGCCGCTATTGTCAGAGCAAATGCTGCGTAGAATCGGGGCATTCCTCCAGATAGTGTCCATATATTCAAATATGACCTTGCTCTGTCTAAAAGCCGCACCAACGATTACTATCTTGGAGCCCGGTATAAGAACGCATCTTAATATCCCGTATACAGCTAGCAAAAAAGACTTGCCGAACCCACGACTCGCGATATACATAGGGAAGGCCCTATTCCACAATTCTCGCAATATAACTACTTGCTCAGGAAGCAGTTCAACATTTAAAAGCTTCTTCACAGTCCACTGAAAGTATTCCGGGTTGCGAAGGATACGCAGAATATGTAGGTGTAGATTATTTTTGTCTTTATCGGACAAGTGAGAAAGCGGTCTGCGAATATCTGAAAGGTCACTGTCATTGATCCCAAGCCAAGCATGTTCCGCGTCTTCTACACTATAACTCATGTACGTGCCTCATGATTCTGAAGGCTATCTCTTCTGCCTTCATCTTATCCCCGCAAGCGATGACGTGAATGTCGTGCTCAATCATAGCGGACGCAATAACTCGCATCATATACTTGGCCTTTATGCGGATGTCGGGCCACCTTTCCTCTGGAATACCAGAGCCTTCAGGATATCTGTCGATTTGATCCCACCCAAACTCGAATAAGAGAAATGCATGGGGAAAAGAAGACATCGCCCTTAACTGCTTAAGGAATCTCTTTTCACTACAGTTATTGGCAAATTCAGCTACCGATTCTTTTCTCTCTATGCAAAGAACGTGCTCTCTATCCTTTATGGTATAGTCTCCAATATTTACCTTTCCCACCTCTGTTCCTATGCAGTAGGCATCTTCTTCATACCACCATCCGTGGCCCTTCTTTTCTCTTGTATCACGAATAACGGTAAAGCGACTCATGGATCAACTTTCAATTGAAGGTAGACAGGAGTTTGATCGCCTACATACGCACCCAACGTATTAAATTCAATATATTCAAGAGCGTCTTCATAGCTGCAATCATTATTATCACAAAAAAGAGACACTAGCCTGTCTACATCATACACAACTCGCCCAGTATCAGTAACACCAACAATGGCTGAGTCAAAGTAATCTTCCTCTAAGAAAAGTAGGTCGTCACCAAAATCGTCCGCTAATTCTTGTCTGATCATCCCCTAGCCTTCCATTCTAGAAGTTTTAAAAAGAATTGCTCATAATTTTCTTCGCTCCCCTTGATGCTCTGGTGGCACCCCTTGCACAAGCAGATACCATTATTGATCGAGTATCTTAATGCGGGATGCTGCCCCCACTTCTTTATGTGATGAACCTCTATCCTCTTCTTTGACCCGCAGCCGGGCCATTGGCAAGCAGAGCCGTCTCTTTTACGAACGTCTTTACGCCATTGAGTATAGGCAGGATCACGCCAGTTTCTTCGCGCCATTGATATCGCTTTGAACCATCCTGTCAACAAGTTCTTGAAAGCTAACTTTTGGTTGCCATCGCAGCTTTTTGTTCGCCTTCGCGGGAGACCCCCTGAGAAAATCAACTTCTGAGGGCCTGTAAAATTTAGGATCAATAACAATAAACTGAGACCAGTCATAAACACCTATATAAGAGAAGGCGTCACTCAAAAAGTCTTTGATGGAATGGGTTTCTCCAGTGGCGATCACGAAGTCCTCCGGGTCATCCTGTTGCAGCATGAGCCACATAGCCTCCACATAGTCTTTAGCGTGGCCCCAATCCCTGTAGGCCTCTATGTTACCCAGACGAAGCTTGGGAAACTGGGCATGCGCAAGCTGGTCTAGCTTTCTGTCTGGAACATAAAGATAGTCGTCGTCTAAGACCAAGTCGCACCAGTTAACTTCGTGCTTCTCTAGCCACGCAACAAATTCGCCAATCCACTTGGTAATTTTTCGGGTCACAAAGTTTTCACCCCGTCGCTCACTCTCATGATTAAAAAGAATTCCACAACATCCAAAAATTCCATAGGCTTGACGATAGATACGTACAAGATGATGTGCGTCGAGTTTTGCTATGGCATAGGGACTTTGGGGCTCTAGGGCTGTGTCTTCACACTGGTGTTTGACTCCCTTACACTCGGTATAGCTCTTTCCAAACATCTCGCTTGTTGAGGCTTGGTAGAACTTGGTCTTGGGAGAAAATCGGCGGATTCCCTCTAGAAGATTAAGGGGGCCTAGGGCATTCACTTGGAATGTATAGTCGGGCTGTTCAAAGGAAGTTCCAACATGAGATTGTGCTGCAAGATTATAAATTTCATCAGGGGCGTGCGTGTCTACTAGGGCATAGACGCATCCTGAGTCAGCAACTTCTCCCTCTACTAATGTGAAATTAGGATCGTCTACAACCGCACCTAGTCTCTCTAGGTTTGAGGTGCTGGACCTTCTCTTTACTCCTATTACGCGGTATCTCTTGTTTAATAAAAGCTCTGCCAAGTAGGAGCCATCTTGTCCCGTGATGCCAGTTACTAGTGCTGATTTCATTTTTGTTCCTCAATCAATGTGTCCGAATTCAAAATGGGCTGATCTACAACCCCGTCCTCATATTCGTGATAGTCCGCAAGTCTTTCCGACGCCTTATTTGCCGCAACCCTATGAACCTCCATATCGAACTCCTCGGCCTTTCTAGTGTCTTCATCATCTAGCTGACGTAGCCAAGAAGAAAAATTGGTCTTGGCATCGTCTGCTGTACGTTTCCTTTGTTCTCTCGTTCCCTTGAGATCCTTCAATAGACGTTCTTTTTTAGTAAGTAACTTCTCGTGTTCATTAATATAGGCGGATTTAGAAGAGATAGCAGCCCCTAGTTGCGTTTGAAATGAAGCGAGAGCTTGTGTGTCACGCAAAGCCATCGGCTTATCCATTTCATCTTCAATAAGCTTATTCAATCTTTCGATATTTTGTAATACCTCTTGACGATCTTCCATTCCTCGATTAATAAGAACCTCTGTACGAATAACCTCTAGGATTTCCATTTCTTCGGTATGAGTTACGTCTTCAGAGAATTGTCTAAAGTAATCAACCCACTGGTGCTCAAAGAATATAAGTTCGGCGTCTTGGAATTGTTTTTGAAGCTCTTTATAATAATAGCGTCCTCTTAGGCCTACGAGCAGGTGCTCATCGTCAGACATATTGCGCATCTTAAGGTTTTCTTTGTCTATGAACTTGCGTATCGGTGCCTCTGTCCTATTTAACTCTTTGGCAATCTCCTTAATGCTTACATCAAAACAATTTTGTTTGATATAGTTCATCTCGGCTTTGGATAACTTTCCACGTTTACGACTCAATGCTTAGGCCCTCCGCAATGTCAGAAACTAAAGAAATAATAGCGTCTCTGCGAGCCTTGGGCAATCTAAGGCTGTGGGTAAACCTGATCCAATCCTCACGGTAAGGTACAGGAATAGCCTCATCAATCTTGTTAAAGATGGACTTTTGGTCTATCCATCCTTCTAGATCTGGCGTGCGAGTAACATCCATGTCTAGAGATGCCGTATGCATAAGATTCTTTTTTACGGTGTTGCGGCTCAGCCAGCCAGCGTATAAGTCACAGTCCATCTCATTATCATATCCCGTACAGGGGTATCCGCGACTATTGCGATATTTCATATCATAAAGTGGACACGAATCACAGGGCTTGTCCGGTCTTCCGAAATTATTGCGTTTGAAGTTGTAGAGGCGATTTCTAACATGGGTCCACAGGAAGTTCTCCAAGGGCCTAACATTGTCATAGTTCTCCAGACCCTCCCATGCGAACATGCGGGCCTGTTGCTTCATATCTTCAATTTCATGATATCCAAATTTAAACTTGCCTGCCAGACGATTAGCTATCCCGTCAATGACCTGCAATACCTCTTCTTCAGACATCCCCTTTGGCAGTTTCACCCGTTGCAATCTCCTGAACTTCCAAATTATCGAATTCTAATCCAATGTCCTTGATGAGTATGACCGCCTCCACATTAAAGGAGTCGATGCTAACCTCGATCCCCATCACGTTCTCCACAGGTTCTCCCGTCTCCGCGTTTACTATCTGTGTCGAGTGGGCGTTCCCGTCGCACACAATCTTTAGTTTCATTAGAATCTCCCAATAGACTTGTAATATCTTTTTCTTCTGACAAATTTGCCTGAGCCAGTATAGCTTCCTCTCCGCTAGCTGAAACTATCACAGGTTCTATGTTTTGAATGATTTTTTTCATGCTCTCCTCCAATGTTGATGACTATAATATAATATACCCAAACGGCCACTTTCTTGTGAGAAAAAGGACACGATAAATGAATATTAAATGGACGGTGGAAGATAAGCAGTTCATAAGGACGAATGCTCACCGCATGAAAGATAAGGAAATTGCAAGTGAACTGGAGGCTAGGAGCGGAAGACGTGTATCTGTGGGGGCCGTAAGAAAACTGAGGCAAAGAATGGGAATAATTAAAAAGGGCGGCAGGGGAGTCTGCGAGCTAAGAAACTAATGGGCGCATTCGAACAAAAAGACAGTAAGGTACACGGAAAGGGCATATTTACGGTGCGTCCATTGCCTGAAGGTAAGGTGCTCTTTGAAACTCATAAAAGAGTGGAGGGGGTGTTCGAGTGGCTAAATCTTATGCCCAATTCCTTATACAATCACTCAGTTGAGCCTAATTGTCAGTCTTTGACTATCGGAGAGTTTAAATATCTTATGACAATACGGGACATTGCCGGTGGCGAAGAACTCTTGGTGAACTACAGACAAGATGAAGATTTAGAGCAACCAGCAGACGATTGGATGTAAATAAAAGTGGACATTTAGTGTGGGTGGATTTAATTGTGTCTGAACCCCCGTGATATACAGTCGCGGCGTAGCCCCGGTGCAAGCCACCTTATAAAAACCCACCCGGCTACCGGCGACGGACGACGTAAGTCGTTACGCGACAACGGGTTATGTCGATTCCCACGCAATTCGCACGCCTCGCACACGCGGGGACGGGCGATGCGCGGGCCTAACAGTCTATAATCAGTCGCGACCAGCCAAGTAGCACTAGAGTTCCCAGTCCGGCCAACTTTTTAGGCCAAGCAGTCCCAGTCCGGCCCTGTTTCAAGGGCACTGGAGAATATTCCGGCCCCCGCCGCCGGTCGACGTAACCCCATATGCTGTAGGCACTTACAGCTACTTTGACAAAATATTATTTTAGGTGGAGACTGGGCTTGCATTATGCCGATAATATATATATAATACAAGCATGAAAAACAAAACAAGCACACAAGAAGGAAACAAGATGACAAACGACATCAGGCCACTGGATAGGGCAAGCTACTGGACACGCACCGGCGAGAAGCACAGCGTGACGGTGGTAGAGGTGAAGGGCAAGAACGCTCTGGTTCACTTCGATTACGAATTCCCATTCCGACAAAGTTGGGTCCGGGTCGCCAAGCTTGTGCTAGTGGCACGCTCCCACAACGCCACCCCGGAAGATGTCGAGATGGTGCGAGAATGGGCAACGCACAGCGTCAACCGGGCCGCACCGGATCCGTCTTGAATGCTGGTAAACATCATCATCAGCATAACCGTGATCTGGATACTATCCGAGATTCTCGAAGATTAGGCTTGACGCGGGGCGCTCCGGCGGCGGCCGCCGGAAAGTTTTAACCCCTTGTGTAGTAACGGCTTAGGACACAAAATGAAAGAAACCTTGTAGAGTGGGGTTGCAAAATGCCGATAATATATATATAATGAGAGACATACAAAACACAATCACTCAGTAAGGACAACGCAATGGACACTCTCTTCATCATCGCACTGATCGCTATCTGCTACGAGGCAGCACTCGAATCAAACGGCGACTGGTAGATCAACCAACCCCTCACACGGAGAACACGCACAATGCAAACCATTATCATCACCACCATGGTGGCCATGATCGTCGTTCCGATCATCGTGCTGGGCGTAATGGACGCCATGCGACACCCTTGGCGCCCGCGCAAGTAAGGGACGCAAGTCCTTGCGTGCTAACGACTTACGCCTTCCGGCGGCAGCCCCCGGATGACGTAACTCCTTTGCTACCAACGACCTACAACTACTTTTGCAAAATGGAGAAATAGGTGCCCTCAGAGTGGCGTTTGGGGTTTACTTATGCCGATATAGTAAGTATAATGGGGAGTATGAAAGACACAAGAGGAAACAAGATGAAGAACGAAAACGAAAACACCACGACGTGGACCGAATGCCAGTGCGAGGCTTGCACCAGCGACGAACAGAACGACGGAGCCA
>Ga0114906_1001768_pt1 | contig 11124 bp, 13 predicted proteins | sample MalvirDeepMed_M9_FD_89687 | JGI IMG/M metagenome (GOLD analysis project Ga0114906, IMG submission 89687) | Marine viral communities from the Global Malaspina Expedition - Malaspina viral metaG DeepMed_M9 | ecosystem: Environmental > Aquatic > Marine > Oceanic | place: Mediterranean Sea... | reverse complement strand
TGTCGGTGTTGGCCATCCACCACAACCTTTGCCTGAGATGCGGCGAACCGATCCCCGCAGCGCACAGATCGGAGGCCCCGACTCCATATCCCAGTGTTTCCAGGTCAGCGCGTACTCCGGAGAGCCAAGACCTTCCAGACTTGCTTGCAACCTGCTCTCCAAAGATGACTGGAGGTCTGCACTGCGCGATGAGCCACCGGAAGGCAGGCCAGAGATGCCGGGGATCATCAGTTGCTCTCCTCTTCCCGGCGACTGAGAAGGGGGTGCAGGGGCAGGAGCCGGTCCAGACCGGGGTATCGGCTGACCATCCAGCCAGTTGCAGTGCGTGACTCCAGCCTCCGATGCCTGCGAAAAAGTGGCACTGTGTGTATTGAACAAGCTCTTCCGGCCTGATGTCTTGTATGTCTCGCTCATCGACAACTCCATTGGGTATGAGTTTTTTGGTGATCAGCTCGCGCAGCCAGGCAGCTGCACGAGGGTCATTCTCGTTGTACAGGTTCATTTCAGAACCCACACCACTGCACGACGACCATTGATGCGGACACGCTCCTTCTTGGCTCCAATCTTCTGACAGATCGCTGCTACCCTTCTGGAGTAGCCGCTGTGCTGCCTCTCCTTGGGCATGCCGATGCCCCATCCAGGAATCTTCATCTTAATCCCATCCTTGCTCCACTCATCCTTGGGCTGACCAGTCATGATGTCTGATACAGTGATACCGTTAGGGAACTCCATCAGAGCATTGTGAACGCCTTCTTCCCATGGGTCCACAGCAGTATAGTTCTCGTGGTGCTCTTCAAGCTGCTCCTCAAAGGCTTGCTCCAGATGCCACTGTGTGCCTTTCTGGTGATACAGGTGTACAGCCTCTGCCCAGATCTCGTCCCGGTCTTCCCTGATCTTCTCCAGATTCACTTTTGTCACGGTGACAGGCCAGAACCGTCTGGCTCCTGTGGGGTCATTCAGAATGGCATCCGAGTTTGAGCTACCCACAAAGCAGACGTTGCGTGGACGGATGGTCATGACCCTGTCGTAGGGCTTCCTCCATCGGTCATACTGTGCAGCGAGGAACATCTTGGCATTGTCGGCATCAGCCCCACGCAAGCTATGGAGTTCAGCCATTTCCCAGAGCCAGACCCCGGAATGGATTGCTTGGTACGACTTTTCTGATCTCAGGTCAAGGTGACTGTCGCTATACCAGACCTCGCCTTCCACAGGACTGCTGAGTTCCCGCAGGGCTGTGCTCTTGCCGATGCCCTGAGCACCCACGAGGATCAGCATAGTATCGACCTTGACTCCCTCTGGCTTCTCGTTCAGTCCTCGTGCCACACAGCTGATAGCCCAGTACTTCCCAAGCTTGCAGTGCAGATCATCGTCGGGTGTTCCAAAATAGTCGGGAAGGAGCCTCTCCAGACGGGAAACCTCGTCCCACTCCAGACTGTGAAGGTATTCGCGAAGAGGATGGTAGCCCTTGATCTGCTCAGCGACATAGCGGACCATGTCCCAGACACGATCCTTGCTAAAATTGATGCCGTAGGTACGGGCGATCTTCAGCTTGATCTCAATCAGGTCTGAGTCCTTGATCATGTCTCCCCTGTACCAGGTGACTGCAGAGAACTCGTTGTAGCGCAGCGAGTCGAAGCGGGGATCCAGAGTAAGGACACGCTCCAGGTTCAGGTCGCTCGCCTTAGGCTTCTCCGGAGAGAGGAGCGATCCGTCCTTGGCATACTTGGGAGGGCTCTTATCCAGTGATGCCCACACAGCGGCATCGGGCTTCTCTATGACCACCATGTCGTCGTCAATGTGTGAATTCAAAAAATCTATATTGCTCATTGTTTTCTCCTATTTGAGTAGCTGATGGACCGGACCCCACCAGCCACAGCTGTTCTGGTGGTTGCATCTTGCCCAGGCAGAAGTATTGGGGTTGACTGCAAAGTAGACAGACTTCCTGCTGCAGTCAGGGCAGGTCATCTTTTTAGCGTGTTCAGTGTCCTCAGAGAATGTGGCTCCAAGCTTCTCTGCCAGTGCAAGTCGGGCAGACATCTCTGTAGACAAGAGATATTGTGCTGCTTTCTCGCGGCTGTCAAAGGTAATCCTCGGACGGCTCTTCCTCACAAGGGTTTTTTTTTCGGGGATATGACTGTAGTCAAGATCCAGGTATCGATCATTGAGCCAGAAGTCGGACTCCTGCCAGTACCAGGGGTTCATCGGATGCTCGGGCATCTCAGGATGAGACTCAGGACGGGCATATCGATAGTACATACGGCTGCAGTCCTTGAGTGCCTTGATGTCAGGTGAGCCCCTGCCAACCTTCGCGTTCCACAGTTCAAGTGCAGCCTTCGCTGCTCTGTACCAGTCAGCCCTGGGTATGGGCTTTGCCAGCGGCAGAATGATCCGATAGCGTTGGTGGGAGGGGTGGGTGGACCAGCTGGTGTGTGCCAGCACAGTCCAGTCGGTGAAGCATCGCCATGCCGTGAATGGGGTTACACCATCATCCACATCAAAGGTCAGGCAGGTGATCTCCTTGACATGGGCCTTGCTTCGCACTGCGTTCTCAGGGTACACAGCAGGGCTCCACAGGGGGAGTTCGTCCTTCTCTGTACCGTCAACAGGGGTGGTCAGGTAGGCAACAAGCCGGTTGAGGCTCACTTCGATGTGCTTGGGCTTGTTGTCGTAGCGGTTGCGGAAGATGCTCAGTCGGAAATTACTCATGATTACCTCCAAACAGGATCCCCTGCCTTGAGTCTTTTCTCAGCTTCCGCTTTGCCTTTCTCAGCTTCCGCGCCTCCTCCTCACTGACATATGCCGTACAGGTCGGACCATCAGAGCCGCGAACCCACTGATGCGGGTACTCCGGGTCATCAACAAAGTGAGCCATAGTCGCGTTCAGGATGAGGCAGGGCCTTTTCTCCCTTTCTCGCCAGTGCCGGTCATGCTCACAGGTGGCACAAAAGACAGACCGGAACCAGCTTCCCTCTGTGCCGTTGGATGGACGATAGGGCTTAGTCATTACACCCTCCCCGGATACCAGGGTGATCGATCATGGATGCGTACAATCTTGTCCCAGTCATCGATATGGATCTCTCCCTCGGTGAGCCGATGCAGAGACTGCCGATAGCACATACGAGGTCGAACCGGGTTCCTGCTCGTCGGCAACCAGTATCTCATGGCATTGTGTGTGTGCATCCATCGGAAACCCTTGATACCTTGTCCTGTACGGTTGATGTCCCGCTGAATCTCCTTCAGACAGGCATTGGTCGGTGAGCCTCCGTAGCCACAGCCACGGGAGCTCGCATACTCAAAAAACTTGTCATGTCCTAAGCTTATTTGTCCTTTTGCCATTGTATTTCTCCTTGTATAATCAGGCTCTGATAATGTATCTGTAGGTTTTTGTGCTTGCAACATTTATCAGTAAATGATATTAAATAAGGGCCTGACAACAAAGGAGAAAAGGTATGAGTATGTTCAAAAAGTTCCCAAAGAAACGCGGCTATCTCAAGCTGCTCGTCTACGGAGATCCCGGTACTGAGAAAACCCGGAGAGCCCTCCGCATGCCTGGGCCTGTCTATGTGATAGACCTGGAGAATGGCAGCACCGACTACGGTGATCTGCTCCAGGACAAGGATGGCTATCTGCTGTCCACCAAGTCGCACATCGAAGTGCTCCAGGCTATCCATGAGATCACCCGTCTGCCGGAAGGCAGAGTCGGTACTCTGATCATCGATCCCATCACACAGGTCTGGCAGTCCCTTCAGCAGGGGCACATCGAAAAGACTTCTCGCAAAAAGCGTTGCGCTCCTGAAGATGTCTTTTTCGACGTTGCGACCTGGGGAAAGCTCAAGCGCAGCTATGGTGACATGATGGCTACGATGCTCTCTGCTCCCTTCCATGTCATCATGACTGCCAGAGGAAAAGAGAGGATCGATGAGAAAGGCCGCTCTCAGGGCTATGTCTGCGAGGCAGAGAAGAGCACCGTCTATCTCGCCAATGTCGTCATTGAGGCGCACAGAGACGGGGATATTATCATCAAGGACCGTACAGGTACTCACACAAAAGCAGAGCGTATTCCGAGGGTGGAGTTCACCACCTTTCTGTCTGAACGGCCCAGAGCACAGAAAATGCAGTCTGACTCTGAAGCGGCTGAGATTGATGCTACAAAGCAGCAACCGCAGCAGCACCACCCGAGCTTTGAGCCAGACCGGAAGAAGTTCTGCGCTCAGCTTGGTGAGATGGGGTTAAACTATAATGAGGTCGCAGAATGGTGTACAAGCCTGAAGCGGCCTCGTCCTTCCTGCATGCCCCAGGCTCAGCGTGATAAGCTTATCGCTCATCTGCAGCAGAACCAGGGGGCTCTCACCAACTAAGGGGTCAGCCGGACGATGATGGGATGGGGTTCTCTTCGTCGTCCTCTGGCTCCCCTTCCGCTTCCCAGTCTACGTTCCAGGCTTCCTGTTCACGGGCGATCATCTCAAGAGAGGGATCGCTCATTTTTTCTTCCAGGACTATCCCTGCAGCCACACTGGCCGGGACTTCGCGGGTCCAGGCATCATTCATAATCCGGCAGAACTGAGCCCTGAACAGCCGCTCAATGCTGCCCACATTCTGCCACTTGGTACAGATGCCCTGAGTCCACCATGCCGGACATATCTTCGCCAGCATCTCCACGCTGCTGTGGTAGATGGCAAGGCTTGAGGCCCGGTTGTGTATCGGTATCTTGTGCTCAATGAACCCAGCCAGTTCGATCAGATCAGCAGCCATATCTGCATCCAGCGAGAGCACCAGAGAGACGAGTATGGCATGCCGCACTGAGGGTATCCTCGGAGAGCACAGATCTCTTGTGCCCCAGCCCTCGCTCACACCATGCGCCAGATCGATCATGCTGATCTCCCTGCCCAGAGCAGCGGCATCAAGGACTCTCTTCATCGCCACCTCGCGGCAGATGTGCCTGTACCGGATCGCTGCCTGCATCAGGGGCGCGGCAATGGCTCTGGGGGTGAGCCGGTCAACCACATCACGGGCAACAGAATCGGCCCAGATTCTTCTCCCTGCGCCGGTCAGGCCTGAAACCTTGGGGCACTTGCGAGGCAGGCGCACACCGCTGAGCAGCCATATCTTCCCTTGCCTTCCCAGAAATATTTCTCTCCGGGCTGGCAGGACGATGATGTCATGGATCTCAAGCCCGAGATCGATGGGACCAGCCAGCATCATCTGAGAAAAGATCTTCACCTGCCCCATAAGACAGCAGTATGTCCCGACTCCCCTGCCCAGATTGTGATCAGCAAAGCTGCTGATCAGCCCCTGCTCGTATCGTTTCCAGACCCAGAGTTGTCCTTCTTTCCAGTCGCGGGGGTTGAGCTTGGCCATCCGTAATTCCCAAATCCGTGTATATCTGCTATAGTCAGGGGTGGCTCACGGAGTTTTTTCCACAGCCTGATTGTTTTTCTTTCTCTGAACGGTACTTCGATGGTGTCCACTGTGCGAATGGACTTCTGGATGCGCTTTTCGATCCTCAAGCGTTGTCTCATGCCTTTCTCCGTGCGGGAAATGTGCTATGCCACCGGAACATCATATCGTAGAATGATGTTCAGGCAGCGGAAGGGCTGGCAACCACCCAAAAATAATATCACACTGTGGCTCAGGTATCTTGGTGTATCTGAGCTGATGTTCAATGATGCCCAGGCGTTCTCGGCCTGGGCCGGGAAGCGACTGAAATGGCAGAGCAGCATTACGAGGAGGCGACAAAACGGCTTATCTCCGTGCTCCAGCGACTGGAGCAATGGTTTCGTGGTGAAAAATTATATGAAAAAGCGGTAATCCAGCCTGAGGACGAGACAGAATACACCTTCCGGTGGAACTATCTGTCAGGACATATAGAGTGGCTGGACATAGAAAAGATGAGATGGGCAAGGGTGATCAATGCGAAGCGACCGGACGTGATGTGCCAGTGTGTTTCTGTGGTGCAGAAGCTGCATGAGACAGCAAGACAGGTCAAGTGGGCAACGGCACAGGACGTGCAGAAGGCTGCTCTCATCGGAGAGAGCTATCTGGCCGAGCTGTCCCAAAGTGCGGACCTGTCCGGACCTCTTTAGTTCCGCACGATCTTGCAGAAGATGAAGTCGCGCAGAATATATTCATTGCCGTGCATATCAAAGAAGGACCATGGAAATGCCCGTAAATCTCTCTTGGTCACATTGGTTACGAATTGCGTGAACATTTTTTCGTTGTCAAGCTCCACCAGACATTCCCCTGCTGCATGAACGAGGGTGATGGAGACGAGGGGTTTTGGCTGCGATGCAGGTGTGATTTTCTTTGCTGTGCTGCTGGCTCTGCGTGGCATGTTGACCTCCTGAAGTTATGTCGGTATGTTAAGAGTAGTGTATTACTGCCCATTTATCAAGGTGCAACGATGGACAAGCGATTTTCAATTCAGAGTTTCGACGGTCAGAAAAAAACCCTGGACGTGCTCTTCAACCAGTTTGTGGTTGGGGCTGTAGATCATGAGACGATCAAAGGCTGCGTGGCTCTGATAAGAGAAGCCCGTCAGGTCCTGCAGGCAGAGCGGACTATGGCTATGGGCAATGATGCCGTGGGCTCATCCCGGAACCTCACTCCCAATGGTCCGTTCCCAAGGCTCATTAAGAAGTGATCAGGCCAGACCATAAGGACTTCTGGAACCCTGAGCACTTTCTGCCCATGCTGCAGATACGGACCAAGAGCCAAGGACTGCAGCCATTCTACCTCTGGGACCACCAGAAGATTCTCGCTGTAGCCTGTATGCAGGCCTATGCGAATAAAAAGTGGCTGGTGCATCTCAAGCCCCGGCAGGAGGGTTCGTCTACTTTCTTCACCGGGATCGCCTATCAGCATGCTGCCTTCCGGACAGGCTGTCAGGTGGCGATTATCGGACACAAGAAGAAGACAGCCAAGTCTCTCGCTGAGATAGCCAACCGCTTCTGGAAGTCTACTCCGACTGCCATCAGACCTAAGCGAAGAGGCAAGGTCCAGCGTACACTGGAGTTCACCGACATTGACAGCAAGCTGGACATCGCCTCCGTACAGGATGATGAGCCCCTCCGGGGTGAGACGGTCCAGGTGGCTCTCGGGACAGAGGTATCCTCCTGGTCAGAGGAGGGAGGCGATGAGGTATGGGCCTCTATTCTAAATGCCGTGCCGGATAATGGTGGCTTCTTCATCGCAGAGTCCACACCCAAGCACCATGGTGATCAGCTCCACATGCTCTGCCTTGATGCAGAGAAGCCAGACTCAAAGTGGATGAAGGTTTTCATCCCATGGACGATGGTCGATGAATACAGCATCGAACCTTCCCCCGGATGGCAACCCTCACGGCTGGTCAGAGAATACTGGGATGAGTATCCTCAACTAACTCCCGCCCAGGCATACTGGCTGCAGGTTTCAGGCCTGCCCAAGTGCAACCGGAAGATTGAGAAATTCCGGCAGGAGTATCCGGTCAACGACTACGACTGCTGGTCGATGACCGGGGATGCTGTCTATGACCAGGGCATACTCAGAGCTATGCTGCAGGCTATCGATGGGGGCACAGGGCTGATGGTGGAGAAGGATCCGTGGGTCCAGTTCCTCCAGCCACAGGAGGAGCACAAGTATATCATCTTCGTTGACCCTGCAGGCTCATGGTCTGAGCGGGACATGTTTGCCGCGGTGGTGCTGAACATCTCAACCTGTGAGCAGGCTGCTGAGTACCTCGGGCACATCTCTGCACATCAGATGGCCAAGAGCCTTGCCCGGTGGGGCAGGGAATACAACAATGCCATGATCTATGTGGAGGCCAATGGTGTCGGTGAAGCTGTGCTCTCTCACCTCGTGGATAATCCCAACATCGCCTATCGCAAGATCTTCAGACGAAAGCCCAGCAGATGGGGAAGAAGCCGCCAGAGAATAGCTGGGTGGTGGTCCTCGTCGAAGAGCAAGAAAGAAGCAGAGGGCTTCATGCAGCAGCTGATAGAAGAAGAGTCAGTCACCATACACTCCACCAGATCGATCAGACAGCTTCTGAACTACCGGGGGCAGTGGGGAGCGAGGACACGCGATGCCTTTGGGGGGCACTATGACCTCGCATCGGCATGGGCCGGAGCAGCATGGGCATACATGCAGCACAGGGGTTCATACTGGCGCAGCCAGAAAAGAGATGCTAAATCCTCCTCAGAACTTGCGATAAGAAGATTCATAGCGCAACTTGAAAGCAGAGCAGATCCCGTACCTGACACTCCGTGGGGCAAACATGTCTGAGCAGAACAAGAAAGAGATCCTCAAAATCTACAAGAGGATCGAACTTTCCGAGGAAGCCTACCGGAAGCAGATGGCACAGGAAGATGCGCGGAACCTGTCCTACTGGAGAGGCCAGTTTTGGCAGGGTGACGGAACCTCTGTATCACCTGAACTGCAGGGCTACAATGCTGAGCAGAACGAAGTTTTCCCCATCCTGGACACCATGTCCTCTGCGCTGGCTCTGGACCTGCCGCAGGTCGAAGCACTGGACCACCGGCAGAGGAGCTACGACCAGCCTGAGAGGCACGATGACATCACCTTCTCCGGACGGCGGATTGCTGCACTCCTCAACTGGATGGCAGACCAGGATGATCTGGACGAGACGACCAGAGAGTCAACCCTGCATGCCATGCTCTTCTCCAAGGGTGCTATGCGAAAGATCACCTGGAGCAGGGAAGTAAAGCAGGTGATCTGGCGGCTCAAGATGCCGTGGGAAGTCTTTGTGGACCCCACAGCCAGACGGATGAAGGACGTGGCATGGGTGGCTGAGCGGTTCATCCTGCATGAGTCTCAGATGCGAGAGAGGATGGAGAACGGCTACTACACTCCGTCAGAGAACAAGGCTGTCCGCTCCGATACCTATCCCAGAGAACTCATCGAAGATTACATGTCACATGATGAGGGAGACGAGAGAAGGCGGGAAGCTCTCAAAGAGTACGTCACTCTGCACGAGTACTGGGACTTCCGGCGAGGCAAGCTGTACCACATTCATATGGGCAGCAAGCAGGTTCTGATGGAAGCTGATGTACCGTATGGAAACCCCTATGATCAACTCCAGTTCCACTCTGGTATTGGAAGGACAAGAGGAGTGCCTGATGTCAGCCTCGTGGCTCCGCTGCAACGCGACATCAACGAACTCGTCTCTGCCAGAAGAGAGATGGTCCGCAGGCTTCCAAGAAGAATGTTTTATGATAAAGGACTCTTCCCTAACGAGGACGATGCTATGCGCTGGATGAACAGTGCTACATGGGAGCCCGTTCCGGTAGAGACAGACGGTCAGGCACTGGTTGGAGACATGATATTTGTGTCTCCAGAGATGCCCTCCACCTTCGACTTTAACGCGCATTTGCAGTCCAGCCAGCTTCACATCAAGCAACTGGCAGGCTTAGGTGACTTCCAGCGAGGGGAGGTCAAGAATATCAGGACCGCGGCAGAGGCCAATATGATACAGGCCTCTGTGCAGGGTCGCCTGAATGTGCGGCTACGGATCCTGACCAAGTATGTCAAACGGGGCTTCGATAAAGCCGCTGATGTACTGCGCTGGGCTGCAGCCAATCCTGAGGCATCAGGGATCGATATGGACCTCTATGTCAGAGAGACACAGGCTGATGTGGATGCCAGTGTGCTGATGAATGATATTCTTCAGAACGCCACCAAGTTCAGAATCCTGCCATTCTCTCCGCTCATGGAAGACAAGCATGTCCGCAGAGAGCAGCTGGTGGGACTGATCGGTCAGCTTGCAGGCTCACCGTCCATCGAAGAAATAGACTGGCGCGAGATCACCAGAGAACTGATAGACTTGTTTGGCGTTCGACCCTCTGTGGTTCGTGATAATTCTGAAGCACCACAAGAGCCTCTTCAGGATCAACCCATACCAATGCCTGCCATGGGTGGGCTTCCGTTCGGATAGGAGCAGACATGTACGATATGATTAAAAAAGCCAAAGCCGGTGACCGCGAAAGCATTGCCCTGATTCTTCTTGAGGCTCCTGACAGAGAGAGCGGGAAGGATGAAGACTCACCGGAAGACTATGCCATGTCCATCATGGACAAGAAAGAGAAGAAGATGGACCCCCTGAAGATGTCTATTCTCTCTGCCCTGGAACCTATGGGTATGCCCGAGGGGCTTCAGATGGAGATCTGTAAGGTGGTCTATGAAGGGATTAAGGATGGAAGCATCAGTGCCGAAGGGGTAGCAGAAGAGCCTGAAGAGGGACCTGAAGAGGACAATCCCGGCAAGCCCGAAAACGAAGACGATATGTATTAATGCCCACCTATACCTACATCTGTCCTGCCTGCCGTGTCTCCATGGACGAACTCTTCAGAACCTATGAAGACTCTCCGGAGACGATGACCTGTTTCTGTGGTGGCGAGATGAGCAAATCATCTGTCTATCAGTTCAGGCTGGTGGGTCCTGTCTTCCATGACCTGATGCAGATCGAAAAGCAGCTCCTCGGAAACAAGGGGCTGCAGGCAGGGAAAAGGATTCGGGGTAAAAAAGACGTAGAGAAGTGGGAAAGAGAACATAAACTTGTCCGCTGCACTGCAAAAGAGATCAGACAGGGTCAGGAATATTATGCTGACACCAGGTCACAACAGTCAGACATTGTCTCCAGAGAAGGCAAAGATGCCTGGTATGAGCACTGTGATCGTGGCGATATAAAAGACATAACCGGATGGACTGAGCCTCAGTACCAGCGGTGGAGGAGTATGAACAATGCCGAGCAAACAAGAATCAACAATGGCACAAGCCAGGCGACCCGAGGACATGAGCATCCAGGAACTGACTCAGGTCCTTGAGCAGGAACTCGCAGCAGCAGAGGAAATGATCAAACAGCCTGCAGAAGGAGCCCCTCCGGCAGAGGCTGCACCAGCAGAAGCTGCACCTGCAGAGGCCGCACCTGAAATGCCAATGGGAATGACACCAGCTTTAATCCAGGAAGCCACAAGCATCCTGGTAGGGATGGGGCTTATGGATGCTGCTACAGCACAGATGACCCCTGAACTTATGACCACACTACAGGCTCTTGCGGATACATATGCACCGGGCTTGTTTGATCTCCAGAACCCCGACGAGATGGAGGAATTTTTAGATGGAATCATCAAC
>Ga0114906_1001767_pt1 | contig 11133 bp, 10 predicted proteins | sample MalvirDeepMed_M9_FD_89687 | JGI IMG/M metagenome (GOLD analysis project Ga0114906, IMG submission 89687) | Marine viral communities from the Global Malaspina Expedition - Malaspina viral metaG DeepMed_M9 | ecosystem: Environmental > Aquatic > Marine > Oceanic | place: Mediterranean Sea... | reverse complement strand
GAGGCACTACGAGAAGCTCATGGCCGCGGCTGGATTTCCGGGAACAAAGGCTAACCTATTAACGCTAGCGGGTTTTATTAATTTCAAATTATTTAAAGAAAAAAGTACCTGGACGAAAGCGTATCAAGCCGATATCGGCCTGTACAACGCAGCTTTAGGCAGAATAAACAAGATACTTAAAGGAGAAATTCAAGACGAATTAAAGGATCCTGAGAGCGAATTACAGCCGGCCGCAGCCGGCATTGATCCAAAAACCGGCCAGCGAATTACAACTAAACTTCCAATTAAAAGCACAATTTCAAAGATGCTCACAAACCAGCTTTTAACAGGAGACCAAGCAACCCAAATCTTTAGAGCTATTGATGCGTTTTTGAAAAAATCTGGCTTCCCAAATCGACTCGCTGAAGAGTTTATAAATGAACAAACTCCTTTCGGAGGCGTTGCATCGCCTGTTACTGGTCGTGGTCGAAGGCCAACAAGTACGAGAAGAGCTGATCCTAAAGGCGGCCCGGATCTTGGAACAGTTATTGATTTATCAAAAATGAAAATTGCTCCCGAAAGCCAAGCACAAGTAAGAGATATACTTAATAAACTACTTGAGCCATATAAGCTAACTGTAAACACAGGAGATGCTGCAGACCGCGCGCCAGCCCAGGCTAAGCCGGATACTGCGCCAGCCCAGGCTGAGCCGGATACTGCGCCAGCCGGCGCTAAACCAGAAGCGGAAGTGGCCAAAGATTCTAAAGACTTTAAAATCGATAGGCTATCTGCCAGCAGAGTAGCTCTGAAGGGTATAGATGATCAAAATGCTCGTCGTAAAATTAGAGCATTTTTAAGTACAAAAAACCTGCCGGCGAATATAGATGAAAAAGATCCTTTAATAACAGGGATTCTCCAGGTTGTTAGAGGAATGGTCGAGCCGTTTACCTCAAGATATAAGAAAACGGCCCCTACGCTGTCTCCCGGTGCATCGCTTAAAAGACAGGGCGCCGCCATGATGGCTGAAGGCGTGTTTCAAAAATTAATTAGTGATGCTTTTATGCCAATTATTTTAGAAGAAATAAAAAGAGAAAGAATTCGCCGCCTCATTGTCAAAGAAACCCAAAGAGTGTTAAATGAAAAAAGATGATTTAAAAAAACTAATTAAGCCACTTGTAAAAGAATGCATACACGAAGTTCTTTTAGAGGAAGGCTTGTTGTCTAATGTTGTAGCAGAGGTCACCAAAGGAATGCAAGCTGGCATGATTGTCGAAGCAAAGCAGCAGCCTGCCCCTGTTAATGACAATATTCAAATAAGACAAAAAACAGCGAATACAAACGCTAAACTTAGAGAACACCGCAAGAAGCTAATGGATTCAATTAATACCGATGCTTATAACGGTGTTAATTTATTTGAAGGTACCGAGCCAATGAGCGGCCACCCTTCCGCATCGCCAAAAGCAGGCTCAGCAGATTTGGGTAACCCCGGCGATGCTGGTGTTGATATTTCTTCTTTACTGGGGGACGCCTCCAAGATTTGGCAGGCGATGAAGTAGACTACAATGGCCAATAAAACAAATGTTATCGTTAGGGCCCGAGAGTGTAGGGGCAATCACGAGAAAATGATTCGCAAATTTATGAAGAAAGTCAAAAAAGAAAGGATCATCGAACAAATAAAAGACAGGCGGCGCTATAAAAAGCCATCTGTTGCAAAAAAAGAAAAGCGCCTCCGCGCGCAGCGAGCTAGACAAAGAGAAAGGCTCAAAAAACAAAGAGCACAAGAAAGACGCAATAGAAGAAATTAATGACTATTTATAGTTAGTTTATGTTTCATGGAGATGAAAATGGTTTTTAAGGAGATGAAAAATGGCAAATAAGTGGCCACACCCAGGACTACGAAATGTTGGTTCTTATCAAATTTCTGGACACCCTTTCGTAACAGGTTCTGATAATTTAGATAATAATAAAGCTCATGGAGTTTTCTTTCCATTTGTTGCTAAATCTTTTACTGTTATTAACCCTAACACCAATAGTGGAGAAGATGTTAGAGTACACTTTCAGAGCGGTACCGCTACTGTGATCAGTATTCCTGGCGATGCTGGAGCCCAAACAATTGCAAACACTAATGATGTTATAGCTGGATTTCACTATGTAACAGTCCCTGCTGGAAATGCTAGTGTAACAATGGATATGATGTGTAAAAATGTCTTTATTTCCAATGGCTCCGGAACGAATAACTTAAAGTATCAGCTTTATGCAGAGCTAACTTCGATCCCCGCTGACTCGATGTATCATCTAACTGGTTCTGGAATAACCACCGTAAACGGAGAATAACCCAATGAGCGGATTTAGACCATCAAGAAGTATAGTATCCGGAGAGCAAATAAGCTCATATAAATCTGCAAATGATACAGGCGGCGGATTTGATGGCGCCGCTAGCGTTACTGTTTATGTTAATAAAACTAACGGAGAGATCCTAACCACAATTTTGGTTGATATTCAAGATTTGCTTGTTTCTGGAACCGTGAAGGATATTATTGGCGAGGATGGTGTGGCTGCAGCATACCTTACGCAGATTACCACAGCTGTAAATGGAATAATATATAAAGCAGAGATGGCTTGCATAGAAGTTCCAGCCGGCTCCAACACAACTGCTGATATTGATTTGGTTTCAAATTCCGCTTCATTAGCAGAAGATGCCGAATATGATGGTTCTGGAACAGCTGTTGCGCTGATCGCTGCCGGTGGAGCCTATACGGCGGGAATGGTTAGATTTAGTGCGGCTGGTACTGATTTTTCTAATTGTGTAGATGACTATTTATATCTCGCAAATGGCTCTGGCGCCAATACCGGCGGCACTTATACAGCAGGAAAGTTCATCATTAAACTTTATGGCGCCAGTTTCTAATATTTCTTCCTGCCTCTTATTAAAACAGCTTCTATTTATATTGTAAGAGGTATATTAAATGGCTTATAATGTTTTTTTGGGCGGAAGACTAACTGGTTCCATGGGTGCTTATTTTGAGGAACGAGTTGGAGTTGGAACAGCCTCCCCCGGTGCACCACTTCACGCGTACATAGCCGCCACAACTTCCACAAGTCCAGAAGAAGTATTAAGACTGGAGACTAATGACGAAGGTGTTGATATGAACATCGGCTATGGGCCTGGAATCGACTTCTTTGTTGGAGAAACAGGCGGCTCTGACTACGGAGGAACAGTAGCGGTCATTAGAGAACAAGCTAGTGATGTAAACACTGATTGTGCTATGGTTTTTCATACTACGACAGACGATCAGGTAAAAGCCGGTGATCGTGAAAAAATGCGAATCACTAGTGCCGGCCTTGTCGGTATTGGCGTAACAGATCCAGATAGCGCATTAGAAGTATTAAATACATCCTCCCAGCTTAAACTTTCTTATGATGGCTCTAATGCTGCAGCATTTACTGTTGATAGCGGCGGTGACATAGCTATTATACCTTCTGGTGGTGAAATGATTCTTCAAGGAAATCTTTTACCAAATGCTGATAACGCAAAAAATCTTGGCTCAGCCTCAAAACGCTGGGCCAATGTATACACCGGCGACCTTCATCTTAAGAATGATCGTGGAGATTGGACAATCGTTGAGGAAGAGGACTATTTATGTGTAATAAATAATAAGACCGGAAAGAAATACAAGATGGGGCTAATACCTCTGGAGGATGACGAATAATGCCAATTTATACTAGTGTCCTGTCTAGCTCCGCTGGAATGATACTCAGCGGAGCTATGGAAGTCGACGGAATAGTGATGAACAAAGCTAACCTCTCTAAAAACACAACTCTCCCTGCTGGTCATAATGCTCTGCTTTACGGCCCCATAACTATCGCAACGGACACCACAGTAACAATTGGATCTACCGCAAATTTAAAAATTAAAGATATTTCTGATGCTTAAACTCTTATATATAAACAAGGAAACCAACAACTATGTCAACAATTTACGTAAATAACATTTTACCAACAACGGGAGACACCACCACTGTCTCCGGTTCTTTTAAGGTTACTGGCTCTCTGCAGCTTACAGGCGCTCTTAGTACATCAGACACCATCACTGTCGGAGTAAACGGCACAGGTTACGATGTAAAGTTTTTTGGAGACACCGCTGGCCAATATATGCTATGGGATCAGTCTGCAGATGAACTAGTTTTGGCAGGAGATACCAAACTTTCCTTTCATGATGCTGCTGGTGGAGAAAACATTATCGCAAGTGCCGATGGGCACTTAGAAGTTAACGCTGGAACGACCCTTGACATGACCGCTCCTACGATTGACATTAACGGCACGACAGAAGTACAAGTTGATACAGCAACTTTTGATGTGAATGGAACAACAGCAGTAACTATTGATTGTACGAACACATCAAACGGTATTTCTATCGGCACATCTACTAGCGGTGTTCCGGTTTCTATCGGGCACGCCACTTCTGAAGTTACTGTTAATGATAATTTAACAATTACAGGCGATTTAACAGTTAACGGAGCAACGACAACTGTTAGCACTACAAATACTTTAATAAAAGATAGTTTGATTGAGCTAAACAATGGCGCCGGCTCCAACTCTAATGATTGCGGATTTGTGATTGAAAGAGGTAGCACCGGCGACAATGCTATTGTTGCATGGGATGAATCCGCAGATAAATTCATCGTAGGAACAACTACGGCGACGGGCGCATCTACTGGAAATCTTACGATCACAGCCGCTCCGCTTCAGGCAGCTGCTTTTACGGCGGCCGCCGGTACTTTTTCTGGAATATTGAAGACAGATGATACGACAGAGGCAACCTCAACAACTGACGGCTCTCTGCAGACTGATGGCGGTCTTTCGGTTGCAATGAGCGCCGTTATCGGCGATGACTTGGATCTGTTGTCAGATGGAGCCATCATGAGCTTTGGCGCAAGTAAAGAAATTACTCTTACACATGAAGCAGATGTTGGTCTCATTTTAGAGGGAAATGGTCAATCCGCCGATCCTACTTTAACTATTAAAAATACCAATGCTGATGCAACTGGTGGCTCTCTTAAATTCTTGAAAGATGGAAGTAGTGTTGCTGATGCCGATGTGATTGGTAATATTACATTCGTGAGCGAAGATGATGGAAGTGCTGCTCATACTTATGCCTCAATTATCGGCTCAATTTCTGATATGACCGCCGGCGTCGAAGGTGGCAAGTTAGAGCTTAAAGTTGCCGAGCATGACGGCACAGTCACTACCGGTCTCAAGTTACAAGATGGTAACGCTGACGGTGAAATTGATGTTACAATCGGCGCCGGCGCCGCCTCCCTTACTACAATTGCGGGCGACTTAGATATACCAAATGGTGGATTTGCTTTAGGGTCCGATGCTTCTGGTGATATGTATTATAATAACGCCAGCGGTGTGTTAACTCGGATCGCTGTTGGTAGCGATAATCATGTGCTTACTTTAGATGGTGCGGTACCCGGCTGGGAAGCTGCTAGCAGTACTGGCGATGTATCAGCGGGAAGCACCTTTACTACGGCCGGCGTTATCATGGCATGCGACGGAGACGACAAAACCATTGATGAGCCCGGCACAACTCTTACCACAAACAGCCAAGGGCTGACAGTCAGTGGGGTTACGAAGGTGGGCGCAAGTGCCGGCTCCGGTCAAGACTTCTTTGCGTACACTGCCGGTACTGCTGCTCATGTTGGTATTCAATGGGATGCTGACGGCAACACAGAAGGAACTTTAATTGGTGGTGCTGACGATCACGGTGTTGACTTTAAGTTCTTCGGAGAAACCGCTGGAAATTATGTTCAATGGGATATGTCTGGAGATGAGCTGGTTCTTGCGGCTACATCCAAGCTTTCTTTTCATGACGCCGCTGGTGGCGAAAACATTGTTGCTAGCTCCAACGGACACCTTGAGGTCAATGCCGGCACAACTCTTGATATGACGGCACCAACTGTTGACGTTAATGCTTCAACAGCGGTCACACTTGACACCCCCTCCGTTGTCATTGCATCTGCCACAGCTAGCAAGCCACGCTTAGAACTCAAGAATACCACGAATGACACAAATAGCGCTATTTTACGCTTTGTTAAAGATAAAGGTTCCGCCGGCGCAGCTAATGATAATGTGGGAATAATTGAATTCTACGGCGATGATGCAAGCCAAGATCAGGTTCTGTTTGGGCGGATTAGAACCCGCGTTGCTGTACATACCAATGGTGAAGAAGGTGGTAAGATGCAACTTGCAGTTGCCTCGCACGACGGAGAATTGCAGCCTGGATTGACTATTGGCGACGGAGACGCTGAGGATGAAGTCGATGTAACAATTGGTAACGGCGCCGCTTGTCTGGTGTCTAGCCCTGGAGCTATCTCGGCCTCTGCTGGTCTCTCAGGATTAGGCTTAACACTTGCAGAATCTACCCGAATTGGCCTTACCGGCGATGTTGATTTAATTAGTTTGACTACAAATTATGTTGGTATTTCGGGCAGTCTCAGACCCCAAGGACAGATACACGTCACCAATCATTCATACGAGAAGGGCAACAATGCCGATGCGACCTGGATCCCATGGGTCGGCAACCTCGTTGAAAACACAGTCGACGGCGCGGGGTACTATAACCAAGGTGTTATGCCCTGTGGTGGAAAACTAAAAGCAGTTTATTTTCGCCCAGAAAATGCACAGAATGGAAATGTTACCATCAGTTTATATAAGAACGTTGATGGTAATCTTGACATGTCTGATTCTTCAACTTATGTTGAAGAGGTTACAGTCAGTCACGCCAATAGCGCAGCGACAGCTACAAGATACAATATGTCTGGCACTTCGCACTTTGCCGAGGGGAACACTGTAGGTGTCTTTATTGATCCTCAAGCAACTCCCGGTAAAGTTAACGTTACTTGTGTTTGGGAGTTGGATTGGGGCAACTACTAAAAGGTAATCTAACTTAAAAGGAGTTACAGATGGCAAGATTTGGTTGGGCATACGTTGATTGTGATAATGCATCTGATGGGGCTTCCTATGGCCCCACGGGCTCCATACAATTTTTAACGGGCGCAGGCAACACTACCGGCTCTACACGATTCATGTACTACACAGCTTCCGGAGGAGGCTCTGAGCACGTGTACAATGCTCACACTGTTGTGCTGACTGGTACGTTTGTTGTTGATGGAATAATAAGCGCAAGCCACTACCACATTGATGATGTTACAACTATTGATTCAACTGGTTCTACAACTTTTGGAAATACCAACGACGATATGCATATCAGAACTGGTAGCTTGGTTATCACGGGCGCCGCCGGTTTTGCCGAAGATGGGTACATCTTAAGCGCATCTATATCAGATAAGCGCGTATCTGTTAGGGCATTCTCTGGAAAATATAGAAGAATCACGTCCGCAACATATACGGTAGCCAAGGATAATTATATTATTGGCTGCAGCGGCTCTATCAATCAAACATTATTTTTACCAACAGCGTCCGCCGTTGGTGCCGGCGCCTTATTAGTTGTTAAAGACGAGTATCACCCTAGAAGCTCGACATGGGTTAGGCTACAGGGCCATCAGGGCACTGCCCCGACAAGTAATTTGATAGATGGGCAAACAAATTTCCTTTTAACGGGCGCGATGCCGGCTGTTAACTTATATTCAGACGGCTCAAATTGGTTTATATTCTAATATGTTCATTAGTGCCTGTTCTGAATTTATATTATAAGGTATTTTGAGTCTAACAACACTATTTATTTTGAATTAGTATTTTTTTTAGGAGTCTATTGATGTCTAGTTTGTTAAGAGAAGCTATTGTTGATGCAAAAGCGCTAAAAGAGGCCGCGTTAAAGAATGCAGAAGCTTCTGTAATAGAAAAATATTCATCGGAAGTTAAAGAGACGTTGGATAAGTTGCTGGAACAAGATGATTTAGATCCCGCTCCGCCCGGCGAAATGCAAATGGGAGCAGAGCCCGCATTGGATCCGATGGCCACAGCTATGGAAGATCCGACCATGGGTGCCCCAGAAGAAGAGTACGAAGAGGTTGTTTCAGATGAAGATGTCCCCCTGGCCGCCTCCGATGATCTTCCCGACGCTGATGCTTCAAAAGAAGGCTCCAAGGTTGAATTTGATTTAAGCCTCGATGCCTTGCAGGAGGCTATCGGAGAGCTTCAGTCTCTTCAGCAAACAATGGATGAGGATCAAGAGATTGAAATTTCCGAAAAAGATCTTTATGAAATTCTCTCTGAAGATGAGGAAGAAGGCCTAGGCCCCGTCGACACAAGAATGACTCGTGGCGCTAAGCTTATTCGTCCAGACCGCCCCGACCCAGAAGAGGAAGAGGAAGGTGCTTTCGAAGATCTTCCTATGGAAGATCCGATCGAAGAATTGGCCGATCGCCTGGGTATTTCGACATCTGAACTGGCCGCAGCCGTCGAGGATGCTGGTCTTGAAGTTTACCCTGAAGGCGAAGGCGTAATGGAGCCTATGAGCCCAGATGAAGAGCATGAGTATAGATCTCTCCCCGATGTTAGGGCCCCCGAATATTCGGATGAGGACGAGGAAGAACCAGAAGAGTCCCTTGAAGAAGCAAGCGATTATGATGCCCTCGTCGATTCTATATTAGAGAAGCTTACCGTTGATATGGGCGCCGAACTAGCAGGTTGGGCCGGCCGATCATCTGATGATATGAGATACCAGATGGAAAAAGAGATCGCCCACCGCAGATCTACAGATATCGAAGAAGATTTAGAAACTTTAAAGAAAGCTCAAGAAGAGTTAGTTTTTGAGAATAAACAACTTAAAGAGCAGAATGAACAATATAAGCAAGCAACAAATGAGCTTAAAGATAGTTTACAAGATGTAAACCTTTCTAATGCTCGCTTGCTTTATACGAACCGAGTATTGAGAAATGCCTCCTTGAATGAGCGACAAAAAGAAAGAATTGTCGAAGCTATTTCACGCGCCGGTTCAGTTACAGAAGCCAGAATGGTTTTTGATACGCTTCAAAGCACAGTGGAGGCTAAACCTAAAAAGAGCCCACAATCACTGAGCGAGGCCATCACCCGCCGTTCTTCTGTAATTCGTGCCTCTCGTCAAGAGAGCGTACCCTCTGACCCTTTCAATGAAAGGATGAAGAGACTAGCTGGAATAAAATAAACATAAAATCATTATATTATAAGGAGGTGATTAAATTATGTCAGGAATCGTTGAAAGATTAACAGAAGGTATTGTTAATCGTGATATGCGATCCGAAGGTCACGCTTTGTTAACAAAGTGGGAGCGCACAGGTCTTCTAGAAGGACTTGCAAATGACCGTCAGAAAGGCTCTATGGCCCGTCTCTTAGAGAATCAGGCCAAGGAGTTACTTCGTGAGAGCAGCAGCATGAATGCTGGAGATGTTGAGGGTTTTGCCGCCGTCGCATTCCCCATCGTCCGTCGTGTTTTCGCAGGCTTAATTGCTAACGATCTTGTTAGTGTTCAGCCCATGAGTCTCCCCTCGGGACTCATCTTCTTCCTGGACTTCGTGTTCTCGCCAGACATTGGTGCGACCGGCGTTCTTGATGATCGTTCTGGTAACTCGAAGAATAAGTCCATTTATGGTACTGGCGAGGTTGCTAGTCAGATTACTGGTGGTGTGAGTCTTGTTGACACTCTTAAGGGAGATCTCGGCGGACCCCGCACAGTTGGTGGTCGTGGTTATAACTACGCTTCGCCAACTGGCTCTACAAGCCTTACGGCAAGTAGCATCACCATTGGTCAGTTCAGCATGACAGGTGCTTCTGATGCAAACAAGAAGAGCATCCTTTGGGATGCAGACTTGATATCTTTAAGTCAGTCTTCTACCGCTCGTTGGGTTGTCTATGCTGAGGTCGAGAAGGCTGATATTAGTACTCAGGCCGACTTCGATAACTATGGTGCATTCTCTGCTTCTGTTAGTAGCGTTAATGACATTATAGGCGGAGTTACCCTTGCTTCTTCTAATACTTCTCAGCTTAGAAGGCTAACACACACAACTGGCTCTAACCCAGATGCATTCACAATGTACTGGTTAACATCCGTTGATGCATCTAGCTTGGCTACTGATGTTGGTACTAGCAAGAATCTTGCTCTTAACTATCCAATCGATGACAAGCTTCAGGCTAGCAACGCTGTTGGCTCTATCGTTGGTGCTGCAACATGGGGACTGGAAGGTAGTGAGTTCATTCCTGAGATCGACATCAAGGTGGACAGCATCGCTGTTACTGCCCAGACGAAGAAGCTCAAGGCTAAGTGGACTCCAGAATTAGGACAGGATCTTAATGCCTATCATAACCTTGATGCAGAGGTCGAGCTTACGAGCATCCTTTCGGAGCAGATTGCTCTCGAAATCGATCGTGAGATTCTTGGTGATCTTGTGGGTGGAGCAACTGCTTCTACTTACTACTGGTCCCGCTCTCCAGGCATGTTCTTGGATCGCTCAACTGGTAGCGAAATTGGTGCTAGCTCTGCTGCTCCCGATTTCACCGGTACAGTGTCCGAGTGGTATGAGACGCTCGTTGAGACAATCAACGATGTTTCTGCACAGATCCACAGAAAGACTCTTCGTGGTGGAGCTAATTTCTTGGTCGTTGGCCCAGAAACAGCAAACATCCTTGAGTTTACTGCCGGATTCCGTGCAAGTGTTACTGCTGATGCCGAGACTGGTACAGTTGGTGCTGTTAAGGTTGGTAGCCTTTCTAAGAAGTTTGATGTCATTGTTGACCCATACTTCCTGCGCAACGTGGTTCTCGTTGGCCGTCGCGGATCCTCTTTCCTTGAAAGCGGATATGTGTACGCACCTTACGTGCCACTGCAGACCACACCCACTATCTTTGGACCAGAGGACTTCGTACCCCGTAAGGGCGTGATGACTCGTTATGCCAAGCAGATGGTTCGTCCTGATATGTACGGCTTAGTCGTTATTCGTGGACTTCTTGGTGAGGCCGGCGCAACTAGCTAAACCTTAGTCGCAATATAAATGTAAAGCCTCCGTCTTTTGGCGGGGGCTTTCGTTTGCCTGAAACTACTTATAGGTGAACGAAAGTTCATACCAAAGTTATCGGGTAGATTTTGAGCTACCCCCTAGTATTGCTGAGATAAGCCAATACAGGGACATGATTATAAAAGGAGGGTTTTTAACT
>Ga0114906_1001763_pt1 | contig 11145 bp, 12 predicted proteins | sample MalvirDeepMed_M9_FD_89687 | JGI IMG/M metagenome (GOLD analysis project Ga0114906, IMG submission 89687) | Marine viral communities from the Global Malaspina Expedition - Malaspina viral metaG DeepMed_M9 | ecosystem: Environmental > Aquatic > Marine > Oceanic | place: Mediterranean Sea... | reverse complement strand
GGAATATCTTGCAGGTATATACGCATCAATGCAAGGAGATACTGGAGCACAACATGAAACTTATCGTGGCATGTTAGCTATGGATGAATATGGAACGAGACGTATTAAATATTGGCTCAATAACTGCATAGAACCTGCACTTAGGCATACAGGTAAGGTAGTAATGGAATATTCAAAATCTGTTTATACTAGTAATAAGGTATTTAGAATTATACAACCTAATGCACTACAGGATGTTAAGGAAGTAGAAATTAATGCAACAACAGATTGAATCTGCCAGGCAAATGAAGATGAGTGAATTGCAGGCAGCTGCATCTAAGGTGGAAAATAAGGTTGTTACCGAAAAAGAATACAAGGTATTAAAAACAGATAAGATGTTTGAAATGATGGTTATAGAGGCAATTAAGTTTTATGATTCTCGTATTCAACAAACCATTGTCATAGGAGATAAAACAATTAGTGAGAAATTCTTACCTAGCAAGGTTACTGAATATCCACTTATACCATTTCATTTTAAATGGACTGGTACACCATATCCTATTAGTGCAGTCTCCCCACTTATTGGAAAGCAACAAGAATTAAATAAAGCTCATCAGCTCATGGTACATAATGCATCGCTTGGTAGTAGTCTTAGATGGATGCATGAAGAAGGTGGTATAGATACAGATTATTGGGAGAAATACTCATCATCACCTGGTGCACTTTTACCAATTAGACCTGGAGCAGCTCCTCCTACACCAGTACAACCAGCTCCACTTAATAATGCATTTTTTAGTATTGTTAATGAAGGCAAACAAGATATGGAATACCTAGCTGGTATATATGCATCTATGCAAGGAGATACTGGGGCACAACACGAAACCTATCGTGGTATGCTGGCTATGGATGAATATGGAACGAGACGTATTAAATACTGGCTCAATAATTGTATTGAACCTGCACTTAGGCATACAGGTAAGGTAGTAATGGAATATTCTAAATCTGTATATACTAGTAATAAGGTATTCAGAATTATACAACCTAATGCATTGCAAGATGTTAAAGAGGTAGAGATCAATGTGCCAATGTATAATGATATGGGTAAGGCAGTAGGTAAATATATGGACTATGAATCTGCTCAATTTGATGTCAGGCTTGTAGCTGGATCTACAATGCCAGTTAACAGATGGGCCTATCTTGAAGAATTAAAGGAACTTTTACAGCTTGGAGTAATTGACGATGTAGCAATTCTCGGAGAAGCTGATATTAAAAATAAGGAAGGTATCATGGAAAGAAAGAGCCAGATTGCACAAATACAAGGACAACTGGAATCTATGGAAGAACAAGTTAAGGAAAGAGATGGTACTATAGAAACCCTGACTAGACAATTAGTACAAGCTGGTATTAAGGCTAAGGTACTAATGGGTGCATCTGAAGTAGATAAGAAGGTTCAGGATACCAAATCAAGACTTGAAAAAAGTTACTTAGCTACTGACTCTCAGCAGAAAGTTTTGCAGGCCTTAGAGAAGGCTGAAAGCGAGAAAGCTCGGAGAGATCTGCAGGAGCAAGTAAGGAATTTGACAACTAACAATAAACAAACGTAAATTAGGAGACTATATAATGGAAGAAAATACGCAAAAGGGTAACCTGGATATGGAAACAGTAATGCAAGGCACTACTGACACATCTAGCTCTACTGATGCTTTCTTCAACGCACTGGAGAGTGACGTCAATAGTGTAGTAACACAAGATAACTCTACTAAAACAGAACAGGTAACCCCTCAGGTTGAGGGCTCCTCGGATGCTGGTAATAGTGGAGAACCTGCAGTAGAAGCAAAGCCAGATATTGACTGGGAAAAGCGATACAGCGATTCTACTCGGGAAGCACAAAGGTTAGGTGCCGAAATGAAAAATCTCGAACCACTGAAACCTTTGTTGGAGGTAATGAAGAAAGATCCAAACTTGATTCCCTATATCAGGGACTATCTCGAATCTGGTGGTAAACCAGATAAGACTGTCCAGGAAAAGTTGAATCTTGCAGAGGACTTTGTTTTTGATCCTCATGAAGCTGTTACCAACCCTGATTCTGATTCTGCAAAGGTCATGAATACTATGGTAAACAAGCAAGTCGAACAGCGAATGAAAAAACATGTTGGTGCTGAAAGAAAGCGTGTTGCACAAACACAAATCAAAACCAAGATGATTGAAGCTGAAAAAGACTTCAAGGAACGCCATAATCTTACTGACGAGCAGTTCTCAGCATTTCAGGAAAAGGCAAAAGGGCATCGAATGACTTTAGATGATGCATTCTACCTGGTGAACCGTGACAAGGTCCAGCAGAATGTTGCTAATGCTTCTAAAGAAGATACCCTTCGCCAAATGAAGAATGTACGTGACATACCGACAACACAAGCTGGCAGTAACAATGCTGGTGAAATAAAGAAATCACAGGGCGATCAAATACTTGAAGCTTTACAAGATATTGATGGTGGTATTGATGATTTGTTTGGATAGCGTGCATTGAACGAGAAGTTCTTAAACAATAAATAAAGGGGGGTAAATCATGGCTGATTTATTTCAAACAAGCAACCTGACTGTCGTTGATGTTGACTCGCCTTCTTCCGCTGGATCTGGTTTAGATACTGGCGATTTGAGGAGAAAATACAACTTCGGTTCCCAGGTTTCTGAATTGGCTATTGCACAGGATCCATTTTTTAGATTCGTGTCAATGGTGTCAAAAAACCCCACAGATGACCCATCATTTAAGTTTACTGAACGTAGACCATCCTATCATAAGCGTTATGGTTATGTAACTGGATGGGGTGCTACTGAAGGTGCAATAGCGAGTACGGAGGCAACTCCAACTGCTAGCTTACTAGATGATGTGGGTGATGTAATCTGGCTGCAAATGAAAACTGATTATCAATCCGAAGGAAATATTCAAGGGATTTTAAATCAGGCTGACCTAACTGTAGGTTCAGCAGGCACAAAGCCTATTTTCTTTCTGCCAGGACAACTGGTCAAGATTCCATTGGTAACTACTGATGGTACAAACATAGACACTGCTGCAGAAGCATTTAACGTTAGCGATTACTTTGTAGGTAAGGTAGAAGAAGTTAATGACGATAGTGCTGACTCACTGTGTGTAAACCTGAAACTGACTGTCGTACGTGCAAAAACTGTAACTGCAGTTGATTTTGCAGGCTGGGGTGCTGCTACAACAGCAAACCAACCACTTGATGGTGCTGCAAATACAACAACTGTACATGCTTCATATGATCTTGCTACTGGAATAGAGCGTGCAAGATGTTATGTAGTGGGTACTGCACATGCTGAAGGTTCTGGATATCCTGAAACATGGAGAGACCAGCCTTTCTCAACTGGATTTGGATATACTCAGATCTGGAAGACAAGCATGGCAATGACCAATACTGCTCGTGCAACGTCTCTGAAGTATGACTCTAGCGAATGGGCTCGTGTATGGAAAGAAAAGCTGATTGAACATAAATGGGATATCGAACAAAGCTTACTTTTCGGATCACAAGCTTCCAATGGTGGTATTCAATACACTCAAGGTGCTGTTGATTACTGTCTCAGTCAAGGTAATGTATTTACTTGGACTGGTGCTAAAAGTCAAGATGACTTCTTAGACGATATGTCTAATTTCTTAGATCCACGTTATAATAGCGGTAATGCCACTGTATTCTTCTGTTCAACAGATGTATATAACTGGTTGCATAAAATTGGTGGATATGCACTTCAGAATTTAAATATAGGAAAACAAGCCACAGGGCTTGATGGAACTCATGCAGTTCTTAATCCTAGTGTTTATCAATCTGATATTGGCATATCTGGCAAGAAAAATGTACTCGGTCTTGGTGTTAGCGTTATCAACACTGTTTATGGCGATCTTAATATCGTACGTAATATTCACTTGGATGGCACAAATGTGAAAATCCTTGGATGTAATATGAAATATGCTAAGTATCGTCCGCTGGTCGGAAATGGTGTAGATCGTGATACTTCTATTTATGTAGGTGTGCAAACACTTGAAAATAGTGGTATTGACCGTAGGGTTGATCTAATATTAACTGAAGCTGGTATGGAATTCAGTATGCCTGAATGCCATGCTGTGTGGAAACAAGGTTAAGGGGGTAGATAATGGCTAATCCAATGTATGGACAAAATAAAGCTGATAATGCCTTAGGTAATGTTGTTCTCAGCAGAGGTTATAAGAAAATCACAGCTGGTTTAACCTTAGATGGAAGTGAAGGTGGAGTAATACACATTGCTGATACTGATGCATGTGCTATTGTTTTGCCTGAAATCACAGCAGCCTTAAATGGATTGGAGTATAAATTCATTATGGCTAATGATGCTGGTGGTAGTATTACTATCACTGCAACAGATCAAGCTGGTGACTTCTATCAAGGAACATTAGCGGTCAATTCTGTTGATGCTGATGATGGCTTTGCGGCAAATGGTTCTAGTAATAATATCATTACAATGAATGCTACTGCAACAGGTGGTCTTTTAGGTTCAGAAGTGAACTTACGAGCTGTCTATGGTATTGGCTGGATTGTATGGGGAAGTGTATACGGTACTGATACTACTGGTGCAACCCCATTTAGTGGTTAATAGTTACTAAACAAGAATGATGGATCCCACCTCTGAGTAGCTCCTGTCTGTCTCGGGGGTGGGTGAAATCTTAACAAGGAATTAAATGGCAACATTTCAAGCACAAGTAGAATCTTTAACTTCGCTCTCAGTATCAGATACTGCTGAGCTAACCCAGTTTCTTAATGATGGTGTTATTGATGTTACCAATAAATGGCTTACTGTAAAACCTCAGGATGGAAGTTTATTTACAAGAGTTACAAGCGAATTGACAGATAATGGTCATGATATAGGAGCTGCTAAAGTACTTTCTGTTGTACGGGAAAATGGCGTAGTGAATAATTGGGAGATATGTACGGAAGTTCCTGCTTCCATGCAATATAAGGTAACTGACACAGAAAGTCTTTCTTTTGCATCTAAATATAATCCTGTCTTTATAAGATGGAATGATGGAGGTATTACTACATATCCCGCTCCTGGAGCTAGTCCTAATAGATATAAGATATTCTATGTGAACAATGTTCCTACTTTCAGTGGAGGAGCGAGTACTGTAGCTAGTGATAATATACATTATTTCCCTATAGATAAAATATATTTAGTAGTTATGTATGCAGGTATAAAGTTATTACAGGCTACTATGGGCGATAATGTGATCGCTGTCACTTCTGTGCCACCTGATGTACCTACTTTATCTACAGTTAGTTTCAGTGAAACAAATTCGTTAAGCATCACAGCAACTGATCCTACTGCCATATCTCTTACTACTGTTGATTATAGTGCTGCATCTGCAACTGCATCTACAGTCCTATCTTCTCTTACTGCTCCAACATATGCAAAACCATATTTAGATGATATAGCAGATTCAACTGCTATAAGTGGGGGTAGTGATAATACTACTAAGCTTCACAGATTTAGGGAAGAATTTACATCAATTGGAGATTTATCTATTACAGCAGTACCTCCAGATGTTCCAACACTTACATCAATTTCATATAGCGGCCCAGGTGCAACCGATGCATCTCTTACGATAGTTGCTACTGGAGGAACTTTAGGTTCATCTGTGCAGCCTACTTATACGACTCCTGCCCAGGCAACAAATTCTTTTGCAGATGTAAATACTGCATTAGATAATGAGGACATGGAGTTAGCAGTTGCAAGAATTAATGAAGCACAATTAATTATACAAGATGAACTTAATGAATTTAATGAAGAAAATATAAAATACCAAGCTAGTGTTCAAGAATCTATGGCTGAATTTCAGTCACAGAACGAGATGAATTTACAGAATGCTTCAAATAGCAATAATAGACTATTGCAAAATGCAATACAAGATGCTAAGGTGATATTAGATAATAATGCTCAGGCTATACAGAAATATCAGACAGAGATCTCAGAATATCAAGCAGAAATAGGTATGGAAGTTCAAGAATACCAAGCCAATTGGAGTAAACAGCTTCAAGAATGGAGTGGTTATCAGAGTACAGTTCTTCAACACTATCAAATAGAAATACAGAATGAACTTAACGATTTCAATAAAGAGAACACAGCTTTTCAATATGAAGTACAGAAAGCTTTAGCAGATGCAAATGCAACTAATCAGATAGCAATGCAAAATGGCATACAGGAAGCAAGGGATGCAATTGAAAATAATAATGCTGCAGTTTCACGTTTTCAGGCAATGGCATCTCATTATGCAACTCAGGTCAATGAAGATGTGCAGGCTTATACTTCTCAATTACAAGGAGATGTACAACAAATGCAGGCTGATCTTGCAGCTAATCAGAATTTACTCAGCAAATACCAAGCTGAAATTGCAGAGTATCAAGCAGAAGTGACTGCAGAGACACAGGAACAATCTACAAAGATGCAGCAATATCAATTACTGTATAGTCAACTTAAAGCTGAATATGATCAAGCATTCATGATAGCAGCACCTAAACCACAACCACAACAGGCGAGGAGATAATGGCAGCAGACGGAGATAAAAGAATATTATACAAAAGTCATTGTACCCCACAGGAACAAGTTGGAAGTACTGATAGATATTATTTAGATAGTGATTGTGGCAGAAAGCTTACTGGATCTTACATGTATGATCTTGATAGTTCTGGCACAACTGTAACTGATACAATAACAGCAACTGCTGCTATTGGAACAACAATAGATTTTATAGCTGTAACTGCTACATCTATAACATCAGGTACAGTTACAATATCTTTAGATGGTACTACAGAGATTATTCAGTTACTTGAAGGAGAGTGTTTTGCGTCAAAAATAGCAAGTGGAGCAACACCTAAAGTACATATATCAGGAACAGCAACAGTAGATTACATGACGGGGACTTAAATTATGGCAGTACCATATGATAGAAGAGTAATATGGGGAACACATGTAATTCCGCAAGAAGCAATTGTGCGTGAAGAAGGAGTTACAACTTATAAACTTGATGCTACAGTTGCGAAGAGATTTGGTGGCAAAGGAAGTGTTGATATAACTGAAGATCAAGTCATTGATAATTGGACATCTATGGCTAGTCTTGGACAACAATGGGAACTTTTTGATGAACTTTGGAATACAAGTACAGCTCATTGGGGCACTGATGCTGGAGAGGTAGCAGTTAATGATAGTTTATCAGTTATTAGGAGTGGATCAACTGCAATAAAATTTTTATATATAAAGAATTTAGGAAGCGAAGAATGTCAGTTAGCTCTTGAAGGTGATGAACCAGATATATTAATTCCAGCTGGGGCGGCTGTGGCAATGAGAACAACTTCTACGGTAACTGCTGCAACTGTCAAGGTTGCGACAGCTTCTAGTACAACAACAATAGAATACGTAATAGCAATTTAATGCCTTAATAAGGAGAAACTGAAATGGCAAGTTTATCAGGAGCAACAATAGCAACAACATTTAAGAGTTTATTAAAACTCGCAGGAAATACCGATGATTTAGCAGCAGGTGGTAGCACTGCTATACAGGTAATGACTGGAGATGGGGAGAATACTCCAATCTATCTAAATACAGATAGAGTCGGTATTGGAACTGCTACTCCACAATATGATTTGCAAGTATCTAATACTACTACTGGACAATTAGCTTTAACGAGAGTTGATGATGCAATGAATGCTGATGTAGATATTGGAGAAATATATTTTGGTGCAAGTGGAACTTCTCCTGACCCTCGTGCAGTAGCAAAGATTACAGCTACTACTGCCGAAGCTTGGGGTAGTGGTGGAAGTGACAATGGAGCTGATTTAGAATTTTATACCTGTGATGCTGGTACGAATACTCTCGACCTTAGAATGATTATACAGGATAATGGCAAAGTCGGTATTGGGACTGCCTCACCAGGTTATAATTTAGTTGTGGAAGACACTACAGCTAATAGTGGTGGAACTCTTGCTTTGACTTGTAGCGAAACTACAGTAGTAGATACTAATGTTATTGGTCGACTTATGTTTAGAGGAAGAGATACTGATACTTATACTACTGGTGCTAAAATAACTGCCATAGCCGATGAAACATGGGGAGTTTTAGGTTCTGATGATGATGATGCTCCTACACAATTAAGATTTTTTACTCAAAGCAATGGAAATGGTGATGCATTGAGTAGTCCAAGAATGACTATTGATTCAGATGGCAAAGTCGGTATAGGGACTGCTGATCCTTCTTCTACGGTTGAGATAGAAGCTACAGCTGGTAATGCAGACTTGACTGTTGTAGGGACGGATGGCAGTCAAGCCCGTTTTAATTTATGGGCTGATGATGGTGATGATGCAACAGATGGATGGCAGTTTCACGCTAGTACAAATGGAGACCTTTATATTAACAAATCTACTGGTAATTTAGCCTCCAGCAGTGGCCTTGGAACATTTGGAGATACTATAATGACCTTAGACGCTAATGGCAACAATGTCGGTATTGGGGAGACCAGTCCAGATGCATTGCTTCAAATTGCACAGATTGCAACAGATGATGATCCTATTTTAAAGTTTGTTTCTGCTGACGTTTCACATGGGATGACAGACCTAACAGAAGCTGATGTCTATGGAGAATTTCAAAAAGCAGGTGGTGATTCTGGAGGCTTACTGATAAATGGATACAGGGATACTGCTGGTTCTGCTACTTCTGCTATGGTGCTTACTGCATATCTAGGAGAGGCTGGAATTACTACTAAAAGTGCAGTAGGATATGGTATTACTAGAGTACGTTCTTATATAAAATCTAGTGGTTCTGGAACAAACCCAGGGGCAGATCAAAATCTTCTATCTATAGAATCAGCTAGTAATGTGAGGTTTATATTTGACCAAGAAGGAGAAATGCATTCTGATGAAGTTATTGGAGTAGGTAACGATTGGGATGAGTGGAGCGATCTTCAAATGGCTTCTGATCTTTCAAGGCTTCCAAAGGCAAAGTTTAATGAGATGATGAAATACTCTGCTAAAGATTTTGAGAAAGCTGGGCTTCTAACACTATCTGTTGACGAAGAAGGGAATCAGCATGCATTTATAAGACATAAAGCAATGCTAATGTTTGCTATGTGTTGCTTTGGTGAAACCTATAATAGAATATCAGCACTTGAAGAGCATAATAAATTGTTAGAAGAAAAGCTTCTAAATAATAAACTTTTAAATTAAAAAAGGAGAGTAAGAATGGCAAAGATAGTAACAATAGAACTATCAGATGACGAATTTGCAAACTTACAAAAAGCATTTTCATCAAATGATGAAGAACTAGGAGAATCTGATGTTACTGAGGATTATATAAAATCTAGATTGGTCAATGTATTAAAAGCAACTATGAGATCATATGATGAGAAAAATGCAAGAAGAGGCATAAGCTATACATCATTCAGTCCATCATAATAATAACAAACGGGAGAACGTAATAATGGCGAAAGCAACTCATAAGGAAGTAGTAACAGAAACACAAGGCAAGTCAGTAGAGGAGCTGAAGGAAATAGCTCAGACTCTTCAGGCTCAGCTTCAGGAACATCAGAAACAAGCGAATCATCATCAAACAATGGCAATGAAGGCTCAAGGAGCTTTAGAAGTGATGCTTCAACTAATTCCAAAACAGGAAGTAGAAGAGATGATAGAAGAAGAAAAAGCAAATGGCGAAGCAAAGGAAGACAGTGAAGGTTAAAGAACTTATGGAACGTGTGGGCATGACACAGACAGGTCGTGCCCTAGCATATATCAAGGATGGACTAGATGAGATGAATATGATGTCTGAGACTCATGTTACTACTCAGCGTATTGATATTACTAAGGATCAACGCTTCTATGACCTACCTAATGATGCAATTAAGATTGTTGATATCCGCTGCAAGAATCAAAATAATAGTAGCGATGAATACAGAAGTATCCCCAGATCTATAAGCTCACCACCTACGGAGGATGCTGATGGCGTCTAAGAACTATGCATATTATTTAAGAGGTAGCCAGATTGCACTTATTCAGGAAGATTTCACTAATGACAGTAGATGGAAAAGTCCTGTAGAAGCTATTACTGGTGGTCTGGAGATAGAGTATGCTTACAGTCCTAGATATTCTATATCTAGTGTTGCTACTCCTCAGGTAAATAAGTTTTATATTAACGGATGGACTGTTATTGATGGATATTTAACATTGTTAAGATCGCATAGCGCATCTGTTCCCAGTTGGCAAGCTGCACCATATAGTACTGTTACTTCTGGTACAGAAGGAGATACAGGGGGTCAGACTAGGGATTACATAGTAATAAGTGGCAGTACAAGATGGAATGGATTGCATAAAGTTCAAACTGCTGGGACTGATGGTACTTTAAAAACTTATACTAAGGTACATGAATCCTTACCTACAGTAGTTGGAAGTAGTAGTATAGATATTACTGCAGAAGAAGATACTGGTAGCGATGGTATTGCCGATAGATCTAGAATTGCAGCTAATAATAGTAGCAATATATGGTTAAATAATATATTTTCTACTGGAGATTATATCTTTGTAAGTGGCTCCGAACAGGCAGTTAATAATGGATTTTGGAAGATAAGTGATGTACAGGCAGATGCTTCTAATGAGATAGATTCTGGTATCTATATTACTAATAGATATTATTGCTATAATGCCGCTAACACTCTTTCAACTGAAGGGGAAGATACTGTTCCAGATACTTATGCTACTTACGATGAGAGTGTTACTATTTATAAGGCCTATAGAGATTTCTGTTTTCTACAGACAGATATAAATATTTTAAATGATGAATCAGACACCATAGATCTGCCAGAATATCTATCTAAGGCATTAGTATATTATGTTAAGGCTAAGGTAGCTGAAGACATGAGAGACATGGAAGCAAAAGATTACTATTTAAGAGAATTTAGAGCTATCGTGGAAAAGCATGAAAGCTCCAAATCATGGAGTGCTCGGAAAGTAATTCCTGGCATTCATTCAATAAGATAACAATAAACAACCCATTCACGCACAGCCAGTGCTTAGGGTAGGAGGTTAAAATGGCAAGAGGTTTAACAGAGTTCACAGTACAACAAGCAGTTAATTTTGAGGCTTTTTC
>Ga0114906_1001762_pt1 | contig 11146 bp, 5 predicted proteins | sample MalvirDeepMed_M9_FD_89687 | JGI IMG/M metagenome (GOLD analysis project Ga0114906, IMG submission 89687) | Marine viral communities from the Global Malaspina Expedition - Malaspina viral metaG DeepMed_M9 | ecosystem: Environmental > Aquatic > Marine > Oceanic | place: Mediterranean Sea... | reverse complement strand
GTATGTCCAGCAGATCGCCCGAGAAGCCGCGCCCCCATCTGCCGAGGAGCTTCTTGGCTCTTTACCGCCAATCACCTCACCAACAGAACAGGTTGAGGTCGAGCCGCTCCACCCCCGAATGCAGCGCGGACTCCCCCCCACTTTCATTTCGCAAGAGCGGATGCGTGACGAGAAGAAGGTGCTCTGGGAGCAGATTGCAAAGACAGGGTATACCGGCGAAAGGGGGCCGGCAGGTGAGTCCATTGTCGGTGAATCGGGGCTTGCGATAGACCTCAAAAAGCAGATTGCCCAAGGCTACCAAATGGCATCTGAGGGCCGGATCCGTGAGGGCATGGCTCAGGCGAGAAAGGCTATTCTTGACCTCCAGAACCTCTACCGCTTGCCTCGATTCAAGGAGCTTTTCTATACCGAGCTAGAGGAAAAGCAAGTCAAGCGGCTGCTTGCGATGGGTTTCGATGAGCAGGAGAACTACTTGCAAGACAGGCCCGACCTGCGAGATAGGCTGGCGCCAAAAGGCCCTGCTCCGCTTCCAGGGATGGGCGAATCGCATACCATCGCCACAGGCCAATACATAGTTCGCCGCGTTCGGGCGCCGGAGCGCGTGAGGCCCAGCTATTGGAAACTGATAGTTCGCGGATGGGTTTCGCAAATACAGCAACAGGCCCCACGAATCCCACTGCCCATCAAAAAGACTGACGAAGGCGCCAGGGAATTGTCGATTCTGGACCGCCGGATGCGGATGCAGGGAGGGAAGAGCCTTTTTGAGGTGGTAGGCGAGTGGGGGGAGAGGGACTTCGCTCCATACACAGACGACCCGCAATGGGATCCGCTAGGAGATGTGAGCGCGCCAGAGACCGAGTATCGAGTAAAGCAGGGGTGGGGGGTGAGCGCCGATGAGGCTGAAGCCATCCTTGGCGCATGGGATAGATTCCAAAAAGACCCGCCCCTGGCTGCCAGGGTCAAATACCCGGCAGATCTGAAGGAGGGCGCGAAGAGATGGCGCCAGTGGAACGAGCATTTCCTGAGCAGCGATCTTCTGAGGAATGCTCTTTTCAAAGGAGAAGAGACTTCTATCGAGAAGGCGTTCCCACATGTGAGCCGCCGAAGGATTCTGGCTGGCCTTGCGGGCATGCCGGCGACAGGGCTGGATGATATGGACCTCACAAAGGCCGAGACAACCAATTTGTTCGAGGAGACTGCCGATGGCTTGGCACAAGCGATCACCTTTTTCTTTGGCAGCGAAGAGGGGAGCAAAGACCTTCTAAATGAAATGTATGACAAGGCGGGGCAATATCAAGACGATCTCGCAAAGATTTATGATTTTGGCTCTCAAACGGTTGGCCCTCAATACATTGAAATACCAGAAGAAATCCTAGCGTTTGAAAAGAATCATCCAGCATCCAGAGCAGTCCTGCAAAGCCTTCGCACCGACGATCCGGGCTCTTTCATGTTCCATACCTTTGGCTTTCGATGGGACCACCGGAGAGGGAAATACATCGACGCGCAGAGCGGATCTGCGCTTGGGCCCAATGAGGCCGTAGCAATCGGGCTCTCGCGGATGCCCCATGAGATGGCGGCGATCATCATGTCTGTCGATACATTGGCTGACGGATTCGCGATGATGGTAAAGGCGCCCTTTACGGGCACATCGCCTCGCGATGCTATGAACGCCCTGGACAAGGGGATCCGAGGCTTTAGCTTGGGCATGACGGATTGGATTGTCAGAGGCGCTACCGATCCCAGGTATTCGGCAGAACATGGGATGATTGGCTACCTACTGGCCATGACGACTCTCGGCCAAGCAGCGGGCCTCCTGGCACGCGCAACAGGCATCCCCTACCTATTGTCAAAAGCTATCAGGAAAGGAGTTCCCCTTGAAATAAAGGCCGGCGAAGTTGCCGCCACCAGGCCAGCGCTCAACAAGGTAAAGAGAACTGACCTCGAAGAGATGCTCGCAGATAGAGGCGTGCCGGCATTCAAGGAAGTGACGACCAAGAAGAAGGGGAAGGTGACCACCCGAAGAGTAAAGCTATCGAGAAAGGAGATCATCGACAAACTGCTGGAAGGCGACGTCACTAGGCCTGTCATTCTGACAGAAGCCATTGAGGCAACAATGAAGGACGTTGGCGCCAAACTTGAGCGCATTGATAACGCTCTCGTTGAGTTGACAGAAAAGGCCGTTGCCCTTGAGAAAGGGGTGGCCGTCGCCAAGCCCACCACCAGAACCCCCTTGGAGACAAAGCAGCACCTCAACAGGCAACTAAACACACTCGATAGAAACCGAAGGGCGCTTGAGGGCTATCGGGACATGATAAAAGTGCACCTTGAGGCCACCAAAAAAAACATACCGAACCCGTTTTTGAACCCGCTCCGCAGGGAGATCGCGGCGTTCATAGAATATCTGCCAGAGTTCATCGCCAAAGCCCCGCCAATGAGTGTTCCAATTTTAGGGTGGTATCACATCGGCTCTGTTGCAATGAGTTTTCTAAAGCGCATCAACCGCTTCGAGCGCATGCGGTGGTATCTGCTCAACCCATCCGAGCGACTTCCGATTGTGTACGCATCCGCCCAGAATGTGCTCCGATGGACAAACCGGAACAGCGAGCTCTTGGCGCATGATTTGGCAGCGAAGGTGCCAAAAGAATACCAACCGGTGCTCAGGCAAGTATTCCATGGTGAGCATTCAAGTGTAGCGATTACCGCAGCAGACCTCATCCAAGATGCAGGGCGGGGCACTGTGGCAGCCGAAAGGGTTGCGGGGGCGCGAGCGTACCTTCGGGGGCTTGAAAAAGAAGCCACCGCAGCAGAACAAGCGGTTGTGTCGGCAGACTCCTTGTTTTCCCCCGGCGGAACCATTCGACACATCCCAGGCCTTGTTTGGGATCCAAACGCGATCCTGGTAGGCGAAAGAGGGGCTTGGGTTGTGCATCCCAAGATCAAGGGCGCAATCCCAAAAGAGACGCTACTCCAGATCAAGGGCATGCAAGGCATTGCGAACAAGTATGGCAGGGATTTGAGCCGCTTCTCGTGGGATTTACAAATGAGGGCCAAGGAGTTCACGTTCAAAAACCCGCTTAAGGTGGGGGCGGATAAGGTGCAGGTAGGTCTTTTTGAGACCCAGAGCAAATTACTCCAGTTCTGGTGGCCGCAGATGTACACCTGGCATGGAAAGACCGGCAATTGGCTCCAGAGGCTAATGGCGCCCAAAGACATCGCCACCAAGATGGAGGCGGCCCATAGAATAATCAATGAGTCCAGAACCAAGCCTACACCAACCGCAGCGAATAGACTCGCTTCGAGCGAATTGAGAAAGCAGGGGCTATCAATTGAGTCTCGCGAGGCATACGCAGGGCTTCGCCGTGACTTCATTTTGGAAGCGGTGGGCGGAAGTGTTGAGTTGGAATTCACCATTCGCCAGCATCAGCTTTACCAGATGATGGCGAGAGATCCGAGCATGTCATGGAGCGGAAAAGGAAAGCCGCCACCGGGGGTCCGCTGGAGCAAAAAACCACTGCCGATGTGGAGAATGGGTGAATCAAGCCTGCCCATCTGGGGCGAACTGGCCGGCAGGCACATCCACGCCGACATATACCATGAACTCCTATACGCCCAGAAACTCTCAGAGGGGATCACCCGAAGCGGGTTCGCGCAGTTCATTCGGTTCTGGAAAGGTGGGCATACGTTCTTGAACCCGGCCACCACTTTCCGAAACATTTACACCAATGTCCTTCTCTTTGCCCCGATGGCCGGAATGAATCCGCTCAACCCGTTCAACTGGAAGTTCTTTGCCAGAGCCTTGAAAGAGTTTACCATCGGAACCAAGAGCAAGATGTGGATGGAGGCATACAGAAACGGCGCATTCGATGGCAACTTTGTGCGCTCAGAGGTGTTGGTCGGCAGGAACGGAAGTGCCCATCAGGCGGCGTCTGAATTTCTGGGGGGCTTTTTGGGCTCCGGCGCCAAGAGGCTACGTAAATTCGAGTCTATCAACGAAGCGTTCTTTGAGCTCCAGAGCCTTGGCGAGCTCAGGCTATCGCCCAGGTTCCAAAAGCTCCTCAAGACCAACCCGGAGAATGCGTGGCAAGTATTCAATATGGTGGCAGAAAAGGGCGGCAAGGCAACGGTAAGGGGGAGGGTGTGGAGAGGGCTAAGCGAACAGTCCAGAAAACTGTTATGGGAAAACCCCGGCGTTATCTATGGGGCCATCGATGACTACTTCCGCTTCTCTCATTACCTCAAGCTTCGCAGCAAGGGCATGTCTGCTACCGAGGCCTCAAGAGTGGTCAGGAAGGCCTACGTTGATTACAATGATGTCAACGGGCTCATCCAACGCCTGAGAGCTCCTACCGGGAAGGGTTGGACTGGGGCGTGGATACTCGCCGGCTCGCCATTTGCTACCTTTATGTGGAAGGGCTCCAAATTGGTAATGGAGTGGCTTGAGAGAAGCCCCGTCCTTGCCCAGACCTACATCAATCTGTACGACAAAATCAACGGTTTGCAGATGGCTCGCGAGCTGGGAATGGATGAGGAGGCTGCGAGAAAGTGGATTAGAGCCACAAGGAAGAGCCTTCCTGCCTGGGCGCAGGGCACCCACGAGGTCAGGACTGGCGGCATTGCCGAGGGGCTGCTGGAAAAGGTACTTGGCCCCAAAGTCATCAGGGCGCCCCTGATCAGGGATGAGGAGGGCAACGTAATAGGGGGGGGCGAAATCGTCGATGTTCGAACAATAAACCTCGATAACATTGACCCATTGTCTTGGATTGCGATTCAAAAGGCCGGCGACGATAATTTCGGCATATTTGATACTTTTGTAGATCAGGCCCTCCGGGGCAAGCAACCCATCCTTTCCATCGCCAATGGCTGGCTTAACAATGAGTCGGGCTTTCTTAGAAAAGAGATTACACCGCCCAAGTTCGAGGGGGAGACCCCGGCCCAATACGATATGCGGTGGATCAAAGACAAGTTGATTTACACATCAGGCGAAGTCATGCCCCCGCTGGTGCCTGGCGGGTACGGCTACGAGAAGTTTTTGCGGATAGGAAATACAGACCTTAGCGGGCATCTTTACACAACCGCAGAGTCCATCTTTGATATGGTCTTTGGCATCCGGGGAGGGGTGGGGCTTCACATACCAGGGCTTCTCGATGAGCCCCTTGGAAGGTTCAACCGCCAGAGCAGCCGCTCCATGCTGCAAAGGCAGGCGGTTAAGCATCTTTCGGACATGGGCTACGTGAAAAAGGGCGTTCCGTGGATAAGCGAAGATCCCGAAGATCCAAGCGTTGGCGTCAAAGATAACAACCCGCAACTCTGGCGCAAATACCAATACTTCATGGTCGTCTTGGCAACCAAGCAGCTCTCATTGCTCCGAGATGCTGTCGAGGGGCTCCCTCCCATGCAGGGCCATGTGATGCTTACCCGCAGGAAGAGACTATCAGACGGCTCATGGGATGAGGCGAGGCCGAGGTCCATCAAATTCGAAGACATCACCGGGGCTGCCCCTGGCGCACTAATTGAAACAGACGAGGGATGGGTCGAGCAGAAGAAAATGACGCTCGCGGAATGGATGCGCTACTTGCAAGACATCGACACGATAAATGACCCCGCCACCGGCATTGATGCTATGATAGCGGCAGGTTACCTCAAGCCAGACGATGTTGCGACCGAGGGATGGAAGATGGTATTGGGCGCTATTGACGCTAGAGGCCTGCACCAGCAAGTCTTGGCCAACCCAGGCGATTATGCAAGGATATCGAATATCTACCACATGCTCTGGGGGAAACCTGAGCAGCCGGGGGTTACGGGCTCGAAAATAGGGGGGCTAATGGATGGCCTCCGCAGCGTGACTCTCGGGACGAGGAAGAAGCCCGGCCACCAAGTGCTCAGAAAGGCCCAGAAGGCCAAGAAATGGCACGAGGAGCCGGAGCGAGGGATAGCACCACCAAGTTTAAGGCGTTCAAAATACGACATAGGAGAATAAGCAATGGCACGATTTTTACACGGAGCAAACGCAACTGGCAGCACAGACCTTGATGGGCGGCTTCAGACAATCTTGCACCCGGCCAATGTAGGCGTAGCAAACAACACCTTCATGGCTAAGGGTCACTGGACTGCCGACTCTGAATCGGGGAAGCTTATTACAGTGGATCCCGGCTTCACGCCGGATGAATGGTGGATAACCATCATCAACCATGGGGGGGCTGCTGGCGATAACAATGTCACTGTGAACTACAGATTTGTATATGAAGATGGCACTACAATGATCACTAGCTCCACTGCCACCGTTGTGGATGGCGGGGGCGAGACAGCGCATGTAACCCTTGCGGATGTGTTTGTCCCGCAGCTTCAGATCATGGTGACAAAGGTCTCCGGCGATACCATCCATGATGATGGCGTCACAGTTCTTGTGAAGGCTCGCCAGTCTGCATTCCAACTCTCCGAGCAAAGCGCCGCCGGGGACTATAGCGCAAACACACTTACCCCCGTAACCCCGTAGCAGGTGAATCATGCGATCTAAAGAAACTGTGCGTGTCCACTATGGCCAGATAGTGAAACCGAAACCCGAACCAAAACCCGAGCCCAAGGCGAAGCCTAAGCCAAAACCCAAGCCCAAGGCGAAAGCGAAGCCCAAGGCGAAAGCGAAGCCCAAGGCGAAGGCCAAGGCGACGTGAAGCCAGAGACGGTAGCAGGCCAGAAGGCCAAGCTGTATTGCACGGCTGCGAACATCTCCCTGCCCATGCTGGGACTGAGCTCCTGGGATGATCGCAACGGGTTCAAAGACATCCAGGCGGAGCTGGACGAATACACAGGCATGATAGATGGCCTGTTTTACTCCAAGAGCGCCAGGGCTTTTGCCGAGCATTACCAGCACCACCTAATAGTCGATGGCCAGTTCGTCGATGTCGGGGATATTGAGCTTGTCAACTACCTGAACGGGCAGTGTCATCGGTTCAAGGCCAAGCGGCGGATAGAACCCACCGAAATCGTCGTCCACGAATCGGTTACTTCGGGCTGGGAGCGCACGGTCAGAATCCTGACCCGTCGCCATCTTGGCGTTCACTTGATCGTACATGAGGACGGGACAGTAACACAGCACGCAGACCTTTACGATAGGCTCCCGCACGCTGGTGGGCACAATGCATACGCTCTGGGATTGGAGTGCCAAAACATCTACTACCACCACCTGGCGCCGGAGAAGGCTTGGATACCGGCCCGATGGGCTCACAAGCGAAAATACGTGCTACCCACCGACGCTATTTTGATGACTGTCCCTAAATTAATAACGGCCATCTGCGAGACAGTGCCCACCATCCCGCTGGAATTTGCTGGAGCCAAGGAAGATGGCACGGTATATATGAGCCGCTATCCAGATCGAAAACCCCGGCCTGGCATCTGGGCCCACTCAGGATTTGGGCATGCGGATGGTAGCTACATCGTATCGAAAGTGAAGGAAGTACTCGATGGGAAAGTGGATAACTAAATACTGGCCGGTTATCACCGGGGTTGTTCTGGCAGCAGTCTTTGTGGGGCAAAGCCTTTGGACGATGGGCGCCATGCGGGCACAACTAGTGCATAGCGTGGACGATGCAACCGAGGACCGGACCCGACTGCATCAAGAGGATGAGAAGATCCACCGCCGCGTTGACAGCGTGGAAGACAAAGTCACCCCACTCAAAGAGACCATGATCAAGATTGAAACCCAGCAGACGGCCATCCAAAATGGAGTCAACAAGCTGGATAAGAAACTGGACCGAATGATTCGGAGAGGAAACAAATGAAGAACCCGCTTACTAGTAAGACGCTCTGGATGGGCACCATGACGACAGCACTTGGAATCTTGACCTACCTAGAACAAGTGCCGGAGCTGCCCCGATGGGCGCTCATCGCCATCGGAGCTCTGATTGTGGGCCTTCGCATTCTAACGACGCAACCGGTCTGGGGAGGACTTAACCGCGACAGCAAAGGGAGATTCACGTCAGGCTCGTGTATTTTTCTTGTCCTTTTCCTGGCCGGTTGCTCGACCCTCAACGTCAAAGCCAAGGACAAGGCACACTGCGATTTCAAAGTCAAGGCGCCGCATGCCATCATCTGCACGGTTGACGGCAAGCAGGTCTATACCCAGACCGGGCCCATGGCGTTGGACATAAAGGGTTGCTGTAAATGTGAGGCTCCATGAGCAGTGACAAGACTGTACTTAATTCTGATCTTGTGTCCCTGCTTGATGCTGGGATTAAAGTTGGCATGTCTGCGATTCCTATCCAGGTATCACCAGAAGTACGGAGCATTGCAGAACAGGCAGTCTCTAGGGCCGTCCTGTGGCTCGCAAGACAAATCAGACCAGACCAAATCAAAGTCCTAGTCGAGGCCAAGGCAGATGCCACAGCCGAGATAGACTGGGGGGAGGAATAGCATGGCAAGTCCAAGAGTACCCGGAAGAGCGCCCCAGCCCCAAGGGGGCGGAGCAAGACAAGCAGCGGCGAAATCACTCCAATCAAAGATGGCGGCAGCACCTCCGCGACGGAGAAAGAAGAAGTCCGCGATGGCGCAGGAGTGGGAAGGTGCCCACGACAAGGCCGCGCTGGGGGGCGGAGCGCCAAAGCCCCAACGCCGAAAGAAGAAAAAGAGTCCGTCAGCGGCCTGGAAATCCGTCCACAAACTGACCGGCGCTAGCGACTAGGGTTAGCCGCCGAGAATAAGAGGGAACAATGCCGAAAGTAAACGGACGAGAATTCTCATACTCTAAAGAGGGCCAAGAGAAGGCCCAACGCTACGCCAAAAAGACGGGCAAGAAACTCAAGCATGGCTCCGCGAGAGCTGCCGCCGCCAAGAGATTAGTGGGGAAAATGCGCTCCTACTAGCCCGTCAATACTTTCTTGTTGACAGACATAAAGCAGTGAAAGATGTTGGATGACATGGATATCTTTACCGTACTTCAGACAGTTGGCTATCAGGCGATGGACAGGTTGGTTGGGACATCTCCCATCGACAACCTCCCGTGCCCTGTTATTGAACACAAACAGCAGGGTAGGAGCTATGGCGCTTGCAGGGCGATGCCCCCTAAGAAGGGAGACCCAGGTACCCTGATTTGCCACAACTGCGGAGAGGCCTTGGGCACAGTCAAGTTGGCCAAGGAACTTGGCCTCACCGAAGAGGCGATGGCTGGCAAGGAGCGCTACATACCGCCCCGTGAAAAGAAGAAAAAGGGCTTTGAGAAAAAGCCCGTTGAGCCCTTCGACCCACAAAGGGTCTGGATTGAATCTCTCGCCGCATCACCTGGCAGCCGGGCGCTCTACGACTACTTCAACCGGCGGTGGCGCTCTGATGAGATGGCAGAGTTTGCCGTCAAGCACGTAGGGTGGCTGTCGAGAATCAAAACCCCCTTCTTCGCCAGGACCCGCCAGCACCTGCTGATGGCCCCTCTCTACGACGAGCTCGGCGTCGTTGTGTCTGGTGTCAAGCGGTTCACCGGGTTCGGTGAGCAGACCCTAAAATCCATTCGCTTCCCGAACGAAGCCGTAGGGCTGGCTTCAGGCACTTGCGTGTGGCTAGGCGACCCTCCGCCCAAGGCAGCATCTTACGCGGCAGGAAGCACCCTCTTTGTGGCCGAGGGGGAGATAGACACGGTGCTGCTGATGGCGCTTCGCGAGGCTGGCCTAATTGAGGGTGGGATCTTGGGTGTTCCCGGCTCCGCTGCCAACTCGAAGGAATGGTGGGAGCGTACAAGAGAGATACTCAAAGAGCCCCCCAATTCGGTGGTGCTGGTTCTGGATGCAGATCAGGCCGGTGACAAGTACTGGCAAAAGAGCGCTGGCGAATTCCCACTGGCCAGGAGAGTGTCGCTGCCCGATGGGTTCGACTTGACCGATGTGGTCAACAAGCACGGGGTGAGAGAAGCTGTTAGCGCGCTGAACCAGGCCAAGAGGGCGCACTTCAAGTTCTACCAGCTCGACACCGGGGACTGTGCATATCTGGCCGGTGAGACTTGGTTTGTTACCAAGGGAAAGACCCCTCTGCTGGCGAGGCTTCGGGCCTCGGGCTACTCGGACGATGAGGCCAAGGCGCTCTACACAGTCTTACCGCCGGCCAGGGATTTGGTCTTCGACCCAAGAAGCACTGAGCCCGTGATATTGGACAACTGCAACACGTACCTCAACCAGTTCAGGGGGCTGGGGATGGAGAGAAGATCGGGCGATTGCCAGCTTTACAAAGAGCTGCTCTACTGGCTATGTGACCAGCACGAGGCCTCGCTTGAGCATGCCCTAGACTGGCTCGCAAAGCCCCTCCAGCACTTGGCTTGCGGCAAGGGGGCACATCGTAACAAGACAGCGCTTGTATTCTATGGTGGCCAGGGCTCTGGCAAGGGCTTGATGTTTGGCCCCGATGGCGTCATGAAATCTATCTATGGCCCGATGATGGCTGAGATAAGCCAGGCGCAGCTAGAGGACAGGTTCGACCCACGGTCCCTGTCGAGCGTATTGTTTCTTACCGCCAATGAGGTGGCTTGTTCCGGGTACAGGGACCAGAAGACATTGAACCGTCTGAAGGCCTGGATCACAGAGCCCACCATCCAGGTCAGGAGGATGCACCGTTCAGCGGAAGAGGCGAGGATTTGGTTCAACATTGTGTTCATGTCCAACGACGACATGCCCATCCGCCTGGAGCCATCGGACCGGCGCTACTCGGTCTTCCAGCAAAGCGCGAGGCTACCCCCGAACCTGACGGCAGACCTAATCAAGCAAAGAAACGCCGGGTGGCCGAAGGCTGCCCATCTTCTCGATGACTTGCTCGATAGGAAGATAGACAAAGACCTGACGATCCCCTTCACCAATGTTGCTCGCACTACCCTGATGGAGAGTAGCAAGCCGAGCCAGACTATCTTCGCGGAGCTGGTGGCAGAGTTTGGGATATCATCGGTTGCCAAGGACTGGGTTGATGAGATGGAAAGAAGGGGCCGGTTCGGAGATTACATCAACCAGGCAACCGGGTTCATCGCGACCGAGACCTTGGTGGAGATCTACAAGTTCTGGTGCAGCCAGGTGGGCTTTAGGCATCCTGTCAGGGCGCCGCAAGTCATCACGGCTGTCGATAAGACAATCAAGGACGCAAGGGTTGGGGTGCGAGGCTACGTGGGCAACAAGAGGTTCAGGGG
>Ga0114906_1001756_pt1 | contig 11182 bp, 9 predicted proteins | sample MalvirDeepMed_M9_FD_89687 | JGI IMG/M metagenome (GOLD analysis project Ga0114906, IMG submission 89687) | Marine viral communities from the Global Malaspina Expedition - Malaspina viral metaG DeepMed_M9 | ecosystem: Environmental > Aquatic > Marine > Oceanic | place: Mediterranean Sea... | reverse complement strand
TGAGGGACTTATACCGTTCGATTTATATGACTTTCAATCTGATATTATAAACAAAGTACACAACCATAGATTTGTTATTGCCAAACTTCCACGACAGAGTGGTAAGTCTACTACTGTTATTGCATATCTTCTTCACTATGTTTTATTCAATGAAAGTGTAAATGTTGCTGTGCTTGCAAATAAACTTGCAACTGCAAGAGAACTTCTTGGTAGATTAAAACTTGCCTATGAACATCTTCCCAAATGGATGCAACAGGGAATCATGGAATGGAACAAAGGTTCTATTGAATTAGAAAACGGTTCAAAGATTCTTGCATCCGCAACTTCATCCAGTGCAGTTCGTGGTGGTTCGTTCAACATGATTTTTATGGACGAATTTGCATATGTCCCACAGGGTGTTGCAGAAGAATTCTTCAGTTCGGTGTATCCTACAATTTCATCTGGTAAGACCACAAAGGTTCTTATAGTTTCTACGCCAAAGGGACTGAACATGTACTACCGAATGTGGATGGATGCTGTAGAAGGAAAGAACAGTTATGTTCCCATCGAGGTCCAATGGAATGAAGTTCCAGGCAGAGATGCAAAGTGGAAAAAAGAAACTATTGCAAATACTAGTGAAGAACAATTTAGAACAGAATTTGAATGTGACTTCATAGGTTCTACTAATACACTCATATCTTCTGCCAAATTAAAATCTATGGTATATAAAAAACCAATACATCAAAACGATGAAGGATTAAAACTATATGAAGAACCACAAAAAGACCACATGTATTTTATGGGTGTCGATGTTGCAAGAGGAACAGGATTAGACCACCATGCATTTGTGGTGGTTGATATCACAAAAGATGATGAACCGTTTAGAATTGTGGCGACATTTAGAAATAACACACTATCTCCCATGACATATCCCACAGTTGTCCATTCGGTTTGTAAACAATATAATAATGCCTATTGTATGGTAGAAATAAACGACATTGGTGGTCAAGTCGCAGATATTATGCATAGTGAATTTGAATATGAACATCTTCTTATGACTACTATTCGAGGGAGAAAAGGTCAAACACTAGACGGTGGATTTGGTAAGGGTGGTTCTCAGTTGGGTATGAGAACAACACAAGCAACCAAAAGGGTAGGATGTTCTAACCTAAAAAACCTTATCGAAGAAGAAAAATTGGTTATCGATGATTTTGATGTAATTGATGAACTTATATCCTTTATTGCCAAAAGAAACTCTTTTGAAGCAGACAGAGGACACACAGACGACTTGGTGATGTCTTTAGTATTGTTTGCATGGTGTACGACACAACAATATTTTAAAGATATGCTTGATATGGATGTCCGAAAAATAATGTATAAAGAAAAAATGGAACAACTTGAGGCCGAAATGACACCTTTTGGGTTTATGGATAATGCTGTGGCAGAAGAATATGAAGTTGATGCTGATGGGACTCTATGGAAGAATGCTGAAAATGAACCTGATTATTATTCAAACTGGTAATTGTGAAATGTGGAATTTCTATACATAGAACTGAAAATATACATTTAAAATTGAATTTGAAAGATTAAACATTCTCAAGGAGAGTAAAACATGGCATTTAGAGTAAGCCCAGGCGTAACAGTCACAGAAAAAGATTTTACCAATGTTGTTCCAGCAGTTTCCACAACCTCTGCGGGATACGCAGGTAGTTTTAACTGGGGACCAATAGAACAAAGAGTATTAGTTGCAAATGAAAATGAACTTGTAAACCTTTTTGAGGAACCAGATGATACTAATTATAAAGGATGGCTTGCAGCCGCGAACTTCCTTGGATATGGTGGAGCATTAACAGTAGTTAGAGGAACTTGTGGTGGAGCAAAAAATGCGGCCCCGACAACCGCGGTACTTATCAAAAACTCAGATGTACACGCGGCTGGTTCTACAGTTGCTACTGGACTTTACTCAGGAACGAGTAACACTGAACAATTCTTCGCAAAATATGCAGGTTCTTTAGGAAACAGTTTAAGAGTTTCTTATGCTGAAAACGGACCTACTGCTGGTACTTCGGGTGAAGGTATTCGTGGTTCAAGTTTTGCCGCTAGTGGTGGTTATACATCAGGAGATACTGCTGTATTCTTTGGTGCAACTCTTGCTTCCAATGGAAATACATACGCGCCGGGTGCTACGAACGCAATTGCAGGAGATATACTTAAATTTGCCAATCAGACCAAATCTTATACGGTAACTGGTGTAACACAATCTGCAAAGGGTGTAACTGTAGGGTTCAGTCCTGCACTTTCTGCCAACATTGCGGCTGGTGCTACTGCACATTGGGAATATGCATATAAATCATATACTAATAGGGCAAGAACATCAAACAACCTCGATTTTAATGGAGGAACAGGCGACCAATTTAGTGTTGTAATCGTAGACCAAAATGGTAAATTTAGTGGAGTTACTGGAAATGTTCTTGAAGTATACAACAATGTTTCTAAAGCAATCGATGCTAAAGATGGTGATGGAAACTCCAACTACTATGTTGATGTTGTTAATCGTAAATCAGCATATGTTTGGGTTGGTGGACAAATTGGTTCACAAATTGATGATGGTAATTCTGCGGCAGGTACAACTATTGGAGAATTAGCGGTGACTTTCAGTCCAATGCAAAGAAAATATCACGACCTTGTGGGTGGTGCATATGGAACTCCAAACAATACAGATATGCTAACCGCATGGAACTTATTCTCAGACCCAGATGTTGTAGATGTTTCACTTCTCATTTCTGGTGCAGCAGATGCAACACTTGCAGGAAATGTCGTTGACATAGCCGATGCAAGAAAAGACTGCGTAGCATTTGTATCTCCTGAACATGGAGATGTTGTAGATGTAACCGCACTTTCAACTCAGGTTGCAAATGTAGTGGATTATCGTGATAACCAACTTAACAAGAATAGTTCTTACGCATTCTTAGACAGTGGTTGGAAATTCCAATATGACCGATACAACGATAGATTGCGATGGGTGCCACTAAATGGTGACATGGCGGGACTCTGTGCAAGAACAGATAATGTTAATGACCCGTGGTTCTCTCCAGCAGGTTTTAATCGTGGACAAATTCGTGGTGTTGTAAAACTAGCAATGAATCCAACTCTTGAAGCACATAGAGATGAACTATACTCAAACAATATTAACCCTGTAGTTGCGTTCCCCGGCGAAGGAACAGTACTATTCGGTGATAAGACACTACAAAGTAAACAAAGTGCATTCGATAGACTTAATGTTCGGAGATTGTTCATTGTATTAGAAAAAGCAGTTTCTACTGCATCCAAATTCCAACTCTTTGAACAAAATGATACATTTACTAGGGCACAATTTAAGAATATGGTAGAACCTTTCCTTAGAGATATTCAAGGAAGAAGGGGTATTACAGACTTCAAAGTTGTATGTGATGACACCAACAACACTTCAACAGTTATTGATAACAACAGATTTGTTGCAGATATATTCGTTAAACCAACTCGTTCAATCAACTACATTCAATTAAACTTCGTCGCTACTCGTTCTGGTGTAGATTTTACTGAAGTTGCTGGTGGATAACCTATAAAAGTCTTATAAATATAAAGAGGAAAGAATAACAATGAACATTAACGATTTCAAAAATCATCTAAAGCAGGGCGGAGTTCGTCCTAATCTATTCAGAATAAATGGACCTTTAGGACCTTCGTCCACCGACCCTTCTGTATCATTTCTTGCAAGAACTGCTTCTTTACCCGCAACAAATCTCGGTACTATATTGGTGCCATTTAGGGGAAGACAATTAAAATTACCAGGAAATCGGTCATTTGACGATTGGACGATTACAGTAATCAGTGATGGAGAATTCAATCTTAGAACTAAATTTGAAAAATGGATGGAATCAATCAATTCTACAATTGGAAATATTGCAGAACAACCACACGACCTAACTCAAGGAAGTGTTCTTGCAACTGGGTTGTTCCCTGCTTGGGCTGTAGACCAACTTGATAGAGAAAATAATCCTATCAAGACATACAAATTTTTCCATTGTTTCCCAACAGTATTAAGTGATATGGCACTTGATTCAGACCAAAATGATACTTTATCTGAATTTACTGTTACTATGACTTATAGTTACTTTTTGACCAGTGATGCACCCGATGTTTCTATGACTGAATCCGTTGACCTTGGCGGTGTCGGAGAACCAGGATAATCGGGGATTTATAAAATGAGGATTTATTATTATGCCAGAACTATTTGGATTCAACTTCGGTAAAAAGAAAAGGCCAGACGAACCAGAAACAAAATCGAAATCTTTTGTTGAACCTGATTATGACGACGGCGCAACAATAGTTCAGCCTAGCGCGTTCTACGGAACTTATTTAGATTTAGAAGGTGATATACGAACCGATATCGGTTTGATTAATCATTATAGAACTATGATTCTTCAACCCGAAGTTGAATTGTGTGTCGATGATATTGTAAATGATGCAATTGTTTTTGACGATGACAGAACTCCTGTTAAGTTGAATATGAATCATTACAACCAAACACAATCTATTAAAAATAAGATTGAAAAAGAATTTCAAGAAATACTTTCTTTATTGGATTTTAATAATAAAGGACATGAAATTTTTAGAAAATGGTTTGTAGACGGAAGATTATATTTTCATAAAATAATTGATAATAAAAGCCTTAAAAACGGCATTATAGAATTAAGACCAATCGACCCAGTAAAAATTCAAAAAATACGAGAAGTCGAAAAAGAAAAAAATAAAGACGGTGTTGAAGTAGTTAAAAATGTAGATGAATTTTACATGTATACTCAATCCCCAAAAGCGACTACTGGTGTTTATACAGGTCAGCAAATGAGTCAAGGGATTAAAATATCTCCAGACGCTATATCGTATGTTACTTCGGGTTTATTTGATAATAATAAGAAAAAGGTAATTGGTTATCTACAAAAAGCAATTAAACCACTAAATCAACTTAGAATGATTGAAGACGCCGTTGTGATTTATAGAATCTCTCGCGCACCAGAAAGAAGAATCTTTTATGTTGATGTGGGTAATCTTCCTAAAAATAAAGCAGAACAATATCTTAGGGACCTTATGAACCGATATAGAAATAAATTGGTTTATGATGCGAACACTGGGGCTATTCGTGATGACAAAAAGCATATGAACATGCTTGAAGATTATTGGTTGCCAAGAAGAGAAGGTGGCAGGGGAACTGAAATCTCTACACTTGATGGTGGACAAAATCTTGGTGAAATGGAAGATGTAGAATACTTCAAAAAGAAACTATATCGTGCATTGAATATTCCTGCAAGCCGTCTAGAAGCAGACAACGGTTTTAATATGGGAAGGTCAGCGGAAATAACAAGAGATGAACTTAGATTTTCAAAATTTGTAGACAGAATTCGTAAAAAGTTTGATGACCTTTTCTTTGATTTACTTAAAACTCAACTTATTCTAAAAGGAATAATTACCAAAGATGATTGGAAAGATATCTCTCAAAACTCATATATTGATTATGCAAAAGATTCTTATTTCTCCGAACTTAAAGAAGCAGAAATTTTAAAAGAAAGAATGGAAGTGTTGAGAGAGGTAAATGAATACATAGGTCAGTATTATTCTTTAAATTGGATTAGAACAAATATTTTGAAGTTCACTGACCAAGAAATTGAAACAATGGACAAAGAAATAGAAGAAGAAAAGAAAGCAGGACTTCACGAAGGGGATGAACTTTGAATAAAATTAAAAAACTAATCAAGGAATCTGAAAATAACAACTTGGTTGACATGTATAATACATTTTCCGAAATTATGGCAGAAAAAACATTGAATTGTTTTGAAGCAAGAAAAGCCAATATTATGATGGAAGATAATATAGAACATGATGGTTCATGTGATGAAGTACATCCTGATAAATCTCACCAAGAATGGGAAGAAGACCAAGAAGAATTTGTTCAAAATGAACAGATGAATAATATATCAACAGTACCAACAGATGATATGCAAACAAAATTGCCGGGCATGCCAACGCCGGAGAGAGAATATCCCCCGGAAGAAGAAGAATGTGGATATCCACATCAATGTGGGATACTTCGCGACCAGGTGGCATCTTACTGCGCGAATGAACATAATAATAGTGTTTCTGGTTGTATCGGCGATGGTTGCCAAGAAAATCACCTTGATTTGGACCAATGCTTGTCGTATAGAGAGATGTATTGGGGTATGTGCGAGGGTAATTGCGACCCCGCAGACCCTCGCGACCCAAGTTGGCAAGGGCCAGAACCTCCACGGCCTTACTCGCCCAAGCCGTATTGGGTGGAATCAGTAATTTCTAAAATACAAGAATGTTATAGTAGCAAAATGCCTGTTAATATAAATATAGACGGAGAACAATTACAAATAAACCCTACTTTTGCGAGGGATATTATTCTTCTACATGATGAACTAAATGAAGAAAATCAGGCAGAATTAAGAGAACTTATTGAATCGGACAATATAGAGTCATTTGCAAAGGTGATGAAATTTACAGAGGATAGAAACTAAAATGAATTCCAGAATTAACAACTTATTTAATGATATCGTTAATGAAAATTTGATTGATACTAGGTCAGAATTTGAACAAATTCTTTCCGAAAAACTTAACATTGCAATAGAAGAAGAGAAGAAGAAACGATATCTTAAAGGGGTGCATAACAAAGACGATGATGACGATGATGACGATGATGATGTTGAAGAAGGAAAGATGCCACCTTGGTTAAAGAAGAATGGTAAGAAGAATGGTAAGAAGAATGGTAAGAAGAATGGCGATGATGATGACAATTTAGATTCTGTTGATAAAAAAGAATTAAAAGGTAAACATAAAGACCGAGAAGATAAAGACATTGATAACGATGGTGATGTAGACGACAGCGATAGGTTTCTTCACAAGAAAAGAAAAGCAATTACCAAGAAGATGAAAAAAGAAGCATATTCTCGGTGGCAAACATAAATGAATACTGGATTGAAAAATTTTCTTTCAGAACAAATGCCGGCGATGCCTCCACAAGGCGGGCCACCCCAAGGCGGTCCTCCAGGTGCAGGTGGAATGTCTAAAAAGCCTAAACAGACCGTGGCTGATAAAGTTTGGGCTCAAGTTACACAAAATCCAAATATTGATGAGTTTATTCAAATGATGCAGATGGAAGGGTATACAGATAGAATAATATTAAAACGAATCAGGGAAAAATTTTATCCTGAATTTATTTATTGGGCGAAAGAAGCAATACGACAAACAAACAAGCAAAAAGCACCACAACAAAGAATGCCTGGACAGGCCGCAGATGTAGATTTGTTTGGTGGCGGCCATGAACTTGGTGGTGGTGGTGGTCCATCAGGATAAAAAAGGGGACAGTAATTAAAATGAAACTTATAACAGAAACAACAGAAAAGATTGAATTCATCAAAGAAAATATAGAAGGCTCCCCCAGTAATTATTATATCAGTGGGGTTTTCATGCAAGCAGAAGAAAAGAATAGAAACGGTAGAGTATATCCCAAATCTGTTCTTATGAATGAAGTTAAGAACTATAATATTAAATTTGTAAATGGTAAACGAGCATTTGGTGAACTGGGACATCCAGAAGGTCCTACCGTAAATTTAGAACGAGTTTCACATATTATTACTTCATTAATCGAACAAAATAACAATGTTATGGGAAAAGCAAAAATAATGGATACCCCTATGGGCAAGATTGTAAAAAATCTTCTTGATGAAGGCGCGCAACTTGGTGTTTCTTCCAGAGGCATGGGTTCTCTTACTGAAAAGGGTGATATAAAATATGTCGATGATGATTTTATGCTTGCCGCTGTAGATATTGTTGCCGACCCATCAGCACCAAGTGCATTTGTAGATGGTATCATGGAAGGCAAAGAATGGGTATGGGATAATGGTGTCATTAAAGAAACAACAATCGATAAATATAATAAAATTATAACCAAAACACCACAGAAAACTTTGGATGAAATTGCATCATGGTGTTTTGCAGATTTTTTGTCCAAATTATAAAAAAAGATATATAGAAAGTAATAAACCGTATAACTTTAAAGTTAAATACCAAGGAGCATATAAAATGGGAAATAGTATAATCAATTCTGCTGAAAATCTTTTAGAAAGAACAGACACAAAAGAATTAAATAGCAGAATTTCAGAAAAAATTGGTAATTTTGCCACAGTATTAGACTCTATGGGAGTTACAGAAGAATACACAACCGGCGTTTTTAAAAGACTTTCATACGCCAATAATGAAGAAGAACTTGACGAAGCAATTGGTAGAGAATATGCCAAAGTAGAAATGCTTATGCTTAAAGAAGATGATGAAGAAGATGCACTCGGTAAATCTTCTCACGATGCTAAAGGCAAAGGTGCTAAATATGCAAAACCAGTTAAAACTAAAGGTGATGCAAAGAAAAGTCTTGAAGATAAGAAGAAAGGTCGAACAAATGAGCATCTAGATGCATTGTTTAGTGGAGAAGACCTAAGTAATTCATTCAAACAAAGAGCCGCAGATATCTTTGAAGCGGCAGTTAATGCTAGGGTAGAAGAAATTCAATCGGAATTGGTTAGACAATCAAGAGATGTTTTCATTGAAGAAGTAGTAGCCGTTAAAGAAACACTTTCTACACAAGTAGATGACTACCTAGACTATGTTGTTTCCGAATGGATGAGTGAAAATGAACTTGCTGTTGAAAATGGAATTCAAAATGAAATTTCTGAATCATTCATGAACGGTCTTAGAGATTTGTTTGAACGACATTACATTGATGTTCCTTCTTCCAAGATGAATGTTCTTGAAGATATGGCACAAAAAAATAATGAACTCAAGAACCAAATAAATGGAATTATTAAAGAAAATATTAAACTCACAAAGAAAGCAACTAGTGCAAATTGTTCGAGTATTTTTGAAACAGCATGTCACGGACTTGCAGACACAGAAGTTGAGAAACTTAAATCGTTAGCAAGAGGCATTGAATATTCCAACGAAGCAGAATTCGGAAGAAAAATCAATACTCTTAAAGAAAGTTATTTCAATAGAAAATCAAAACCACTAACCACATTGGTTGAAGAATCAAATAGTAGTGAGTATGAACAAGAACTAGAACCAAGAATGGAAGCATATTTCAATAGTGTTGGAAGACTTGCTGACGCGACAGAGAACAATACACAGTCGTAAATTTCAAAAAATATACATAAGAGGAAATAGAAGTTAAAATTCCTCATAGGAAAAACAAGGAGAAAAGTAGATGAGTAATCTAGAAGCCGCAGCCGAATTTTTAGGAAGTAAATGGAAGCCCATTATTGAGCATCCAAGTCTTCCAGCAATTAAAGATTCTTATAGAAAGAATGTAACTACAGTTCTTCTTGAGAACCAAGAAAGAGCAATTCAAGAACAAGCAAACAACCTTGCAGGTGGCGGTATGTCACCAGTAGTGGGTGGTGAAGGTAATATTAAGGGTTTTGACCCCATTCTTATCTCACTAGTACGACGCGCAATGCCTAACCTAATGGCATATGATGTTTGTGGTGTTCAACCAATGACAGGTCCTACTGGACTTATCTTTGCACTTCGTGCTAAATATGAACAAGGTGGTTCTGCTGAAGCACTGTACAACGAAGCCGCAACAAGTGTTGCAGCCGGTACAACCAACTCTTCGCCAGATATGTCTGGCAACCTTGGTGACCCACTAGGTACAGGCGCACAAGTTCACGGTGGTACTGGTTTTGGTGGAGTTGGTGCTTCAGGCGGTATGTCAACTAATACTGCTGAAACACTTGGTGCCGCGGCTGGTACTCAGTTTGCAGAAATGGCATTCACCATTGACCGAACTTCGGTTGAAGCAAAGACCCGTGCATTGAAAGCAGAATACACAACTGAACTCGCACAGGACTTGAAAGCAGTTCACGGACTTGATGCAGAAACAGAACTTGCTAATATCCTCTCGACTGAAATCCTTGCGGAAATCAACCGAGAAGTTGTAAGAAGTATCTACCGAGTTGCTAAACTTGGCGCACAACAAACAGACCTGTACTTTAAAGGTTCTGGTGTCTCAGGTGGTCTTTCTGGTGCATCTAGTGCGGGCTCAATTGATGTCGGTGGTATCTATGACCTCGATAAGGACTCTGATGGACGATGGAGTGCAGAAAGATTCCGTGGTTTGATGTTCCAACTCGAACGAGAATGCAACCAAATCGCTAAAGATACTCGTAGAGGTAAAGGTAACTTCTGTATTGTAACATCCGATGTCGCATCCGCCCTTGCAATGAGTGGTTTCTTACAAATCTCTCCTGCAAAAGCAACCGACCTTGATGTTGATGACACAGGTAACACATTCGTAGGTACACTAAACGGTAAGATGAAAGTTTATGTAGACCCCTATTCAACCACAACTAACTATGCTTGTGTTGGATATAGAGGTTCTTCACCTTACGATGCAGGTTTATTCTACTGTCCGTATGTTCCACTACAAATGGTTCGTGCCGTTGGTGAAAATGACTTCCAACCACGCATCGGGTTCAAAACTCGATACGGTATGGTACAGAATCCTTGGGTTACATCAACCTATAGTTCAAATGATAATGAACCATTGGCACAACTTTCCGTTCGTTCAAATCAATATTACAGAATATTTAGAATTGATGGACTACACGGTGGTGCCGCTGCCGCAGGAACTAGTTACCCATAATCTAACGGATTATAAGGTACTAATCATAATAATGATTGAAGCAGGAGAGGCAACCCCTCTCCTGTTTTCTTTTATAAATTTGTTGTATTATAAATAAAGTAAAAGGGAGTAATTTAATGGAACGATACTTAAAAAAATATTTACAGGAAAGAATGTTAAACGAAATACCTACACCAGGATATGGTGGTGGCGGACCAGGTTCTGGTTGGGATACATCAGACATTTATACAGACAAGCCATGGAAACAGACATCGCCGCCCTATGTTCCTGTCCCTGGTACTCCATCACCCCACCGCGGTGGGGTAAACACATCTGATACGGTGACCGATGAGAATGGAGTTGTTTGGGATGTTATATATCATTGGGTAGATGGCGTTCTTGTGGACACCACATGGACAATCCACGAGCCTGATGAACCGTGGACTTACCAAAACGACCCGAACTGGCTAATGA
>Ga0114906_1001752_pt1 | contig 11205 bp, 14 predicted proteins | sample MalvirDeepMed_M9_FD_89687 | JGI IMG/M metagenome (GOLD analysis project Ga0114906, IMG submission 89687) | Marine viral communities from the Global Malaspina Expedition - Malaspina viral metaG DeepMed_M9 | ecosystem: Environmental > Aquatic > Marine > Oceanic | place: Mediterranean Sea... | reverse complement strand
ATCCAAGGGGCGGCAACGACAACCGTGGTCAATGTGACCGGCTTCGTTGGCTCAAATGCCTCACTGGCTAACGACATCTCGCGGGCTCAGAACGAAAGTTCAGCCGCGGGATTCTCTGACTCGGCGGAGATCTAGCTATGGCCGCATCCGCCCTCGGGTTCTCCGTGTTCCGAGCCGGTTGGACTGGCACGATCACCCTGGGCTTTTCCGGTGGCAATGTGATCGTAACGCCATCGTCACACACCTCCCCGCTCGAATTTTGCGCTGCAATAGTGGCGGGCTCCATCGGCACCGCCGCAGGATTCTCCATCACTGTCAACGGACACGGGAAGATCGTGTTCAACGATGCGGCCAACTTCACGATCACCACAACGGCAGATATCCACACCCGACTCGGGATGAGCGGATCGAGCTTGTCCGGGGCGTCAACATATACAGCTCTCCGTGTGGCGCCGGGATCGATCTACCCGTACACGTCCGAAGGTCTCCGGTATACGCTCGATGTTCCGACTCCCAGAGGCTCCGGGATCTCCATGACAGATCGAGCGATGCTCATCCGGACACCCGGGACAGACTGGAAATCACCGGGCCTATCGTATCAAGTTCTCCGAGAGCGCCTGCTAGAGTCCGTTGAAGCCCTGGCCCTGGCAGATACGCCCGGCAAGGTCTCCGTGTACGTGGGGACGACAGCGATCACCCATCATCTGGGCAAGTCCACATTCACCACTCAGGATCCCCGGTCAGGTTGGAGTCGTGTCGCTCTGGAGGTTGTCTTATGATCGCCCTCGAGAGCTACGTAAACAACGACGTGGCAGGCTTCACGACCTTCGAGACCAAGGCATCAGGCGGTGACCCGTGGGCCACTACTACGATCGCCGGAGGGTACCGGCTCTTTTCGGATTGGCTCGCTGCTCTCAGCACAGCCCTCGGATCGTTTACGTTCGCTTATGACACCGCCACCGATCGAGTAACGCTGACCCCAGCATCGGGCGGGCTCTACTTCAGATTCGGCGCCAGCTTTGCAGAGCTGATCGGATTCGCCACCGAGCCGGGCTCCATCAGTGTCGCCACGTCCGGAACATCTGCCCCGGCGGGAATCGTCCCGCTATACTCCGCCGACTTTGGGAAGCCCACACCCGCCCGACAGTCCGACCTCAGAGCATGGAGCCACGGCCGCGCCAGGGGCCTCGTATGGGGAGAGGGCGAGATGTACCGGGCCCAGTCCCCGATCCTATACAGCAACCTCGACAGGGCCCTGTCTGGTCCTTGTACGGCGGGCCGAGTGCGGATCGGAACGTTCGGAGGATCGGACATATACGGATCCGCCAACCTTGACGGCTACATCGACGGCCATGTCCTGAAAGTCCACGACCCCACCGGGCTCGATTCCATCGAAGGAGTCGCCCAGCTCACACTCGATGTCCACGCCGGAGCCTCACCCTCGGCGCCGGACCCATTCGAGCCCTGCTACGGATCGTTGGTCCGGGGCTACAGCTGGGCTCTATATGCCAAGATCGAAGGGCTGGCCTATCGATTCTGTGAAGTCGACCCGGGCTGGACGGACTCCGCTCGGCCCGCATCCGCGACCCTGGTTATGGACCCGAGCACTACCCTTTCCTGGCGAGCCAATAGGGAGCGGGGGATCGCCGGTGGAGGCCCGCTGCGCGTGGGCATAATGGACCCCGACAACACCACGGGGATCTGGGGACGTCCCAGTAAGTCCGCCGAGCTGGCCACAGACCTCACAGCCACCGCCACGACTATCGAGGTGACAGACGTCTCCGACTTCTCCCTCTCCGGCGGGACGGTATATGTGGGCAAAGAGCGGATCACATATACGTACGCCACGACAGGGACAACGCCACACCAGATCACCGGATGCACCCGGGGAGCGGTCAACGACAAGTATACCCACGTGGCCGAGGGCGGCGGCCAATGGACGACCCTACACGAGAAGCCGTATGTGTGGGCGGGGCGCTTCCTGGAGCTACACGCGGCCCTCCTGGACCCATTCGGGCGGGCTGTCGGCAGTGACTGGGAGGACTCCGACGCAACAACGATGCTATTCCGCGGAGAGATCACCGGCGCCCCGGGTTACGATGGCGGGCTGTGGATCCTACACGCTCACAGCCTGGAGAAGCGACTCACCCGCGAGTTGTCGGTGGCGGGCTCCGGATCGTGTTTTCACGGGTTGCCGGCTGGGATCAACGAGCAGGCATCCTCGGGAACCTTTCCGCCAATCGTCGTATCGGATACAGAATCTATCCGTGTGACTTTCATCTGGAAAGACGAATACAAGAAGGCGTCGACTCTGACGGTGGCGACCATCCTGGCGGAGGAGTGGGCGAAGCCGCCGATCGTCAGCTCAGGCACCCGCCATCTGGTCGATATGGGCGCATTCTTATATGACCTATTCTTGGCCTCGTGGAAGCTTCCGATCACCGTTGACCCCACGACTACGGCCGCATCCTGGGCCGGAGGTAACACGGCCACGATCGGAGCCTATAGCGGCCCGTCGATCTACAAGATGACCCGGGACGAAGAGACCGGCGCCGCTGTCTTCTATCTGGAGGATCGCGGGCCCTCCGTCGGTCTACATATGAGCCCGTATGTCAAGATCATATATGGCCCCGGAAACAACGCCCCGGGATGGTGGACATCGACGATCATCGTGGAAGAGGGCACCGTGCTAGGAACGAATCAAGTATTCCCGACGGGCACTCTGGATTCGCTGCCGATGACCACCGGCGCCACCGGCAAGACGATCGACTCCATGGTCCTGACAGCTGACCCCGACGAAGCCGGACTCATGGGCTCGTGGCCCTCGTCTGGGTTCTACATGGCCTCGGGTTCAGAGGATGAGATCGGAAGTTACAACGCCACACTAGCCGCCCCGGCTCATGGAGTGATCGCCCTGTACGGACTGACCCGGGCAAAGCACGGCACCGCCGCCGCGGATGTGTGGGATCCTGAGACCACCGTCGAGGCCGTCGAAGAATTCACGGGATCCTATGGCTCCCAGCTCCTGACGATGATGGAGAGCAGCGGGCTGTCTCTCCGCGGTACATATGACACCAAGTCGGCACACGCTGGATATGGTCTCGACGATGGCCAGATCGATGAGAGTTCTATCCTGGCAACCCTGGCGATGAAGACGCCCGTCCTGATAGCAGGCGAGACCAGTCTGGAGAAGACATACGGCTCTCTGCTGGCCGCTCTCCGGCTCAACATCGGCCCGGTCAGATCTGGCCAGGCGTTGAAGCTGGGAGCCTACACGACTCGTCCTCTCGGCTCCGTCACTCAAAAGCTCCGGGATGCCGATCTACGCCTGACGCGCGGGCCCTCGGTGGAGCGTGTGAACGTCGGACCCAACATCGTAAAGATCGAGCACGACGACGCCCCTGGGATCGACATGGGGACGTCCATCACTTTTAGACTGGCCGCCGATATTACGGCCCGGGGCGGAGTCCGCCGGGCATACAAGATCCCAGGGTTGAAAGCAGCGACATTCTCCGCCGTCGCCCAGAGCGCCGGGATCGCTATCATGCTCAACGGCCACGACCTGATCGCGTATCGATTCAGAGTGGGCGGGCACAAGGACTGGCTCGTCGGGCAGATCGTGGACATCGACATCAGCCATCCGGGGATCTGGGACTGGTCCGCCAACACCACCGGACTCAATGCCGTGGGCGTCATCCTGGAGACCCGGCGGAATCTGAGCGGGGAAGTGGACGTGGTGATCGTCGTCGGTGGAGCTGGCCGCCCCGGAGCACTTGTGCCAGCTGTCAAGATCTCCGGGCTCAGCGGGTCCGATCTTACGATGGCAGAAAACTCGTTTCCCAATGGAGAGCCGGTGTTCCTGTCTGGCGACGGTTGCCTGCTCTACCGTCCAGGAGTGGAAGACGAGTACACGGAGAGCACGATCGCCTCGGTCAGCGGACTGACGGCAACCCTGGACACGGTGCCGAGCTGGTTATCATCGATCGACTTCTCCAATACCACGACAGGGATCGTCTATATGAGTTACCCGTCGGACAATGATGCCGATATAACGGCGGCCCAGGCGGCATTCACACACGTCAGCGACGGCACAATATGGAGCTGATTAGATGAGCACGATCGACCCACCGAACTCCGGCAGATACAACGCTACCGCCTTGATGGCCTCTGGCGGGATGGTCCCAGGTAAGCCGATCGAGGCCACCGCACTCGCGGCCCTGGCCGACAACAGTAACATTTGTTTTATGAATTACCGCGGCCCGCTCGGACATTGTGTGTGGGGATCCGGGCCCCGCTCCGGTTATAATGCGGGCGCCGGTCCAATCATCGAACCCAAGGAGGACTTCATCGCGTGGTATCTCCCAGGATCCAGAATCCAGCGGGCTTATCTGATCACCGTCTACGCCCGCCACACCGACGCCGGAGAAGACGATGGCACACTGACGATCAGGCACGCCGGGGTCGGTGACCTCGGGACGATCACCGTAACAGCTGGCCAATCGCTGACCAAGCACGAGCTGACGATCGACAGCCCGACCGCTTCTGACATGACTATCCTGATCCAGAATGACTCCTTTTACACGGAGATCACTTCCGCGGCCATCGTCAGAAAGCGGACGATCGCCAGCGACTCGATCGCAGACTTACCCCGCGGAGGTGGATTCAGATTCTCGAGGTCTGACAACCTGTCGAGCACTGAGCCGCTTCGGGACGAGTGGGTTAATCGCATGATTAATAATCCGCGGTACATCTGGAAGGAAGAACCGCACACCCTAGCCTGTATCAATGCCCCGATCAGACAGGTCACCGCGGCCGCTGTCATCGCTGAGTGGTCCCAGAACGTTGGAGACACACTGCCCTACGGAACACCGGGCGCCGATGGAGACGGGAACCAGGACCCGATCGCCGTGTTTCCATTCAGTCCCCGCTATTCCCAGACCGTCCGGATTTATAGCTACTTCGTAGCCCCGGCAGACACGACGATGCGGGTGATGCTCGGACAGACATCGACGACGATGGCCATCAGCTCCACGGCCCGGGCCGCTGTCGGCGCGCTGCCAACATGGCGGACTGCGGATCTTGATGTGGAGCCTGGCGCCCATATGGCCCGTATATATTTCGACGGGGAAAGGACCAGCTCTGCGGCGGACTTCGGCTATCTTCTGGCATTCCAAATCATGGGGCTCCCATCATGAAAACATTGAACCCGCAGATCACATGGAGCACCGAATCTGTCTTGGACGTGGACCCGGTAGCCCACGGCGCCGCCGCCGAGGCCATGATCATGGCGATAGCCGACGGAGAACAGGTCGCCCTGTTATGGGGCTCAGTGCCTCACTGGTCCGCCGTCGTCGATATCCCCACATCGTCGGGGACAGCCGCCGAGATCCCGCTCATCGTCCCGCCGTTCGTGGATCGGGCCGAGGTCACCGTGATAGCATCAGGCGATGGCAACGTCCACGTTGAGGGCCTCACGATCGCCGTTGACCATGCAAGCGTGGACGACGCCGGAGACACTGACAACAGCATAGCGACCGCGGCTCCATACTCTGCCTCGACATTGCTCACCGTGGCCGCATCGAATGTTAGTGCCTCACTCGATGCTGTGACGGTATATTGCGACTCGGGCGTGGAGGTCTACTCGATTGGCTTCACGTGGAGACGTAACGACTTGGATCTGACAGACGCGATCTGATAACTTGACGAGCACCGACACACGCGCCACTATGGGCGCGGGGGGACTTTCAAATGATAGGCGAATCTAAGATTATTGACGCCGAGGCGGGGGCCTCGGGATCTGCCAGCTTCAACTCGCACAATAGCGATCGCATCCTGATCCGTGTCGTCCCAACGACTACGTGCAACGTGACGATCAGCGGGACAGCGACGAGCCTGGAGTCCGACGCCGGGACCACACTTGACAGCTCAACCGGCGTTACATCGGCGGGCTTCCTGGTCAACCTTGAGAACACGCCGTGCTACAAAGTGACAGTAGCCTGGGATACGCTCTCAGGCGGTGGCGCCGTGTCAGCCTATGCCTGGGTCGGAGGGGTTTAAAATGGCCGTCAGAAGCTATCCAGCAAGGGTTCACAAGGTAGACGAGATCCGGGCCGCCAGCTCCACCGGTGGCATCTCCATCGTTGACGATGCCGGGACGGTGGGCATCTTCGTTGAGGATGCAACCGGCAGCGTGGGGATCGGGACCACGACCCCATCGGGCAAGCTTGAGGTCGTATCGGGCAACGACGGAGACGGCACAATATCTGTCAGGTCCGGGGCCTCGTCGGAATATTCCAAGATATCGATGGGCACCGACGCCAACAAAGCAACGATCGGGATCCCAGGCGGGAGCGATACTTTTTTCACCGATACAGCCGCCGGCGATCTAGTCATCCGAGCCGACGACAATAACAGCAAGGTCCACATCGGCGCCGGGACTTCCGGGATCGCTGGCCTCGTCGTCTCAGAAGTAGCCGCAGCTGGCCGAGTCGGGATCGGGGTGACCAGTCCAACGACGGCCCTCGATGTCTCTGGGACAATCACCGCAACGGCATATGCGGGCGATGGGTCGGCCCTGACAGGGATCGCCACCGGTGACATAACTGCGGTCTCGCTGACCGGTGACGCCGGCGGGGCTCTAAATGTGACAACCGGCGCCGCGGGCTTCACTGTGGCGGGAGGTACCGGGCTCAGCACCAGCGGCTCCGGGACCACGATGACGATCAACGGGGACGATGCAGCCGCCGATGGGTCGACGAAGGGCATCGCCACATTCGCATCGGCGGACTTCTCGGCCAGCTCCGGGGTTATCTCCCTGGCGGACATAACCACGAGCCACATTGCATCAGGCACCCTCGATACAGACATCTCATCGGTGAGCGGTAGCGATGATACCCTGGCCTCGGCCAAGGCGATCAAGACCTACGTTGACGCCCAGGCGGGCGGAGCTGCCACGTTCAGCGTGTCCGAGAAGGTGTATATGTCGTTAGCATATAACTCGAAAATCTACTCCGGCGCCCTGACAAATAACACATACGCCTACAGATTCCAGACCGTTTACACAGCTGATATTCCCGATGCAGGGTCCACTATCACGATAACATCGTACGCGTACAATGGGCCGAGATCGATGATCAGCTATGTCCCTCCAGTAGACTGCAAGCTAACCGGGTTGGCCTACTCAATCAACATGAATAATCCTGAGAATAATAGCGAAAGCCTACGCATAGGAGTGGTGAAAGCGACCTTTGCCCAGGGTTCAGATGGCTCAGAGACTAGCCCGACTGGTAACGGCGTCTGGAGCGGGCTCGGCCACGCTACTACTTATGCCATGACTGGCGACCCGCCAGCTCAGCTACAGAAGGGTACAGCGTCCTTCTCTTCTAATAATACGATTACTGCCGGAGAGGGCGTCGGGATCCTCTTCCAGTCTATCGGCCAGGACGGTGCGTCTGATGGCTCGAATGTGGGCGTCGTATACGGTTGTGTAACACTGCATTTTGAGGCTACATGATGGGACGACTACTAACAGACTTGAAAGCCCAGATCCGGGAAGCCATGGCGGGATCTGATCAGCCCTGGGCCCTGTCGATTCTCGACGGGATCCTCGTTGTATCATCTGGCCCGATGTCGCTGGACTTCAGGCTATCCGAGGGATACGACGACTCCGGAGCCCCGCTCACCGCCGCCCACGTCACCCAGCTCACAACTGAACTACAAGCCCTCCTGACAGCGCACAACGCGAGCCTGTAATGGCGGGCGGCCTATGGGTACACCGGATCGAGAAGTGCGGTGGACCCGCCGCGATAATCAAGGCCGCCCAGGATACGTGTGCCGATCGTATCATCGTAAAGACCCGGGACGGCCGCACCGCATATAATAAGCCCGGCGCTCCAGAGCTGGCATCACGGGCCGCCGATGCGGGGATCCCGTTGTATTGTTGGGGCTGGTTCTACGCCGCCGATGAGCAGGGCTCGCTGGGCTATATCGACCTCCAGGCAATCGGCATAACAGACGACGCTCGCCGCTTCTCAGCAGCTGGTGTCTGTCTCAACCTTGAGGCTTCCTTCTCGTGGGGGTATGGGCATCGGTGGGCGGGCCGTTACAACGATCTTTTCGGTAGCAAGGCGCCCAGAAAGCGGGCCATCAGGGAGCGCACCCGGGACCTCCTGCTATCCGTCCGATCTGGCCTCGTGGATCACCAGCTCACGGTATCAACATTCCCGATACCATCGGCCCATGCTCTCGCCTTCGATCTGATGGCCCGGGCCGCTGATGAGATCTGGCCTCAATGCTATTTCCGATCGATGGGCTGGCAGAATAAGGTTCGCAAATCGTTGAAGCAATGGCGCGAGCTCGACTCAAAATCGATACGTTTCACCGGGCCCGGATGGCGCGGAGCAGCCAAGGCCAAGTCAATGGTCAACGCCGTCCGTTCCGAGATGGGCCCGTGGGCGCCGGTTGACTTCTGGGTCCTGGACCTCATGGACGAAGAGGACCTCGCCACAGCCCGCGACCTGATGGACGTTGACCCCGATGGCCCGGGGGTCTCCAGATGCTAGACTGGATCCGCCGATACTGGCCGATCCTCGTGGGGTTGACCACGTCCGTGCTCGTGGCAGGACAGGCGATCTATACACTGGGCGCCACACGCTCCGATTTTGAATCCAGAGACGAGACGGCCACACACGCCCGCCAGGACATCCGCGAGGACCTGGAGCGGCACACTGCCAGGGACAGCCACGAGGCCACGTCCATCAGACTTGAAAGGATCGAGGTACAGCAAACCGGGATCGCTCGGGATGTGGGCCGCGTGTCAGAACAGCTAGAGACGCTCTCTAAGGACGTCCGGGAGGTGATGCGTCGTGATAGGTAGACTTTGCATGGCAGCGGCCCTCCTGGGCCTCCTGGGCTGTGTGACGCCCCAATCGCTTCGGGATGGAGGCTACACGACCGCGGATTGTACACTGCACACTGCCGTTAGTTGTGCGATGCAGGCGGTTTCGGGCTGTGCTCTGCCGTCCGTCCGCGATCGCCCGGGCTGGAAAGGCTACGGGCGATGTCTCTTCGACCGGGCCAAGGATTGCCAACTCAAGGGCCTCGCCCGTTGTACGATCGCCGGCATCATGACAGCCACCGGAGGCCCGTATATCGGAGGCGGGGCGGGCTGTGACGTGGAGGCCGTCAGACTATGCTATGAGGACGTTGAAGTGGAGACCCAGATGGGCGCCGTTCAAGCCGTGGGCGGATGCTATCGGGCGATCTGTGCGGCGGGGACTTCGGAAGACTAGCCGAATAGATGCCAGAGGATCCGGATCGTCGTCGGTGGGTCGATACACGCGGCCAGGATCAGCGGGCCGCCGATGATGGCGGCGATCTTGTCAAGCGTCTCCATCGGTGGCCTCATCGATTCGCAGTCCCGCCGGGATGTCCTGGATCCGGGCCCGCGTGGCCAGTGCGGTCACACTCCACGACAGCCCATTACCGCGAGCCCTGTGGAGCAATGCGATAGCCGCCTCAATCACCGCCGTCGCTGTGGTTTCTTCGCCTTTCATCTCCACTAGCTGCGATGTTGCGGCGGTGGACAGTCTGAAGCTGTGAATCTGCTTAGTCATTGTCTCGGCCTCCTGCCAGCTGGGCCCGGAGGTCCAGGATCTGATCGGTGAGTTTCCCGATCTGGGATATCAGTCCAGACGTCCGGGCCCCGCTCGGTGTGGCCTCGTGGATCAACTCTGCGATCCTCTTGGCCAGGTCAACGGCATCCGTCGTTGTCAGGCACTTAGGGAGCTCCATGATATGGGTCAGTCGGACCCCACCGGGCTGGAGCTTGTACAGCGACACTCTTATTTCTCCAGTATCGAACGCGGACTCAATCACGCGCCATACGTGAAGCCAGTGCATTGTGTGGGCGGAGTCCGATACAGCGTTGATTGCCTTTGTCTTCCAGTCGTGCATTGTCTGTTCTCCGTTGTTGTCTGCCTCGTCAGTACCGGGAGACGATCCCCGGTAGACGCCCGCGAGGGCGTTTCGGCTATACGTCTAGCGAGCGCGTCTTGGCTTGCTTGATAAAGACATCAGGATTGCGCCTCCGCCATCCTGGACCCTTGGCGCGCCAGCCATCCGCAGTCGCCAGCGTCCTCGGCAACGCACTTTGGGCAACGGTCTTTGCCATGCGGCTCGCCCACCTTCCAGCCCTGTTCGCGAAGCTCATTCCTGCCAATGTGGGCGAGCCATCTATTGTATCGGTAAAAGTCAGCCACGCCTTTGATTCCGCAGCCGTCGCATCGGATCTCACTGTGGATCATACGTCTCCCTTCTATAGAGTTGCTATGCTGAACAGTTGATCCTTGTTCCACATCATACACCACACACCCCGGCACATTCATTGCCCCAAAGTGATAATTCGAGTTGTTGATCAAAGTCAATGCGATCAATGTCCACAAGTGATCTATGCAGGTAAGGTTTTCCCCGCAACCCCGCAACCGTTTTGCCTTCTGAGTGTGCCTTGTGTAGCATTTTTTCAAACGTGACCACCCGCGCCCAGTCAACTGGGTTGCTTTTCACTTTTTTCCATTCTGAGGCGGAATGAAAAGGGCAATAAACACACGATGATCTTTGCGCATTGATGCCAAGATCCCGCAGATATTTTATACAAGTACCACGGCTCCACCGCATTTCAACCAGGGGGTACACAAAGCGTTGCCACTTGTGGCCAGATGTGCGCATTCTGTGCGCTTCATCTGTGCTGATGCCCAGCCATGTGTCAACCAGTGGCGCTGGTGCGTTCCTATGTGCCTTCAGCCTGGGGTTGATGCCAAAGACAGACTTTGTGTGCCGTTCAATAACTGCAACTTTCCAGTCTGCGGTGCAGGATCTGCGCGCTGGTGATGGGTTCAGCATGCCTGAATCCAAGAACAGCGGGGGCACTGATGCCCCACCCGCACCAGAGTTGATCCGGGTTTCAAGATCTGCGGCAAGGCTTTTGCCTTTGCTGACAACAACAAGATCAACCCCAACAGCCAGCAAATCTGCGCGGGTGGTGTTTAGCGTTGCATAGACTGCGGCGGGTTCATCACCCGTATCAGCGAATATATACAAGTCAGGCACCCGGCCCCCTGTTGCATCAATCAGGCGGGGATCTTTGTTGATGTGCAAGTATGCAAGCGCAGTGCTTTGCACCCCCGCACCATAGTTGGCAACAACCCT